>Ga0182012_10002622_pt1 | contig 19409 bp, 21 predicted proteins | sample 612S2SmetaG_FD_120486 | JGI IMG/M metagenome (GOLD analysis project Ga0182012, IMG submission 120486) | Permafrost microbial communities from Stordalen Mire, Sweden - 612S2S metaG | ecosystem: Environmental > Terrestrial > Soil > Wetlands > Permafrost | place: Sweden: Stordalen | collected...
AAAAAAAGACGGCACGAACGTTTTCTGTTCGTGCCGGGAGGCCAGTGACGCAACTTACTTCCAACTCAGGAGCGGCAAGCTCTACCAGCTCCTCAACTGGAATATATACACCATAGCATAGATCGGGGTGAATGCAAATACAAAAATCGAAATTCTTTTTGAATGTCGCCCAGAAATCCTTTTCGAAATCCTGGCATCTAACAGCCAGACGATCCTGGGCCCCCGGTTCAATTTTCAACGCAATTATTTTCGCAGACAGGGATCTATATAACTATGACAAGCCCTTTGGAATCTGAAGTTTATTCCGAACCACACGAGGGTCCAGCGGAGCAGGCAGGCTGGCTGAAAGTGGGGGCAGTTGCCGCCGGGTCGGTCCTTGCCGGAGGACTTCTGGCTGCCTGGTGGTACCGTAAGACCCTCTCCAAGCTTCGTGAGGCCGAGGAAAACCCTACAAATCCATATTTTGGGATTCCAGCGGAAGATCCGCCAGACGAAGCCTGACCAAAAGCCCTCAAACCGGCCGCCCACCCTTCACAGGGCCTTGTCCGCCTGTCCGGCCAGATCGAAATCCTTTTTTGTCAACCCGCCCGCATCGTGGGTTACCAGGGCCAGCCGCACTTTGTTATAGCGGATGTCGATGTCCGGATGGTGTCCTGCCGCTTCCGCCAGTTCCGCCACCTTGTTCACGAAGCGCATCGCAGCGAGAAAATCCTCAAATTTGAATGCGCGAACCAGCTCGCCGCCTTCAATCTGCCAGTTCGGCAGGGCTTGCAGCAGGGAACTCGCTTGTTCGGAAGTTAGTGCGGGCATCGAATGCCTCCAGGGAGATGCGGCCTCGTTCAAAGACCGTCGCCATCAATATAGATCAAATTCGGAGCAAGCCGCTTCGGAGACTCTACGTGTTGGAGGCTGGAGCAATGTCAAAGGTCGAGAAGCGCTTGTTCTGCCCGGTGATCTCAGACCGCAGTTCGAGCCATAGTTCATTCGGGACCTTGAGAAACACCTCCACCACTGTCGGGTCGAATTGCGTCCCGGAACAGCGAAGAATCTCTTCGCGCGCGGCGTCGAAGCTTCTCGACTTGCGGTAAGGCCGGTCGCTGGTAATCGCGTCCAGCGTGTCGGCAACGGCGAAGATGCGCGCCCCGACGGGAATCTCGGCCCCGCTCGATCCGTTAGGATAGCCGCTCCCATCGTAATGTTCCTGGTGGGCATAGACTATCTCCGCTGACTCGGCGAGAAACGGGATCTTGCGCAGCATGTTGTAGCCCCGCGCACAATGTTCACGCATGACATCCTGCTCTCCGGGCGTCAGTGTACCCGGTTTGCGCAGGATTTCATCCGGGATAGCCATCTTGCCGATGTCGTGCAGAAACGCGCCGCGCGCAATCACTTTGATCTGTGCCGGGCCAATGCCCATGGCGCGCGCCAGGGCGATGGTGTATGCGGTTACACGCTTGGAATGGCCTTCGGTCTCGGAGTCTTTCAAATCCAAAGCGTCGCCCAGCGCTTCCAAGGTCACATCGTAGGAATGCTCCAGGTTCTCCATGGCCTGGCGGAGCATTTCGGTGCGTGCGCGCACCACTTGTTCAAGGTTTTGCTGGTAGTTGTGGCTGTCCTGCAATGCCTGGCGATGCGCCAGCGCGCGTTGCACGGTGTTTACCAGGTGTTCGCGCTCGAATGGCTTCAGCAGGTAATCGTAGGCGCCGCGGCGCATCGAGTCGATGGCCACACTGATGTCGTGGATTGCCGTCACCATGACTACCGGGAGTTGGGGCTGCTGTCCGTGAATCCGTTCCAGCAGCGTGATGCCGTTGCCATCCTGCATCACAATGTCGGTCAGCACGAGATCGAAGGCGTTACGTTCCAGGATTTCCAGCCCCTCGTGGCCGCTCGAGGCCAACTGCACATCGTATCCCTGGCGCTCCAGTGCGGAGCCGATCATGGTCCTGACATGTGGCTCGTCGTCCACGACCAGGATCCGCGAAACTCTGCGCGAACGGGAGCCTGCGCGCGCCTCCGCCTCAGCGCGGGAACCAGCCGCGGGGGGCACCGCCTTTAGTCGTGCCAGGTTCAAAGCCAAGCCCGGATCCTCCAATGGTCTTCGCACCCAAAAGCAGGCTGCGGAGGCAAAGACGCCTGCGGATCTGCTTTCCTCGGCCATCGGCTGAACCATGAACTGGCCGAATCCTGCCGCAGGCAATTCCGCACGGTAAAGCAATGTCTTGTTTGAATCTGCGGCGGATACGTCAGCGAAACGGTCTGAGTATTCCGGGTCTAGGTTACCTTAGTGCTCCACGACTGTTCTCGTAAGCGCTGGGGTGGCCGCCACTTTTATCAACGCTCCACCAGGCCCTGGGACAGCGTTGACGCAGATCGAACAAGGGAAAATGATACCAGTGTTGCGCTTACGGTTCGATGAGAGCATGGCTGCACCCGAAAATCTGTAAGAAGCCAGTGCATTTTCCACCGAATCCAAGGTCATGCTATGGGAAGGTTACTCCCAGTTGCGCCGAAGGGGAATAACTTTCTGGTTTCGTTTCGCATTTTGACGGTGAAAACTAAAGGACATAGGCCAACTTCAAGGTTGAACATTTCACTCAAAGGAGACGCTCAGGGGCTCCATCTCGGACGCACCGATCTCCTGCAAGAGAAAGAGTTGACCGTATTTACAGAAGCTCGGCATTTTTGCTGATTGTGAGGAGAATTGCCCCTCCCTTGCCCTGCCAAATGACGTTGAGTTGTCCTGTCACCCTGGATCGGGCAACAGGTTCTTAGCGGCACTGCGCGCTCGCCGGGTGGCCGCCCAGCCCTCTTTAGTAACTTGATGCGCTCGCGCCACAGCCAGAGAATCGGCAGGCACGTCCTTGGTGATGCAGGAGCCGGCGCCAATGTAGGCTCCGTCTCCCACCTCGACCGGAGCGACCAGCGTGGAATCGCTGCCTATAAAGGCATCGTTGCCAATCCGCGTCTTGTGTTTATGCACGCCGTCGTAGTTGCAGGTGATGACGCCCGCGCCAATGTTCGTGCCTTCGCCTATCTCGGCATCGCCCAGGTAGGCAAGGTGCCCGGCCTTGACGCCCTTGTGAAGCCTGGCCTTCTTGGCCTCAACAAAGTTGCCCATGTGGACATCTTCGCCGATCTCGCACCCCGCCCGCAGTCGTGTGAAGGGGCCGAGCCTGGCGCCGTCCGCAATGGTGCTGTCAGCCATGACGCAGCTTTGCAGCAACACAACATCGTTCCCGATGGTGCAATTCTCGATCACAGTGTAAGACCGAATCCTGCAATCGGAGCCAACGCGCGTGTTGCCCAGCAGCTGGACAAAAGGCTCGATCACCGTATCCGGACCCACTTCGACATCGGCGTCGATCACGCAAGTTTCAGGCCGGAAGATGGTGACGCCCGCAGCCATCAGACGCCGGGCCGTAGCCATGCGAAGATTGGTGTCGAGGGCCATCATTTCCGCAATGGTATTCGCGCCCAGCAATTCGTCGGGATCGGCCGCATGGAAGGCCACCACACGCTCCCCGGCGGCATGAAGCACCTGCGCCATGTCCGTCAGGTAGAGTTCGCCGTGCGGATTGTTGCTATTGAGCGTTCCCAGGTGCGCCAGCAGCGGCATGGTTCGAAAGGCATAGAGGCCCATGTTCACTTCGCGCAGCGGCAACTGCTCTGCCGAGAGCATCTTCTGCTCGATAATGGCCACCACTTCCGGCGAACTGGGCTCCGGATGAATCACCCGCCCGTAGCCCGTGGGCTCCGCAGGTTCGGCGGAGGTGAGAGTCATCGCCGCCTGCTCAGCCTCGTGGAATAGCCAAAGAGCCGAGAGCGTTTCCGCCTGAATCAGTGGCGCATCTCCGGAAAGAACCAGGATGTTTTCATAGCCGGCAATCGCCTCGCGTGCAGTCTGGATCGCGTGCCCCGTACCGCGCTGCTCCGTCTGTTCCACAAAGCGAATTCCGGTCGAAGCAACCGCCGCTCTCACCTTGTCTGCCTGGTGACCGACGACAGCGTAAACATCCTCGGCCGGCACCAATTTGCTTGCCGCCGAAATCACGTGGCTCAATAGAGACTTGCCGCCAATCTCGTGCAGCACCTTGGGACGGCGCGACTTGAGCCGCGTTCCTTTGCCCGCCGCCATGATTACTACGGCCAGTTTTAAGATTGGTCTCCCCAGGCTTTCTCTTTCTTCGCTCACTGGTCTTTCTCCGCTGGTCCCGCTTTGCCCGCCTGCCCGCGCGGCTGCGGAATGGTGATGTCGATTGCATGCACTGGACCAAGGCCCAATTCATCCAGTCCCGGATTGATCTCAGGCCCGTTGCCCACCACCAGCACAGCCAACTTGTCAGGGTGAACATACTTTTTGGCCACCGCCGTCACGTCGGCGACCGTCACCTTCTCCAACGCGGCTTTGTACGTTTCAAGATAGTCTGCCGGGTAGCCGTAAAACTCCAGCCGCACCCGTTCCGCCAGCACCTTGTCCCGTGTGTCGTAGCGGAAGAGGAACGTGCTTAGCAGGTTGTCCTTGGCGCGCGCCACCTCTTCCTCGGTGAATGGCCTGGTATTGAGCCCCGCAATCTCAGCCAGCACAGCCTTGGTCGCGTCAACGGTTTTGGGGCTCTGTGGCAGTGCCATCGCATCGAATGGGCCCGGATGGTCGTAGGCGAATGCGATGCCTCCCTCGACCGCATAGGAGAGACCCAACTCGGTGCGCACCTTCTGGAAGAGCCGGCTCGCAAAACCACCGCCCAGAATCTGGTTCATCACGGCCACTGCCGGCACGTCAGGATTATGCCGGTCGATGCCCATGCCTACCACCTCAACATTCGACTGGTTCACATCCTCTTTGTCGATGAAGTAGACGCCCGGCGTTGGCCCAGGGAATACGTCATGGCGAGGCGGTTCCGGTTTGGCCGGCTGCAGACTCTCGAAAGCCGCGCGCAGCTTGGCTTCCATGGCCACCGGGTCGAAGTCCCCACTGACGCCGACAATCAGCTTGCCACCGATCGTCTTGTCGTGCCACGCCTTCAGGTCGTCCACGGTAACCGCGCCAATGGTCGCCAACTCCGGTTGCCGTGTATACGGGCTATTCGCCCCATACACCAGCTTGGCCGATTCGCGCTCTGCAATTGCACCTTCGTCGTCGTTGCGGCGGACTATGCCCGTGGCCTCCTGCTGCTGCGCCAGTCCCAGTTTCTCCCGGCTGAATTTGGGATGTAGAAACAGGTCCAGCGCCAGCGAAAACACCTGGTCCGCATCGCCCTTCAGTGAATCCCACGAAACCGCGGTCGAGTCATCGTCTCCCCCAGTCTCAATGTGCGCGGCCTTGGCTTCGAGCAGATCGTCGAGCGCATCGCCGTCCATTTTGGCAGTGCCGCTGGTGCGCCAAGCCTGGCCATACAGTCCAATGAGTCCGGCCTTGGCGGGACTCTCATCGCGCGATCCGCCAGGGATCAGCACCGACCCGGAGACAAACGGCAACTCATGATCCTCCTGCAGAAAAATCACGATGCCGTTTTTCAGTTCGATGCGTTTCGGCTGCTGCGGCTTGAATTCGTGCAGCTTAGGAATAGGGATTTTCTCCCATGGCTTTTCCTGTTGTGCCGTGAGAGCACAAGGTGCGAGCAGGGCAACAAGAATGGCGAAAGTAGCCAAAAAAACTGGGTGCCCCATGTCTCGCTTCTGAGACATGGGAGAGCGATGAACCTGATTAATCGTAATCTCCTTCATTGCGCACCCCCGTCTTTCGCCGCATCCGCTTTCGGTGCGCCTTCGGGAGCTGCCGTCTCAATCCAGGCCGCCGTTCGATTGCTCGCCACAAACACTTTGCTCGCCACGCGCCGTATGTCGGCCTTGGTCACCTTATCCACCTTGTCCAGTTCCAGAAAAAGCTCTCGCCAGTCGCCAAAGCGCGTCTGGTACTCGGCCAGCGAATTCGCCAACCCCTGGTTATCGGCCAGCCCACGCAGCAGGTCCGCCCGTGCGCGCGTCTTGAACATGGCCAGCTCATCGTCGGTAACATCGGCGGCCTTCAGCTTCTCAATCTCCTTATGAATGGCGTCGCGCATCTCCTGCGGCGTGTGTCCAGGCAGGGGCGCGGCCAGGAAGAAGAACAGTCCAGGATATTTGTCTCCTGGAAAGCCGCTCCCGCCCTCGGCTCCTGCGGCGATCTGCTGGTCGCGCACCAGGCTGCGATAGAGCCGGGAGACGCGGCCGTTGGAAAAAATGTCGCTGATCGCGTCGTAGACCGCATCGTCCGGGTCGCGATAGTCGGGCCGATGATAGCCTTCCACATAAATCGGCTGGCTGGGGTCGCGAATGACCACTGTCTTCTCCGCAAACTGCTTCGGCTCAACGGTCGTCATCTCTTCCGGCTTGGGTCCGCCAGGAACGCGGCTGAAATACTTTTCCAGCATCGGCATCGCTTCAGATGCCTTCACATCGCCCACGACGGCAACAACGATATTTGCGCCCACGTAGTACTTTTTGTGGAATTCCATGGCCTCGGTAGCGTTGATCTGGCTTACTTCGCTCGGCCAGCCAACATTGCTGCGCCCGTAGTTGTGCGCCACGTAGGCGGTAGCGGCGAACTGCTCAAACAGCCGTCCCTCGGGGTTGGAATCGGTGCGCATGCGGCGCTCTTCCAGCACCACGTCGCGTTCTTTGTAGAACTCGCGCGGAACCGTGTCCGCGAGGCGGCTGCTTTCCAGATACGCCCACAATTCGAGCCGATTTTCCGGCATCGACCAGAAATACTGCGTCGCATCCATGCCGGTCTCCGCATTCAGGCCTTCGGCGCCGTTGCGATCTGCGATATCGGTGAACTGGTTGGGGATGACAAATTTGTGCGCCTCGGCCTGTGCCTCTTTGAAGGCGTTCTCCAACTCGGCAAGTTTGTGCTCGTCGCGTCCCACGGCCTTCAAATACTCAGCCTCGTAGGCCGCATTGGCCGCTTCCACCTTGGCCAGCGCAACCTTTTCCGCGGCGTAGTCGGTGGTGCCAATCTCGCTCGTCCCCTTGAACGCCAGATGCTCGAACATGTGCGCCAGCCCGCTCTCACCCGACGGATCGTTCACGTCTCCCGCGTCAATAAAAGTGGAGTAGCTGAACACCGGCGCATCGGGCCGTTCGCAAATGAGAATTGTCAGCCCGTTGGGCAGAACCTTGGTCGTGATTTTCTGCTCGAAGCTCTTTAGATCCTGGGCCTGTCCCATCAGGGCACAAATCAAGGCCATTGCCGCCAGTCCCAGCGTCAGGGCTGCGGTTCGCATTCTGCTTTGCATCTAATCTCCCTGTTCGGAAATGCCCGGAAACGCCCGGGAACAGCAAATCCGCAATCCCCGTACTCTTCCAAGCTAGTGCCCTTGACCGGAGGGGGTCAAACCCGGTTGCCCCGCTCGTCGCCGCCAACCGCTCATTGGACCCAGCTTCCCACTCGTTCAGACTCGGTAGGATGAGATATGGCACTTTTTCCATCCTTCCCCAAACCGCACATAACCCGGCGTCGTTTTCTCAAGGTCGGATTGTACGGTGCTTGCGGGTTGGCGCTCTATGCAGGCGAAGTCGAGCGCCACTGGGTTGAAGTCACCAGGCACGACATCTCTCTCACCGGCCTTCCCCAGGCATTCGACGGTATGCGCGTCGCCCAGCTTAGCGATATCCACCTCGACGAATTCACTGAGCCAGCCTTCCTCCGGCATGTGGTCGACCGCGTCAATCGGCTGCACCCCGACATGGTTCTCCTCACAGGCGATTACGTCAGCGACGGAATCGGCTCGAAAAAGTTCGCCGTTGGAGCGGCATGGCAATGCGCCAACATCCTGACGAAACTTGAGTGCGGCAAGGTCTATGCCGTACTCGGCAACCATGACCTTGGCGTGGGAGCGGACGAGGTAGCTGCCGCACTGGTTGCCAACGGTATTCCCGTACTGCGGAACACGTACCTTCCCATTGAGCGTGCCGGCGGGAGAATTTGGCTGGCAGGGCTCGATGATCCCGTGAAAGGCACCCCAGATCCGGAGCAAGCCGTTCCAGCATCGATCCGCAATGTGCCGAATGAGCCCATCGTGCTGATGTGCCACGCCCCGGACTATGCCGATTTTCTGCTCAAGCAGCCAGCGGGTGGAGCGGTAGCGCTGATGCTCAGCGGCCACACCCACGGAGGGCAGGTCCGCCTGCCGTTCCTCGGTGCGACGCAGTTGCCCGATATGGGCAGAGAATATGTTGAGGGATGGTTCCGGCTTGGAGCTTTGCAACTCTACGTGAATCGCGGTATCGGCACCATCGGGCTTCCATTCCGCTTCAACTGCCCCCCGGAGATCACGCTCTTCACCCTGCGAACAGCCTGAGCGCATTTTGCGCGGAGAAGGCGCCGATTCCAAATTCGCCATAAAGGCTGGGTGCCCCATCCTTTTCACAGCCCCATCGTGAAAAGGGTGGGAGAGCACAGCCCTCGACCGGCCCGTTCATCATGAACGCCAAATCATCCCGCCCCCGAAGCAATCGTCGCCCCCCACTCCGCAGGGCTGACATCGCACGCATGCCGCGAAAAGAGCCAGCGATGCCCGTCCAGATCCTCCGCGCCATATTGCAGCTCCCCATAGATCGTCTCGTGCAACTCCTCGACAATCGTCGCGCCCTCCCGCTGTGCCCATTCAAAGTGCGCATCCACGTCCGCAACAAAAATTGTCAGCATCTGGGTCCCGCATCCCAGCGCCGCCGGTGTGTTGCTGTTGGGCCGCACGCCGTGCAGCATGATATACGCGTCACCGAGGCGCATTTGGATACCGCTTACCGGGTCGCCATAGCGGTAGTGCTCCGAGAAGCCGAACACCCGCGTGAGCCATGCGCAAGCCTCGGAAACGTCGCGGTAAGTAACGTGGGGCAGCACGAGATCGGTAGGCACGGAGCGGTTTTTCATACGGATAGTATGCAGCGGACTTTCGGGGTCCGGCGAAATTCTTGCTACTCTGGAGTTCCCATGCCAAACGATCCGAGAAATCGCCGCCCGACCCCGTTTTGGCGAGCCGTGATCGAGATCGCGTCTATTATTTTTCTGTTTTATTCCAACCTCCTGATGGGCGAGTTTACAAGGTCAAGCGGGCAAGGCAAGACTCTCGCCTTCGCGCTGCAGGATATCTTTACCGGCAAAAACCTCGTGATCGCCATGATTTCCGCGCTGATCGGCTATGTGCTGTTTGAAACTCTCCGCAGGAAACTTTAACACCGTCCGACCTAGGCACGTCACAGCGCTCCTTGACCCCCCGCCGCCAGCTTCCGTATCCTTCGAGAGTTTCCGCGCGGTGCCTGGTTACACATTCCAGCCCGCTTGAGGGAGATCGAATATGAGCACGACCGCCTTGGCCGCAACTCCCGCCGCCAATATTTCAGCTCAACCCTTTCTGGTCCGCCGCGCGGCCGTCCTCGGCGCCGGAACCATGGGCTCCCGCATCGCGGCACACCTGGCCAACGCCGGAATCCCGACCCTGCTACTCGACATGGTTCCCGCAGGCGAAGGCGACCGGAACCGTCTGGCTAAAGGTGCCCTCGAAGCTCTCGCCAAAGCCAAGCCCGCCGCCTTTTACGAAGCATCTCAAGCCGCGCTCGTCACCCCCGGCAACTTCGACGACGACCTGCCCAAGCTGTCCGCGTGCGACTGGGTGATTGAAGCCGTTGCCGAAAACCTGGCCATCAAGACAGCGCTGCTGGCCAAGGTCGCGCCCCATCTCGCCCCGCAAGCGGTGCTCACCACCAACACCTCCGGCCTGCCGGTAAACCAGGTCGCGGCCGGTCTGAGCGCGCTCCGCACCCGCTTTTTCGGGACGCACTTCTTCAACCCGCCGCGCTACATGCGGCTGCTCGAAATCATTCCCACCGCCGAATCCGATCCGGCCCTGGTAGCATCCTTTTCCGCCTTTGCCGATAGAAATCTGGGGAAGCAGGTAGTCTTCGCCAACGACACGCCCAACTTCATCGCCAACCGCATCGGCGTCGCCGTGATGTTTTCCGCCGCTTCTCTGATGCTCGAACAAGGCCTGACGATAGAAGAGGTGGATGCGCTCACCGGCACCGCCATCGGCTGGCCCCGCACCGGCACCTTCCGGCTCGCCGACATGGTGGGAATCGATATTTTGGCCCACGTAGCCGCCAATTTCCCGCAGGGAGTTACGCCGGGAAGCTATTCCTCCGTTCTCGCGGAAATCGTGAAGCGCGGCTGGCTGGGCGACAAGGCGGGCCAGGGCTTCTACAAAAAGACACGCGGAGCCGATGGCAAAGATCTGCGTCTCGTCCTCGATCTTGCAACCTTCGAATACCGTCCCTCCGCCAAGCCCGCGCTGCCGTCTCTCGACATGGCGAAAAATGCCGCGACTGTCGAAGAGCGGCTGCGCCTTTTATTAGCCAACGACCCCGCCAAAGACAAAGCCGCCAGGTTCCTCTGGCCCTTTCTGTCTACGCTGTGGAACTACGCCGCCGACCGCATTGGCGAAGTATCGGGCGACGCCGTCTCCATCGACCGCGCCATGAAGGCCGGCTTTAACTGGGAGCTTGGTCCTTTCGAAATGTGGGATGCCGCCGGCGTGCGGGAATCCGTCGCCCGCATGAAGTCGCTCGAGCTTCCGGTCAGCCCCGCCGTCGAAGAGCTCCTCAATTCAGCCCACGGCTCGGTCTCCTGGTATTTGCCCGATTCCCCTCAGTGTTACAACCCAGCCAGCAAGGCCTGGGATCCCATTCCCAAGCAGCCCGGCCACGCGCGCATCGCCGATTTCCGCCGCAGCAACGGCGTCGTCAAGTCCAACCCCGGCGCATCGCTCATCGACATCGGCGACGGCATCGGCTGCATCGAGCTGCACTCGCTCAAGAACGCCATCGGCGGCGATGTGCTGGCGATGATCTCCTCGGTTCTCAAGCCGGACTCAGACGCCGTCCGCAACTTCGCCGGCTTTGTCATCGCCAGCGACCGCGACAACTTCAGCGTCGGCGCCAACCTGATGCAGCTTCTGCTGGCCGCACAGGAAGGCGAGTGGGACGAACTGGCCGCGACCATTCACGCCTTCCAGCAAATGACCGCGGCTATCAAGTTTTGCCCGCGCCCGGTAGTAGCCGCGCCCTTCGGTCTAACGCTCGGCGGAGGCGCTGAGATCTGCCTCCATGCCGACCGCCGCCAGCCACACGCCGAGCTCTACATGGGACTGGTCGAAGCCGGTGTGGGCCTGATTCCAGCCGGAGGGGGCACCAAGGAGATGCTTCTCCGCGCCATTGACCAGGCCACCGCGATGGCGCCACCCGACCCAAAGGATCCGCCCTCCCGTTTTGCCCAATCCGCCGAGATGGCTACCGCGCTCAAGCGTGTCTTTGAATTAATTGCCTTGGCCAAGGTCTCAACCTCCGCCGCCGAAGCCCGCCCCATGAGCATGCTTGCCACGGCCGACCGCATCACCATGAATCGCGAGCGACAACTCCTCGACGCCAAGGCACAAGTGGCCGCCCTCGCCGGAGCTGGCTACATCGCCCCGCAGCAGCGCACGCAAATCCCCGCTCCCGGCACAGCCGCGTTAACCACGCTGGAAACGGGCGTTTACCTCATGGGCGAAGCCGGCTACGCCTCCGAACACGATCAGAAAGTCGCCCGCTGGGCCGCATACATCCTCGCCGGTGGCCGCGTCACCGCCGGATCCCTGGTCAGCGAGCAGTATCTGCTTGACCTGGAACTGGAGGCGTTCCTCTCCCTCTGCGGCGAACGCAAAACGCAGGAGCGGATCGGCTTCACCCTGAAAACCGGAAAGCCGTTGCGGAATTGATCTTGACATACATACGTACGTAGCGTATTACTCGTGCAGAGGCCAAAACTACATGTACATTGACCCCAGAACCGTAATTTCTCCGAAGAGCAAAGTTGACAAGGACTCGCTCGATGTCATTTTTGACACTGGCCCGGTTGATTACAGTTGGTCTGTGGCGCGGCTTCGCTACGCTGACAAACTCCGGATCGGGATCCGCTGGAACGGGGACGAAAAGGAAAGCAAGATGGGAGTGCCAACGGCGACAGCTCACCCGGTCTGGTTTATCCTGCCGGATGAGATTGCCGACGTTGTAGCAGCCCGAGTCGAAGAATTGAGACAGAGAGACGAAGCATCGCTACTAGACGATTACCGCCTGATGGCTGCGGATCAGGAGCGCGAGGCCGAAGCAATGGAGTGGATTGAAGGGCTAATCAGCGATGCGTATTGAAAGAGGCGAGGTCTATTGGGTTGACTTCGATCCCAGCGTTGGCGGGGAGACCCGAAAGACCCGCCCGGCCATCGTCGTGTCGAACAACTCAGCCAACTTAGCCTTGAATCGCGTACAGGTCGTTCCTATCACTTCGAAGACTGATCGCGTTTATCGCGCTGAAGCGATGATTCGGCTTAGAGGGGAAGAACGCAAAGCTATGGGAGATCAGCTTACGACAGTCAGTAAGGTGAGGCTCGGCAAGAGGCTTGGCAATATAACTTCCGAAGAGATGGCGCGAGTTGAGGCCGCCATAGCGGTTCAGCTCGCCCTGACATTGAAGTAGGTCGTATGGAAAGTCGGCTTATTGCCGCGGTGGCGGGGCTGGTTGGTGCAAGCCTGGTGGCCCAATCGGCCTACGGGCAGGGCGCGGCGGCTCAACTCACCACCGCCGGCCAGGTCCTAGTCGCCGGACGCACCACGCCTTACCTCATTCACCATCTCCCCATCAGTTCGTTCCCTGAACTCCCCGCCCCCATCGTTGGACTGCTCAACCGCCGCGGCTGCACCATCCCTCAAACCTATGCCGCGCACCACCCCGAAAACGTAGTCCACGCCAGCCTGGAGCACGCCGGCTCCTCCGATTGGGCGGTGCTCTGCTCAGCCGAGGGAACTGTGTCTCTTCTGATTTTCTTCGATGAAGGCACAACAGAGAGCCACACTCAAGCTGACAGCCAGCCTGTGGTCCTGGCCTCCACGCCGGAGAAACAGCGCCTGCAACCCCACGACCCCAGCGGTGTTCTAGGCTTCAACTGGGGAATCGACCCCGCATCGCCACAACAGGTTCACGATGCCCAGATCGGCATGCAGCGCCGCCCACCCCGCGTAGACCACGATGCCCTGGCCGACTCGGTCGTCGAGCACCGCACCGTCTATCACTTTTATTTGAAGAGCGCCTGGACACTGCTCGATATGCCGGACTAGCTCGTCCAGTTCAAACGAAGTCGAAGGAGTACCACCCATGTCGGAAGCCGTAATCGTCAGCGCTGTTCGCACTCCAGTTGGCCGCGCCCCCAAAGGCGCCCTTTCCACCACGCGCCCCGACGACCTGGCCGCACTAGCCATCAACGCCGCGCTGGACCGCATTCCCGGCCTGAGCAAATCCGACGTCGACGATGTGATCCTCGGCTGCGCCCAGCCCGAAGGCGAGTCGGGCTGGAACATCGCCCGTATGGCCTCCTTGCGCGCAGGCCTCCCGGTCGAAATCCCCGGCGCCACTGTCAACCGCCTCTGCTCCTCAGGCCTTGAAGCCATCGCCATCGCCGACATGCGCATCCGCTCCGGCGGCGACCGTGTTGTCATTGCAGGTGGAGCGGAAACCATGAGCCTGCTCCCCTTCGGCGGCCTCAAGCCCAGCCCCAATCCCTGGCTCGCGGCGAATTACCCCGCAGCGCTTCTCACTATGGGCCTCACCGCCGAGCGCGTCGCCCGCCACTACCAGGTCTCCCGAGAGGACCAGGACGCCTTCGCCCTGACCAGCCATCAGAAAGCCATTGCCGCCCAAGCCGCCGGCCGCTTTGCCGATGAGCTCGTCCCGGTCACCGTTACGTCCTCCGTTCCTGGAAAGAAGGCCGGAAAGCCAGTGGTCACGGAAACAGGCTTCACCGCCGACGAAGGCCCCCGCGCCGACACCTCCATTGAAGCCCTGTCCAAACTCAAGCCGGCCTTTCACGCGCAGGGAACCGTAACCGCGGGCAACGCCTCGCAAACCTCCGATGGAGCAGCCGCTCTAGTTCTAATGGATGTCGAAAAGGCGAAAGAACTCGGCATTCAGCCCCTGGGCCGCCTGGTGGCCTACGCCGTAACCGGCTGCCTTCCGGAAGAGATGGGCATCGGCCCCATCACCGCAATTCCCAAGGTTCTCAAGCTAGCCGGCCTCACGCTGGACGACATCGGCCTGATCGAGCTGAACGAAGCCTTCGCATCCCAGACGCTGGCGATCATCCGAGCCCTCGCCCTCGATCCAGCCCGCATCAACGTCAACGGAGGAGCCATCGCCCTCGGCCATCCCCTCGGCTGTACGGGATCCAAGCTGACCGCCACCCTGCTCAACGAGATGCGACGGCGCGAGGTACGCTACGGCATGGTCACCATGTGTGTTGGCGGTGGAATGGGCGCCGCGGGAATCTTCGAGCGACTTTGAGAGGCGCGTTACTCGGAGAGGCCAGTGATGCCGCAAATCCACGCGCTCTTATCCGGCAGCAGAACATAATACCATTGGCCAACAACCGCCTGGCCTCCGTAGCGCGGCTTTTTCGGCAGCATGGCCATATAGTCGCCCGGAACGATTAGCGACGACTGCCGCTTGTCGACGCCGCCAAAAACCTCGAATTTCTTCCCTTCCAGAGTTGCATCCGCATAGAGTCCTTCGCCGCAGTAGGTGTTGACTGCAAGGACAGCGCAAGATCGGAAGCGCGTTGCGGAAATATGGACCTTGATCGTGTAATTGGGGGGTTTTTGATCTACTGGATACTGTCCAGCACGGTACTTTCCCTGTGCCGATGCCAAGGAGCATAGAAAAATGATCGACAGGGCAAATAGCTTCTTCATAACTTCACATTAGATAGCCTGAGTGCCGAATCAGTTAGGGCCAACTTCCAAGACAAACAGAAGCGGCCAGGATCTCTCCCGGCCGCGCTTGTCTCAGATTTTTCCAAGCCTTCTGAGTTCCAAAGGACTCAGTCCCTATGTCCCTCGCCTTTTACGCCTTGGCCAGAACCAGCGCCTTCAGCCGCGCGTTCAGCCGGCTCTTGTAGCGGGAAACGGTGTTGTCGTGAAGAATGCCCTTCTGCACGCTTTTGTCGAGCACGGAGACGGTCTCGCGATACTGCGCCTGGGCGGTCTTCACATCGCCCTTGGCTAGAGCCTCGCGCAGAGTCCGCAGGCTGGTGCGCACGCGGCTGCGGTTGGCGCGATTGACTTCAGTGCGCGTTACGGTCTGACGGGCGCGCTTCAGCGACGATACATGGTTTGCCATTATTCTTCCTTAATCTCTGAACCCTGTTTCCCCGGTGCGTATTTGCCAGCCCAGGTCAGGGGGGATGATGCGGGTCAGAATGCGGCAATACCCGCATCCCTCGCAATTTCTTAGTCTACGGGAAATCCAGCCTCGGGTCAATCACAGCTTGGCGCGTCAAGTGCTTTCATCCACGCAGGTTTCGCTGGTCAGGTTTCGCTGGTCAGGTTTCGCTGGTCAGGTTTCCCCCGCCCTCTGCGGAGACCTTCAATTGGCTGGGGTCTAACCTCGGCTTCAGCGCCATCTGCATGCCGGGCATGGCTTTGAGGCCCTCGAGGCGGAGAGCCGAACTTCACCGCATAGACGGGCGCGCAGTGTCAATTTCCTGAGTTTACAGAGCTTAATCCCGAGTTTGTAGAGCGTGTTTTTGGCCGTGAGGCTCGCTCGCGGAGAGTGGCACTTCCACTCACGCGAGCCTTGAAGCTAGCTGATGTATGTGCCCAGATTGCTGCTCACGCCGTTGAAAGCACTGTTCAACGCATTCGCTACAGCCTTCACGCCGGCTACCCACCCAAAGGACAGCAGGGCGATCATGAGAGCGTATTCGACCAGGTCCTGACCCTCTTCGCGGCTGGCCAAATCCTGCAGTTTTATATAGATCCTTAGAAGCAATGTGTTCACTTTTGCCATCCTCTCCGCAGGTTGCTCGCATGCCTTCAGCAACCTCTACTTCGCACTATAGATTCAATCGGCCTTTAACTTGAATCCCACAATGGTGTAACTCTGGGAGACACTTGCGCTTAATCCTTGTAACCCCCGCAGGCCGATCGGAGCAGTTTCGTATCTTCGGCGTCAAAAAGTGGGCTCATCCATACTGTGGTCCGAAAAGTTCTGGGTTCTGCGCATGTATGGAGAAAAGACAAAAACTGAAACGCCCGTCTGCTGGAGCTCCATCGTCTCTTGACAACGTATAAGTAATAACTTATATATAGAAACATGCAGACGCAACTCATGAGGGCGCTTGGCGACGGTACCCGGCTGGCCATCTTCGAACGCCTTTGCTTGCGGGAACACACCGTCAGCGAGCTGAAGTCGCACTTCGATGTATCGCAGCCTGCCGTCTCGCAGCACCTGGGCGTGCTCAAGCGTTGCGGCCTGGTCCGCGAACGCCGTGCAGGCCGCTTTGCCCACTACCGCGGACACCCCGAGGGCCTGCGTCCCATGGTGCAGTGGCTCAGCCACTACAAGCAGTTCTGGCCGGAAAAACTCGATGCGCTCAGCGCCATGTTGAAGGAGATGCCTCTCGATGATGAAGGGAAATGAACAAATAGTCTGCGAGCACACGCTAACCGCCCCACCCGCTCAGGTGTGGCGCGCCCTCACCGAGCCGGAGCTACTGGCGGCCTGGCTCATGAAAAACGACATTGCGCCCGTGACCGGCCAAGAATTCAGTTTCCGCGCCCAACCCATGGGCGACTGGAACGGCATCGTGGACTGCGAAGTTCTCGAAGTCATTCCAGAGAGCAAGCTGGTCTACACCTGGAATGGCGGCGCCAGCAGTCGTGACTCGGGCAAAAACGACGACTACGGCCACAAGATGGAGACCACCGTCACCTGGACCATCGCGCCAGATGACCATGGCGGCACGCTTCTCAAGCTGGTCCATCACGGATTCCACCTCGACGACTTCGCCTTCAAGATGATGGGCATGGGCTGGAAAAGCAAGGGTCCGGCAATCGAGCAGGCTCTGGCCGCGGTAGCATAAAGCGGTTGTACCTGGTTGCCGGTCCCGCCGCTGTCGGTCACAATGTGATCATGGGTGCGACTGTGCTGTTTCTTGGCGGTCTCGGTATTTTGCCGGCTCGTCGGCAAACTTGATTCCAATCCGGAATGCCGAGACAATCGCCGAGCGGAGCCTCCGATCGGTCTCTTGCCTAAAGTGTGTTGAAAAGTTAGGCTATGGATGCCGCCCAGGTTTTGGATTCAAATAGTCTTCCCAGTACAATTGGACTTTCTTTATGCCAGATAAGCACCGCGATTTGATTATTACAGCAGCATCGGAATCCTATCGGCCTCAATTGCTTTCCATGCTCGCGTCCCTCCGCTGTAATTGGCCGGGGCATCCGCCGGTACTGGTTTATAGTATCGACCTAAGCGAAGAGACGGTTGAGCTTGTGCGGCAAGCTGGTTTTGAAGTCCATGCGATCCCTCAATTCGTCCCGCATTGGCGCAAGCACTACACATGGAAATTCTGGTGCATGAACGATGCTCCGGCGGAACGGGTTCTTTGGCTGGATGCTGGCGTTTTTGTGCTTCGTCCGCTGCCGGAAATATTCGATATCGTCGTTAAACAGGGATACTTTGCCCTCCCTAACCATCAGCGATTGGAGATGGAAGCATCGGAACAGGCCTGTGAGGGATGCGGCGTACCGCCGGAGTTTCGCGCGGGCAAGGTCACTGTTATTTCCGCCGTTTTCGGGTTTTTGCGTGGGTCGGCGATAGAGCAGGTTGTTCAGGAGTGTCTGAGAGTTGCACGGACCGAACGCTTCATCCAGGCGACCAGGCCGGAACATCGTTGGGAACAGGCCATTCTCTCTCTGCTCATGTATCGCGACATTTCGCCGCTCATTCTCTGCGATGGATCGCTCTACTTTTGTGAAGACTTGTCGGCAAAGTTCACTGTGCACTCAATCTGGGCTGCTCGCCGGTTTATGCATTACAAGGACCAGAGGTTTCTCGCCACATGCCTCGTGGGACCTGTCTCTCCGTTCATCCCTCGCTCTTCTCACAAGCTGACCTGGTGGTTTCAGAGTGCACTGAAGGTAAGGAATGCGATGAGAACGATTAAGGGACTCCTCACTGGAACCCAGAGTCAAGTGCTGAACCGCCATGTACCCATGGATGGCGTTGTTCGATAGCCTCCAATCGCTATAGCGAAACCAGGGCTGCTGTATCCCGAAAGCAAGGACCCAAAGTTGACGCGACCATCGGGGAGCGGCAACCTCGCACAAAACCTAACAGGACACGGTAACCCTGGTTTCGCTCTAAAGTTCGATCAAGGGCTGGCCGCGGCCGTATAAAGCGCCTGATCGAGGCCGCTTAGAGGTCCGGCGGGACAAGCGTAAAAAAGGTCTTGCCGCCTTTAGGTAACCGCCGAGGCACCATTGTCATCGAATATTTTTGCGAGATGGATTGACGCCGTGAGATCTTGGCGCTAGTCTCAAGCGCAGATACCCGATTTGGTCGCTCACACCAATCCGCGGTTTCGTCAGGCAGCCCAGAGCTTCCGCTCTGGCTCGCCGAGTGCCTTCGGGATCCCTTCAAATTCTGCCGATATACACCTCACAGAAGCGCCGGCGGTGGCCTTTTCAGGCCGCAACCGGTCAACATCAACCCCAAAATCGCCGCATTGGAGGCTGCCGATTCCTTTGAAGATCGCTCTGGAGATCACGCCCAACCTTGAGCCCCTGTTCGGGACTCGCGATGAAAACCTCAGGCTGATGGAAGACACACTCGGCGTCCGGATCGATCTCCGCTCCGATGCCGTCCACGTTCAGGGACCGGAACAGGGTGTAATGTGCGTCCAGCGCATCTTCCAGGACTTCGAAGCCTTGCGCAAGCAGGGCATCAATCCGCACAACGGGGAACTGAACGGGATGCTGCGCCTGGTCGTGGCCGATCCGGCAACCACCCTGCGCGCGCTGGCCGACAGCGGCAAGCAGCGTTCGGCAGGAGTGAAACGGACCGTCCAGCCGCGTTCCATCAACCAGCGCAAATACGTTGAGGCCATCGAGCAGAACGATATGACCTTTGGCGTTGGCCCGGCCGGCACCGGCAAAACCTACCTCGCCGTAGCCATGGCCGTTGCCGCCATTCTCGCCAAAAAGGTGAGCCGTATTATTCTGGTGCGCCCCGCGGTCGAGGCCGGCGAAAAACTTGGTTTCCTTCCCGGCAGCCTGCAGGAAAAGGTTGATCCCTACCTGCGCCCGCTGTACGACGCCCTTTATGACCTGCTTGAGCCCGAGAAGGTCGACAAGATGCTGGAGAAAAATGTCATTGAAGTGGCGCCCCTCGCCTTCATGCGCGGCCGCACCCTCAACGACGCCTTCATCATCATGGACGAAGCGCAGAACACCACCATCGAGCAGATGAAGATGTTCCTCACCCGCATGGGCGCCAACTCCAAGGC
>Ga0182012_10002624_pt1 | contig 19406 bp, 18 predicted proteins | sample 612S2SmetaG_FD_120486 | JGI IMG/M metagenome (GOLD analysis project Ga0182012, IMG submission 120486) | Permafrost microbial communities from Stordalen Mire, Sweden - 612S2S metaG | ecosystem: Environmental > Terrestrial > Soil > Wetlands > Permafrost | place: Sweden: Stordalen | collected...
CCGTACTGGTGGCGGAGGGAGTCGATATCGGCGGGCGATGCGCCGTCACCCAGCATCATTTGGATAGGGTCGCCGGGAACAAGATGGATGAGCAAAAAGACCAGCGAGACCACGAGCCAGACGACGGGGAGGATTAGGGCGAGGCGGGTGAGGGTCGATCGCATGGGCTGGAAACAGATTACAGCTTTCAGCTATCAGCACTCATATCTCTGTGGCTATCGGTCAGGTCAGCGCTTGGGCGGCGATGTGGTCTCAACGACGGGCTCGACGAGGATTTTGGCGATGCGGCGCTGATCCATCTCAACGACGGTGAGGCGGCGGCCTTCGAAGTTAGTTGACTCTCCGGTTTGGGGGATGTGGCCCAGGCGGTAGAGCAGGAAGCCGGCCAGAGTCTCTACGCCGCCATCGCGAGGCAGGTCCCAATTCATTTGCGTTTCGAGGTCGCGGAGGTTGACGCCTGCGTCCAGAACAAAACCTCCAGACGCAGTGGCAAGGATGGGCTGGGCGGGAACGTCGAACTCGTCTTCAAGGTCGCCCGTGAGTTGCTCGATGGCGTCTTCGGCTGTAACCAGGCCCGCCACCGACCCGTACTCGTCGACAGCAATGGCCAGATGGCGGCGGCGTTGCTGGAACTCGCGCAGCAGATCGAGGACGGACTTGGTCTCCGGCACGATGAGAACGTCGCGCATGAGCTGGGAGAGGCGAAGATCGATGGGGGCAGAGGAAGGCGACGCGGATGGAGGTTGAGGGCTCAAGCCTGCATCCGCGTTGCGGCGGTGCGGGTGAGAGCGGAAGAAGGAGAGGCGAGCGAGATCGCGTGCGTAGACAAGGCCAATGACGTGCTCGGGGCCGCGGGTCTCATCGTAGACGGGCACACGGGAGTGGTGGTGAGAGATGACCTGGGCGAGAGCTTCCTCAAGCAGCATGTTCGAGGGCAGAGAAAATATCTTTTGCCGCGGAGTCATGATCTCGCGGACCGGGACTTCATCGAGTTCGAGTGAGCGGTGGATGATTGTCTCTTGAAACGGCGGCAGGATGCCCATGCGGCGGGCGGCTGTGGCGATGAGCTTCAACTCGTCCGCGGAGTGGACGGCGGCGCGCTCGGTGAGCGGAATTGCAAATCCCTTGAGCACGGCGGCAGCGGAGACGCGGAGCAGGCGCACGGCGGGGCGCACGATGGCCATGAAAACCAGCATGGGCGGAGCAACGGCAACGGCCAGAGCCTCTGCGCGGCGCAAAGCGAGGGACTTGGGAACCAACTCGCCGACAACGACGTGGAAGTAGGTGATAAGCGCGAAGCCGAAAATGAGCGCGGCAATGTGGGCCAGGAGCGCGGCGTGTGGCAACGCGGAAGGCAACATGGAGAAGAGGGGCGTGAGCATTTCGACGGCGAGAGGCTCGCCCAGCCAGCCGAGCGCGAGCGAGCAGAGCGTGACGCCTAACTGCACGGCGGGGAGCAGGTCTTCCAGATTGGTTTGCAGGCGGCGCACGGCCGACGCGCCCGGAACGTGGGAGGCGAACAACTGCTCAATGCGTGTTTGGCGGATCGACACAAGAGCGAACTCAGTGGCGACAAAAAAAGCATTGGCCAGGATGAGCATGGCCACGGCGACGAATTTGAGTAGAGCAAGGCCTTCCATCTGGGTGAGAGGATAGCACTTCGGACGACAGTGGACAGTGAACAGTCCGGTACGCAATGCTAGCAGCAGCTTCACCGCCACAGCGATGGAGTATTGATGTCGTAAGCCTGTATTGTTCTTACTGTCCGCTGTCCACTGTTACCTGCCCTTTACACTGGAATCATGATTCAGGTGTTTCGAACCATTCCCGTGGAGCGGTTGAAGTTGCTGGTGTTTGATCTGGATGGCACGCTGATCGATTCGGCACAGGACTTGTGCAACAGCGTGAATGCTTCGCTTAAGGAATTTAGCCTCGCGCCGCTGCCCGATCCCGCAATTGCGGGGTTTGTGGGCAATGGGGCGCAGATGCTGATTCAGAGGGCGCTGGCCATGGCGACGGGGGTCGCTGAAGATCAAGTAGAAGAGCGGCAGCTTGATGAGGTGTACGCATTTTTTCTGGCCTACTATCGCGAGCACAAGCTGGACTTTACTTATGCCTATGAGGGCGTACTGGAAGCGTTAAAGGCGCTTCATCAGTTGCATGATGCTTCGGCGGGCAAGGCGCGCGCGATGGCTGTGCTGACCAATAAGCCGGTGCGTCCGGCGCGCGGCATCTGCGAGGGGTTGCGGCTAGCAGATTATTTTCTGCACATCTACGGCGGCAACAGCTTTCCGACAAAAAAGCCGGACCCGGAGGGGCTACTCTCGCTGATGAAAGAGACCGGTGCAACGCCCGAAGAGACGGTGATGATCGGCGACAGCAAAGTGGACGTGGAGACAGCGCGCAATGCAGGTGCGTGGGCGGTGGGCTGCACATTTGGCTTTGGGCCGCTGGAGTTGGGCGACTCGCCCCCCGATGTGCTTGTGGATCACGCCGCGGAGTGGACGGAGATTCTGCTGCCTGCGCATTCCGATGCGCGCAAGGCGTAGGCTGAAATCATGGATGCTGAAGCGAATGATTCAGGGTACAACCAACCGGGCCCCTATCTCGTGAAGAGCGGTATGCGCATCGTGATCCCCGGCGGCAGCGGGCAGGTAGGCCGCGTGCTGGCGGCTTACTTTCAAGAGCGCGGGCACCATGTCACAGTGCTGACGCGCGGGCCTTACACCGCCGAGTGGCATACAGTCCACTGGGACGGCAAGACGCTGGGGCCTTGGGTAGAGACGCTCGAAGGCGCGGATGCAATCATTCATCTCTCCGGCCGCAGCATCAACTGCCGCTACACGGCAAAGCACAGGCGCGAACTTTACGATTCGCGCATTGGTCCGACGCGGCTGCTGCATGAGGCAATTGCGGGGCTTGCAAAGCCACCCCGAGTTTGGCTGAATGCCTCGGCTGCGAGTATCTACCGACACTCAGTAGACAGGCCGATGGATGAGGCTACGGGCGAGATCGGCGGCGGCGAGTGGATTGGCAATGGACTGTTCGGCCCGATGCGCGCGCCGGAGACCTGGGACTGGAGCGTGCAACTGGTCAAGGACTGGGAGGCAGCGTTTTTCAACACGCCCACGCCATATACAAGAAAGGTCGCGCTGAGAACTTCCCTGGTGATTAGCCCCGTGCCGGGCAACGTGTTTGGCGTGTTGTCGAATCTTGTGCGCGCCGGGCTGGGCGGGGCGCAGGGCAATGGCCGGCAGTATGTGGCGTGGATGCATGAGGCCGATTATGCGCGCGCCGTGGAGTTTCTGATTTCGAACGACGAGATGGAAGGGCCGGTGAACATGGCCGCGCCGGGGCCTGAGCCGAATCGTAAGTTCATGGCCGAGCTGCGTGAGGCATGGGACAGGCCGAATGGTTTGCCCGCGCCGACGCTGCTGCTCAAGCTCGGAATGTTTTTCCTGCGCACAGAGCCGGAACTGATTTTGAAGAGCCGGTTTGTGGTGCCGGGAAAGCTGCTCGATGCGGGATTCAAGTTTGAGTTTCCCGAGTGGCGCGAAGCGGCTGAGGACCTGGTGCGGCAATGGCGGGAAAGAGACTGACGATGGCTGCGAGCACGTCCACTAGGGATTCGGCGGATCGATTGGTGAGGTACGATCGCTGGACCGTGACGGCGGTCGCAGTTCTGGCGTACATCGTGGCCAACATCGCGCATGAGTCCCTTGGTCATGGAGCGGGCCTGCTGTTGGCTGGAGGGCGAAGCGGAATTCTGACAACGACGCGGCTGATTATTCCACAGCAGTTGCCTTCCCCTGCATGGAGATGGTTTGATCTTGGCGGGCCGACGGGTAACCTGGCCTGCGCTGGAGTGGCCTGGATAGGGCTACGGATGACGGCAACCGTGCGGGCGGGGCTGCGCCTACTTTGTTTTCTGGCCATGGCTTTCAGTCTGTATTGGGCCTTTGGCTACATGCTGTTTTCCGGTGTGACGGGGCGTGGAGACTGGCTGGCTCTGCTGCCGGAGGGAAGTTGGGCGGGGCGTGGGGCGTTGGCGGTGGTTGGATTGTCACTGTATTTGGCAACGAATCGATTTGCCGCGCGCGAGTTGAGTAGGATGCTTGATTGCTCCTCTGTTACGCGGAAGGAGGTTAGCCGGATGATGAATGTGGTGTGGCTTGCGGGAGGGATCATCGCGACAGCAGGTGCAGCCCTCGATCCGCGGGGCTCGATGGAGATGTTGAATTCCGGCGCCTTGTCGGGCTTGGCTGGTGCGATTGGTCTGCTGCAGATTTCCGCGATCATTGGTCGCTATCAGCTGAGTGACCCACAAGGCACAGGCGGGCCATTTGTGTTGGAGCGCTCGACGGGATGGATTGTGGCAGCGGCAGCGGCTTCTCTCCTTTTTATCGGCGTATTGGGAAGAGGTATCCCGTGGCGGCTTTAGGAAAGCATCGTTTTGACTCGCTGAATTCACGCCGCAGGGCTCGTGCCATGCCTTTTCCGGCATAAACTCCGCAAAGCGGGAACACCCGTTTTCTGCCCAGGCTTTCCGTTGGGGTTCATGGTTTCCCACCCTTTCGACAAAATTCCAACTCGCAGATCCTTCGATTGCACTTCGCTGCACTCAACACGACAGAAAGGATGGGTACGGTGCTATTGTGCTCTACCTAATTTGCCGGCGTGATGTTGGTAACCGGCAGGTCCCAGTGCACGAGCAGAATCTCGAAGCGGCGCTGCTCTTCTTTTTCATACTTGGCCTGGTCGGGCCATAGTTGCTTGATGAAGCCCGGCTCGTCGGGGTTGTCGGTGATGGCGGCGGTTGCGTCTTTGAAGACAATCGTCACGCGATAGTCCCAGCGTTCGTCTTCCATGGTGTGGAAGGCGGGGCTCTCGATCTTGACCGACAACATACGGCCGGTGGAAACGACCTTCTTGAGCAGCGGGTAGTGGTTTTTCAGGAAGAGGTTGAGAAACTCCTGCTGATGACCCCACTGAACCTTGTAGTAGTACTCGATGGTGTAGGGCTGGCCGGGAGCGGCTTGCGGGGGCGCGCCCTGCGCGATAAGCGGCGCTGCGGCGAAGAAGACGGCAAAGACTGCGAGAAGGATGCGGCGCATAGTGCCTCCTGGTTCATTCGGTTTGAATGATAGCATTCCAATTTTATGCTTATGCGCTCCCACCGTTGATCCGTAATCATCCAGACCAAAATTCTCTAGTCCAAGTCGAGCGTCACTATCTCCGGCTTCAACTCGCCATCCGCTCCCACCGTCAGCAGCCCCACCGTCACCGGCCGCTCAAACCGCCGCGGCCCGCACGATCCAGGATTGAAGTACAGCACACTCTTCTTGCGATGAAAATTCGGCACATGCGTATGCCCATAAAGAACTGCCGCAAACGTCGCCGCCGCCGGGTCCAGATGGATCGACTTCAAATCGTGCAGCATATATAGGTACTGCCCCTCGGCCAGCACAACCTCGGTCTCCGGCAGCTTGGCGCAAGCGCCCTCGGTATCCACATTCCCGCGAATCGCCGTCACCGGCGCAATCTTTTCCAGTTCCTTTAAGATCGAAATCTTGCCCACATCGCCCAGATGCAGAATCATCTCCACGCCGTCGAGTGCCGGAGCAACCTCGGGCCGCAGCAGTCCATGCGTATCGCTAATGACGCCGATCTTCATCTGGCCTCGGAAAACCGATCCCTGACTTCTGTTCCTTACAAACCCAACTCCAGCCGCGTTCGCGGATCGAGCTCATCGCGCAATGCATCGCCTAGAAAATTAAACCCCAGTACCGCTCCCGCCACCGCTGCCGCCGGAAACAGAATCAGATGCGGCGAATCGAACAGGTGCAGCCGTGCGTCGTTCAGCATTGCGCCCCAGCTCGGCGCGGGCGCGGGAATCCCCAACCCAAGAAATGACAGCGTAGCCTCGGCCAGAATCACGCCCGCCATGCCGATGGCCGCCTGCACCAGAATCGGCTGGACAATATTGGGAAGGATGTGCCGAAAGAAAATCCGCAAGCCGCTCGCGCCCAGCGCGCGCGCAGCGTCCACATATTCGCGGTCGCGCACCGCCATCACCTGCGCCCGCACCAGCCGCGCAAAGCCCGCCCATCCGCCAATGGCCAGCGCCAAAACCAGATTCAAGAATCCCGGCCCCAGAAACGCCGCAAAAGCAATCGCCAGCAAAATCCCCGGCAGCGCCTGAAATGTATTCATGGCAAATGTGGTCAGAGCCACATCGACCCAACCGCCCAGATACCCGGCCAGCCCGCCGACAGCAATGCCCAGCGCCAGCGAAACAGATACCACCGTGACAGAAACCGCCAGCGATATCCGCGCTCCATAGAAAAGCCGCGAAAGCGTATCCCGCCCCAGCTCGTCCGTACCGGCCCAGTGCGCCGCGCTTGGCCCTTGCAACCGATGCAGCAAGTCAATCGCCGTCGGACTATACGGCGAAATCCACGGCGCAGCCAGTCCGCAGGCAACAAACAAGCCCAGCAGCAGCGCCCCAGCCACCGCCAGCGGCTGCCGCGTGGCCCGCCTCCGTACCATTTCAGAAAAACCGGCTAATAAAATTTCCATTTGCTCAGTCAGAATACAGCGACTCGTGGCCAAACCCCGTGTTAAATAAATTCATGAAACCGCGTCTCCCGCGATTTGTAAGCAGAATCGCCTCCGCCGCCATCGCCGTGCTGGCAATCGCGTCATTGCGCCCGCAGCTCACGGCCCAGCAGTACGTTGCAGCCCCGAGCCTGCGCCAGGAGGTGAACCAGATCTTCGCTCTTGCCAACCAGGCTCGAGCCCAGGCGGGCGCAGGCCCCGTCCACTGGGACCCAACTCTGGCTGCCGCCGCATTGGCCCACTGCCGCCTGATGGCCATGCAGGGCGAAATCGAGCACCGTTACCAGGGCGAGCCCGATATCTCTTACCGCGCAGCCCAGGCCGGCGCGCACTTCTCCATCGTCGAAGAAAACATCGCCGTCGCCCCCACTGCGCCGGAGATTCACGAGTTGTGGATGAACTCCCCCGGCCATCGCACCAACCTGCTCAACCCGGACATCGACTCCATCGGCATCGCCGTCGTCGCCGCTCGCGGCAGCCTCTACGTCGTCGCCGATTATAGCCGCGCCGTGCAACTCTTTGCTCCCGAGCAGGTCGAGCAGCAGGTTGCAACTCTTGTCCAATCTTCCGGCATCGCCATCTTTCCTGACGCAACTCTCGCCCGCCAGGCCTGCACCGTGGACGACGGCATGCCGCGCGCCACGCCTGGATCCCCGCAGCCCACATTCATCATGCGCTGGCAGGGTGCCGAACTCAACCAACTGCCGCCTACGCTCGTCGAACGCCTGCAAACAGGAAAATACCGTCAGGCCGCCGTCGGCTCCTGCCCGACTAGAGACTTGGGTGGTCCCTTCACCGCCTACCGCCTCGCCGTGCTGCTTTACTAATTCCGGCGAGCATGAAACGAGCATGGAAAAGGGCACCCGCAAGGTCCCGTTCGCCGCAACCAGATACTTTGCTCAGCTTTCAAGCCCCGTGCCCCATCCTTTCGACTTTTTTCTGTCGAAAGGGTGGGAAAGCAAAACCCAAACTAAGCCGCCCCCGGCACTCCCACGTACTTCTTGAACCAAGCCGTCGTAAGCGCCCAGGCTTCGGTCGCGGCCTCTTTGTTATACCGCTCCGGCGTTGCGTCGCAGTTGAACCCATGCACCGCGTTCGGCCAGATGTGCCCCTCATGTGGAACCCCAATCACCGTCAGTGCCTTGTCATAGGCTGGCCACGTACCTGCCGTCCGCGTATCCAGCGCGCCGTGATGCACCATGATCGCCGCCTTGATCTTTGCAATATCCGCATCCGGCGGCGGACCGCCATAGTACGGCGCAGCCGCGCCCAAGTCCGCGCCCAGCCTGACCGCCATCTGATTCGAAACGCCGCCGCCGAAGCAGAAGCCGGTAATGCCGATCTTGCCCGTCGAATCCGGGCGATTCTTCAACCAAAGCGCCGCGGCCACCATATCTTCGAACATTTTGGGCTTGTCGACCTTGTTAAACATCTGGCCGCCCTTGTAGTCGTCGCCCGGATAACCGCCCAGCGAAGTCAGCCCATCCGGGGCAAAGGTCTGAAAACCTTCGAGCGCCATCCGCCGCGCCACGTCTTCAATGTGCGGATTCAGCCCACGATTTTCGTGCACCACAATAATTCCCGGCATCTTAAGCGGAGTCGCTTCCCGCGTATCTGCGCTCATCGGCCGCACAAAGTATCCCTTGATGCTGCCATTGCCCTTCGGCGAGTCCACTGTCACGTAAGATGTCTTCAGCCGATTGTCGGTCGGCGAAATCTGCTGCGCCCCGGCATAATCCGGCATCAACGCCTTTTCCAGCGCCGCCACGGCAACCCCGCCCACGGCAAACTTCTGCAAACCATCCAGAAACGCCCGTCGGCTCATGCCGCCGTGGATAAACACGTTGTAAAGGTCGATCGCTTCCTTGGGAACTCTGGGTTTATTCGCTTCCATATCTTTCCTCCTATATTTGCCGCGAGAATATCACGTTCCCCAGCATCTCTGCCTCAAAAATAATTTTCCTGCAGGCAGCACGTTCCAGTCGGAAGCAAACCATCCACCAACGGATAGGTGGAAAAGCACGAATCTCACCCTTTCTGATACTTCCAATGCCTCTGCTGGCCCTCGCCGATCCACTCCAATGCAGTCTCGATCCGTTTCTCCCGCGTCTCATCCCGCTTGGCATCCGCAATCCACTCCACATACTCCCGCCTGCAACTGGGGCTGAAGTCCGCAAACGCCGCCGCCGCTTTTTTATTCGCCTTCAGCGCCCGCGCAAACTCCGCCGGCATCTCCAACTCCGCTTTGGGAGCCTTCACCACACTCACCCGCGCTGCCATCGGACTCGTATACTCGCCCCGCTCAATCAACTCCGCAGCCTTTTTCACCAGGCTCAACAGCTGCTTCTTCGGCGGCAGGTCTTCGATCTTCGCAATCCGCCCCAGCGACCCCATCGCCGCCGGACGCAGCACTTTCGCCTCACGCAGCACCGCGCCAATCTCCGCGCCCCAGAAGCCAAAGCTGCAATGCTCCTTGAATGCCGACATATTGCCCAGGATCACGCCGTTGAACTCAAAGAACGGCCTGCTCCACTTCATCGTCTCCACGACGCCGGGGCAGGCCTCATGCACCAGTTCGCGCAGATGCAGCAGGATCGGTTGCGCAAACGGTTTTGACTTGTTGATGTAGACGTCTACTCGCGAATCAAAAATGCCCGAATCGGATTTCTTGGCAGTCTTCACCATCCCCCTCCCGAACAACACCAATATAACCGGCTGCTACCTTACCAGCGCGAAGAGCTGGCGCAGGAACTGGGCGTCTTCACCCCATTCACCACCACCCAGCCATTATCCGCCGTCGGATGCGTCGAACAGTGCACATCGTGCACCCCAGCCACCCACGCTCCGCCCGTCACATAGCCTTGCCCGTAAGCAAACACCTGGTCGCCGGGATTGGCTGATACAGCCCCATCCAGCGAGTCGTTGATCGCCACCTGCACCTTCACCGCGCCTTCCACCGGCAGCGTGACATTCAGAGTAATGATGTGATGCGACCCATGTACGCCGCCGCTGTTCACTCGCGTTCCCGTAGCAACCCCGCACACCATCACATTCTCCACATACCCTTTCGGATGCTGCTGCACCATCTGCTCCAGCTTCGCATTCACCGCCGGGATGCAGGAAGAAGGCACCGGCACATTCCGCCCCTGCGCCATTACTTTGGCCGGATAAAAACCAGCGCCCACAATCATCACAACCGCCGCCATTACAATTTTATTCACCATTTTCTTCAACCCTCCACAGAAATCCTACTTCAAAACATGCAATTCATCTGTAAATAGCGACAGGTACTGATGACTTCCTCCGATCACGGATGAGCGTTCCCTTGTTCCCTTTGTTCCCCTCGTTCCCTCGTTCCCTCCGACCCAGTTCCCTTGCCTCATAATGAATAAAGGACCCAACCACAATGCCCCTGAACTGCGGAATCGTAGGCCTGCCCAATGTAGGCAAAAGCACCATCTTCAACGCGCTCACCGCGGCCGAGGCCCAGGCCGCAAACTATCCCTTCTGTACCATCGACCCCAACGTCGGCGTGGTCTCGGTTCCCGATTGGCGGCTCGACAAGATCACCGAGTTCGTCAAGCCCAACCGCACCGTGCCCACCACCATGGAATTCATCGACATCGCCGGACTGGTGGAGGGTGCGAGCAAGGGCGAGGGCCTGGGCAATCAGTTCCTCGGCCACATTCGCTCGACCGACGCGATCTGCCACGTCGTCCGCTGCTTCGACGATCCAAACGTGATTCACGTCGCAGGCGGCGTCAATCCGCTGCACGACATCGACATCATCAATACGGAGTTGCTTCTTGCCGATCTTGAAACCGTAGAGAAGCGCTGGCCCAAGGTGGAGAAGGCAGTCAGGAATACGACGGACTCCAAGATCAAGGCCGAAGCCGAGGCCATCAAGAAGCTCCTCGATGCGCTCCAGGCCGGCCGGCCCGCGCGCGTCGTCGAACTTACTGACGAAGAAAAGGCCGCCTCCTACGATCTGCATCTCATCACCACCAAACCCGTGCTTTACGTAGCCAACGTGGACGAGGACGGCCTGAAGAACAGCCACCAGTGGGTCAAGGCAGTCGAGCAGCGCGCGGCCTCGGAGAATGCCCAAGTGGTCAGCATCTGCGGCGCGCTGGAGGCTGAGATCGCACTGCTCGAACCCGCCGAGCGCAAAGAATTTCTCACCGATCTGGGATTGACTGAGCCGGGTTTAGACCGCCTCATCCACTCCGCCTATCGGCTGCTCGGCCTCATCACCTATTTCACCGCCGGCGTGCAGGAGGTCCGCGCCTGGACTATCCCCGAGGGCGCAAAAGCCCCGCAGGCCGCGGGCGTGATCCACTCCGACTTCGAGCGGGGCTTCATCAAAGCCGATGCTTACCACTGCGACAACCTCTTCGCGCTGGGCTCGGAACAAGCCGTGAAAGAGAAAGGTCTCTACCGCTCCGAAGGCAAGGAGTATGTTGTGAAAGACGGCGATATCCTCTTCTTCAAATTCAATGTCTAGCCCGCCATGAATCTGGCCCTTATTATGATAAGGGCCGGATAAATGAAAATTCCCGTGCCCCATCCTTTCGACTTTTTTCTGTCGAATGGGTGGGAGGACTGCAACCTAACCAAACGCCTGATAGTCGGCCCAGAACTCTGCCCAAGGCTCTCTCGGCGGCCCACAAACAAAAATTTCCGGATGACGTTCGCTCTCCTCGTTACGCACGCCATCGCGGTTGCCGTTGTGTCCGGCAAGCCGGCAGCCGGCAAACGCCCGCTCCGCCTCGGCTCTTGAAAATCCCACGACGATCAATGTCGTCGGCTGCGGCGTCGGATAGCCGCGAAGCCAACCCGAGTTCGTCATGCTGATCGGCATGGGAAGCTGGTATGCCGCCCCGAGCATTTCAATCGCGCCCTCTTCCCCATAATTTTCAGTGACGATGCCCAGCCTCGCCTTCTGATCCGGAAGAAGGGAATCGCGAATCCCCGCCACGGTCGTTGTCAGTTCCTTCCAGCCAAATTCTTCGCGCAGGTCGCCATTCTTGCTAAGCGCAAACTCTCTCAACGGGCCGCTTGGTGCGAGCGGCAACAGAATCGCGCAAATGTATGCGCTCACCACGGCGAAGTTTGCAAAGTAGAGAACCGCAATGGTCCGCTTCGCCGCCGGCTTCAACGTTCCCAGCCAACGCTCACCCATCGCCGCGCCCATCGCCATCAGCATCGGGTAGGCTGCTGCCGTGTAGTATCCGCGCCCTTTGCTGAAGTAGAAAAGCGCCAGCGGTACAAGATATAGGAACGCCATCATGCGATACCGGCGATCGCGAAGATAACCTATCAGGCCCGCAATCCACAGCGGCGTCGCCGCTATGTTCGCGCAAATCAGGAACTGATCCCGGAAAAATCCACCCGCTCGGCCTTCGCCAACATCCCGCGCATGGATCGATTGCAGGAAGTGATAGGAGATGAAGTCATGCCGCGCCAACCAGATCAGATTCGGCAAAAATATCGTCAGCGCCAGCGCGATGCCGCCCCAGAACCAGCCTGATTTCACCTGCCGCCGAACAGGCGACACAGCAAACCCAATCAGGATTCCCGCAATGAAAAATACGATTGCATACTTGGTCTCCAGCCCTATGCCAACCAGAGCGCCGATCGCAATCCACCACTGCGGATTCCCCGACTTCAACAGCCGAATCGCGCAGTAGAACGCCCCAACCCACCACAAGAAATCGAATGAAGTGTACTGAAACTCCGTCCCCTCGAACAGCGGCACCGGAGACAGCGCGACCGCCAGAGTGGCCGCGACCACTGCAAGCCGCCCTCCGCCAAGCTCGCGCGCCATCAGGCCTGCAAGCACAACTGCCCCACACTGCGCCAGGACGGAAAAGACTCGAAGCCCAACCAGCGACAAGCCGAACAGTGCCAGGCCAACGTGCTCGACCAGTGCCGTAAACGGTGGGTAGGCGACGAAGCCCCAATCCAGATGCCGCGCGTCGCTCAGGAACTGAAGTTCGTCACGATGAAATCCGTAACGATTGTTCGTAAGCAGATGAACCAAGGTGACAAGCGCAGGAACCGCAAGCAGCGCCGCGATATCGCCAAGCTGGAATGGCTTCTTCGTGGCAGGCATCTCCTCGCGCATGTCCATGTGGCGGTCTCCGATGTATTTCCCTAGAGTGGTCTTTTATGGAAACTACGCTATGGCCTGCCGGAAAGTTCCCGGGCTTTCTGTCTTTCCAGCGGCATTGGCACTCGCACCGCAGCCATGCCGGCCGCAGCTGCCGCAGCCATGCCCATCTCCGTGTCTTCAAACACCAGGCAATCAGCCGGCTCCACGCCCAGCCGCTCCGCTGCAAGCAAAAACGCATCCGGCGCGGGCTTGCTCCGCGTGTAATCCTCAGAGGCCACAATCGTCTCAAACCGGTCCAGCAGATTTGTCGCCGTGAGCGATTTCACCACCGACTCGCGATTACTCCCTGAGACCACTGCAAACGGAATCCGCCCCTGCTGCGCCTCGACGTGCTCGACCACTTCCGGGATGGCTTGCAACTGGGGCAGCATCTCATAATAGAGACCCTCTTTCCGCTTTGAAACTGCCTCGACGGGCATCTGAAGCCCGTGCATCTCGTTGAGCGCGGAGATAATCTCCCTCACCGGCCTGCCGCCCCAGGCATAAAACAATTCCTCGTCGAAGGGGCAGCCCCACTCCGCAAGCGCTTTCGTCCAGGCAACGAAGTGCAGCGGCATGGAGTCGACGATGGTCCCGTCGCAGTCAAACAGATACGCGCGGAACTCGCCCGCCGGCAATGGTAGTTTCATGATCCTCGTTGAGTGAGAACTCGCCGCGAGCAGGTGGGTTTCTCTCGCGCCCTCTCACCTATTATCATGGATAGCATTATGGTGAATATTCAAGTTGAGTATCAGGGCGACCTGCACTGCAAGGCAACCCACGGCCCCTCCGGCGCAGAGTTGAGCACAGACGCGCCCACGGACAATCAGGGCCGCGGAGAAAGCTTCTCCCCCACCGATCTTTTGGCAACCGCCCTAGGCTCCTGCATGTTGACGATCATGGGCATCGCCGCGCGCACACAGAACATTGACATCTCCGGCACGACTGCATCTGTTGACAAAGAGATGTCTGCCACAGCGCCGAGGAGAGTAGGACGTCTGACGGTAAAAATTCACGTGCCGCACACCCTCAGCCCGGAAGACAGGCAGAAGCTCGAACGAGCCGCCCATACCTGTCCCGTGCACAAGAGCCTGCATCCAGATGTCGAGATCCCCATCGAATTCACCTGGGGCTGAGCTTCAACTGGGCCTGAGCTTTGCCTGGGCCTGAGCTTTGCCCTGGTTCTGAGCCAAAACGGGAACCGCGGATGGGCTGAATCTATCCAACATCCAGCTAGCATTTTGACGCACGTACCATGCTCTGCTAAGGTAATAAAGGACGATTTAACGCCCATCACTCCTCAGTAGCTCAATGGCAGAGCATTCGGCTGTTAACCGAAGGGTTGTAGGTTCGAGTCCTACCTGAGGAGCCAAAAAGCCAATAAAATCAGCAAGATGCGAGGCGGCCAAATCGGCTGCCATTTTTATTTTGGGCGAGTGGCTGTTTTGGTGGCTGTTGGCCTAAAAATAATTTCGCGCATGGAGGAAAACTCCGGCACCACTATCACCGGCGCTCTCCGCAAGCGAAATACCTTGCCGAAACCGACCGGCAATCAGGACCGCCAGCGATGAAACGTTCATAGCGGGCGTTGACTGCTCACCCGCCACCCATGCCCGCCAGCATCCGGCACGGCCGAAGAGCCAGACGATCTAGCATCCGGTCCTTCCGCTCCGCCCGGCGTCCGCCATGTGAAGCGCAAGATTCCGGGGAATGCCCCAACAGTGTCCCTGAGGGATTCCTGAGCGGGATGGGGATTCTCAATTAGCCGAGAGTCCCTCAGGGCGATAACTGCGTTTTTGATTTCTGGTCCGGTAAGTGCCCGGAATTGCGGCCACGAGCCCTGTCGATGAACGCTTTAGGCGTCATTCAACTTGAATATCCTCCCAGGTCCGAGGATTCGGACCTGGGGCGCGCGGCTCAACGCAATCCCTGCTTGGCGTCCTCCAACAGCTCTCGTTCGAATGGGACGAGAGGTACGCGGTCGAGGTCCAACTGCTGGAGCAGCGCCAGGGTCCCGTCCAGGCTGTTGTTGTCCGCTAGTCGGCGTTCCAGCCTGAATGCGAGGGGCAAGGGCACCCCGTATTCGTCGAGAGCGGCCACCCCAGCGTCGTGGAACAGATTCTCAACTTGCTGTGCATACGGGCTCACGTCACCTGCAGTCAAGCGATAGCGTGAAAGGACGTCTCTTGCGATATTGCCAAGGCCGATCAGTAGCCGAGGGAAATGAAACATAGCCCAATTTCGGATAAAGGCGGACGTTCTTTGAACGGCGTCGTCGGGTCCCTCGCTGTATGGTATGAAGTTCGCTATGAGGTCCTTCAGGGTCCGATTGCGCAAATTGAAAACGAGATTCGCAAGCTGCTCGGGGCTCCTGACGGCCCCCTGCGCGATCTTTCCCCCCGAGAAGCACTCCCACATGAGACGGCAAATGGCCTCCACCTGTGCGTAGGTTGGAAAGGTGGTGAAATCAAACTGTCTTGCCCAAAATTCCGGAGATGCGTCTATCTGTCGCGCCGCGGCAATTTGCTGAAGCGGGTCGAGCCCGTTCTGACGAAGTGTCTCCCAGCTCACCAGGTCGCTTTGATGGAATGGGGAGACCTTGTCCCTCGAAGCAGGTGTCAGGTCCTCATCATCCAGTTCCAAAAGGATTTCCGGCGAGGTTCCATCCGGCTGCGTGTAAAACTGAAAATCGACGAACGGCAGCTCAATTTGCGGAGCATCGGAAAACATAAATACATTCCCCACAAAGTGCTTCATCATCCTGCCCGCGCGCCCCTTGATGTTGTTGAACGTGAAGAAGTCGATTGGTCTCCTCATGACCTTCGAATCTAGGATGATCATATTCTCGGCTCTCGTATTCACACCCTCGATGAGCGTGGTTGTACAGAGGAGGAGGCTGAGAGAGCCTTCGTTGAATGCCTTCACGCACCAGTGGGCAAGGGACCTTGGGATGGCACCGTGGTGAATACCGATCCCATGCGCCACTGCTGCCGCAAAATGCCAGTCGGGATGAAACTGGCCCCCAGCCCACTCGGAGGCCTGCTTGACCCGGCTGTTAGGCCACGAAAGACCAGCCTCGATCATCCGACGTGAAACATCTATGACCCTGCCTGGGGAGCGGCAGAAGACGATGGTCGAATCCCCAAGCTGCTTGCAAAGTCGGATTGTTTCCTCGGCCGGGTCCTCGGCCCCCAGCACACTCACGTTGGCCGCAACGGTTCGAAACTCGGTCTGAAGAAACTGGCACCGCTCCCTCATTTGATCGGGTATCCCCTCAATATTCGGCCCGAGCATGAAGAATTGTTTGCCTGTCTTAAGGAGCCGGTAGCAAAGCTTGTTCAACGTCGCATGTCGCCCCACATCCTCAACGATGCCAAGTTTGTAGAATTCGTCCACAATGAATAAATCGAGTTCCCCAATGCGCTCGAGATTCGCCCTCTCTGGCGTCAGGACAAAGATGTTTTTTGAACCCTTCTCCTGAGAGAGGTGCGTTATGACCTTGAACCCCGGCGAGAACCGAACAGAGAGCCGCCTCCTCGCCTCGTCCATGAGCGCTATTGTCGGCACGAGGATTAGAATGTTCGAGTAGCCCCCCTCCGCGAGCATCGCGTCAATCAGCACGCTTTTCCCAAACGAAGTCGGCGCGCTAAGTACAACGCTTCTACCGCCCAGAAGAGTGCTCAGAATCGCACGCTGTTCGCTGTGGAGCACGAAGTCAGGGCCTAGGGTTCCGAGCCTATGGAGCCCGATCGCAAAGAGATCATCCGTCGCGGCATTGCCAGGATCGAGGTACGGAAAGAGCCCGCATTGCCGAACGAGCGCCTCGATAACCCTCCTACAATCTCCAAAGCACTCAAGCTTATTTAGGGCACGGAGCACAATCTCCTGTGCCACATGATCGTAGTTCCTCTCTGCACAGACGGCCGCCACATCCGACGCGACGGCGAACGGGTCCGCCTGGACCCATTCCGAATTGCCGAGGGCTACTGAAAGCGCACTTAGTTCAACGTTTGGCATGCTGTTAGCACCTGATGGAAGGAGTCGCTGAGCGCCGCCTTGCTTCCAAGCGGGAGTAGGCACAGATGAACGCGCACCGGAATCGCCGGGAGCTTCTCGACGAACTTGTCGTAGATCGGCATTAGTTCCTGAGAAAAGGAGTTAATGAAAGCCTCGGTGACCGCCGTGGCTGAACCCACCGTCTTACTGTCGTACGTAAGCAACACGGGAACGCAGATCCTCTTAACGATCTTGTCAAGCGTAACGTTCTTGTCCATCATCGCGAGGATAAGCGCCTCGTCTTCCGCTGACGCCTCCAGCTTCCGTCGAATGGGAATGAACTCTGCCTTTAAGTAGTCAAAGGACAAGTGCTTATCGAGCTCCTTGGCGACGTCGGCTATCGCGCTGCCGATTTCCGAGTAAAACTTGACCTCACCAAGCCAAAGTTCGAGCTTATCGCCGGCTCCGCAAACATGCACGCTGTCAAACCCCTTCACAGTGTCATTCGCGGCGTCCTTGAAATAGACCTTCGCGACTACCGGACGGCCACCATAGAACTGGCACATGACGACATGAAGGAGGAGCTCTCCAATCTCACCGCGCGACTTGTAGCTCGTCGTGTTATAGAGCCATGCGGCGGCCTCGGCCAACTGCCGCCCTGCAGTTTCGGCACCGATTCCTTGCTTTTCGTCCCGTGTGAGCGCAAAGTCCAAAAGACAGTCCCGGATCAGGTACTTCGAGAGCGCTTCGGCACGCCATTTACCTGCCTCGAACCCGGCGCAGATGCCCCGAAGCGTTGGGTCAACGTCCAGCTTCTCAACTCGAAGTTCGAGGAAATTCGTAAACAAGGTGCACCGCTCTGTGGCTGGGGTTACGGCACAATCCTAGCACGGAATTTCGCAGGCGGAATGCGCAGATGCCGGGTATGCGACCCAGGAAGGTCGCCGAAGCGCTCCTAGCTTGCTGCGTCGCCTGGGCGCTCACCCGTGCCGATTTGTTCTGAAAAGTCAGCCAGCGCTCATCGAAATTCGTGACAAGCCCCTTTCTCGGTTGCCAATCACCCTGCACGCTCAAGGGAAATCGGGAGGGACTGCAAGTTCCTGACTTGCCCTCGGATTGTCATGTAACCGCTCGCTCTCCCAATGAAATGTCACCGTTCGCTCTCTTTACAAGATGTCACCGTTCGGTTACTATCTCCATGTACAGGAATGGAGGTATGCAGAATGCGAATCCGAACCGCTGCCGATTTGGGGGCCTTCATCCGGGAGCGCCGAACTAGGCTCGGGATGGATCAAATTGACCTGGCTAAGAAGGCCGGTACGAGCCGGAAGTGGATTGTGGAAGTGGAGCGAGGGAAACCTGGAGCCGAAATCGGTCTCATCTTGCGCACACTAAAAAACCTCGAAATATCCATCGACCTTGAAGCGGACACTTTGGTCGCAACTCCCACGCCGGGCAAGGAAACAGCACCGGACATCGACAGTGTTTTGGACTCTTTGAAGAAGCGGCCCCAGAAGAAGCAGATATGACAAATCAATTGATCGCTCTGCTCGATGGCCGCGAAGTCGGTACGGTTCACTACAAGAACGCCAGACTTTCATTCGTCTATAACGATGCCTGGAGAGCCGACCCTAATGCCTACCCGCTATCGCTCTCCATGCCGCTGGCCTCGGCAGAGCATGGCCATGCGCGGATCGAGGCTTTCTTATGGGGACTGCTGCCCGACAACGACCGGGTTCTTGAGAACTGGGGCAGACGTTTTCAGGTTTCGCCGAAGAATGTCTTTCGACTGATTGCCCATGTGGGTGAAGACTGCGCAGGCGCAGTTCAGTTTGTGCGCCCAGAACGCCTTGAAGCACTGCAATCGGACACAGTTGCCAAGGAAGTCAAATGGCTAACCGAGGATGAAGTTGCCGAGAGATTGCGTGCGTTGCGCGCGGATCACTCGGCATGGCGCAGTGCTCAGGACACGGGACAGTTCAGCCTCGCCGGGGCACAACCAAAGACCGCTCTTCTCTTTGAGCGCAAACGGTGGGGCGTTCCGTCTGGTCGCGTTCCGACTACGCATATCCTCAAGCCACCCACGGGTGAATGGGAGGGTCACGCGGAGAATGAGCATTTCTCGCTGCGGTTGGCCAGGACCGTCGGGCTGATCGTTCCCAACTCCAGCGTTCAGCACTTCGGAGACGAGATCGCGATTGTTGTGGAGCGCTATGACCGTGTGCGAAGCGATGGACGGTGGGCGCGTATCCACCAAGAAGATATGTGCCAGGCTCTCGGCCTTCATCCCACACGCAAGTACGAGAGCGATGGAGGGCCAGGAGCGCGCACAATTGCGGAACTATTGAGGGAGCAGTCGAGCAATCCAGAAGACGACATACAGTCGTTTGTGGATGCGAACATCTTCAATTGGCTGATCGCCGGGACCGATGCTCATGCAAAGAACTATGCTCTGCTGCTAGGCGGCGGTGGTGCGGTACGACTCGCGCCCCTCTATGATTTGGCAAGCATTCTGCCGTACCAGACGGTTGATCTACAAAAAGTAAAGTTGGCCATGAAGATCGGCGGCGAATACCGGCTGAGAAATATCGGCCTTCGGAATTGGAAAAAGTTTGCAGTCGATTTGCGCCTGCAAGAA
>Ga0182012_10002625_pt1 | contig 19403 bp, 15 predicted proteins | sample 612S2SmetaG_FD_120486 | JGI IMG/M metagenome (GOLD analysis project Ga0182012, IMG submission 120486) | Permafrost microbial communities from Stordalen Mire, Sweden - 612S2S metaG | ecosystem: Environmental > Terrestrial > Soil > Wetlands > Permafrost | place: Sweden: Stordalen | collected...
ACCTATGACAAGGCGCCCGACCAGCAGCACTTCCTGGGCCGCGCCAAGAGCAAGCGCTTGTTCCGCTCGATCCTTTCGAACCGGAAGAAGGAGTGGAAGTTCAACGCCTCGCCTATCTTCATGGAGTTCCTGATGGGCAAGCAGCATCTGACGTGTACGCCGTGGGGCATGCCCACGTACTCCATCTTCGGATGGCAGAAGCCGTGCTACCTGCTCCAGGACGGCTACGCCGACACCTTCAAAGAGCTGATGGAGGCCGTCGAGTGGCACAACTACGGCACGGAGAGCGGCAATCCGCGCTGTGCGAACTGCATGGTGCACTCCGGCTATGAGGCCAGCGGTGTGAACTACACGTTCGGCTCGCTCAAGGGATTGCTGCAGACGGCGAAGGCAATCTTCTTCAGCAAGTATGAGGACGAAGGTGCGATGCGGCTGCTGGACGAGTGGCAGCCGGAAGGCCACGGCCCGCTGGTACAGATAGGCGAGAAGCCGACCGCCGTTGTCGTGACGACCTCAGTCAACTCCAATATGACCAGCGTGGCGGGAGACTAGGCATGTCCACAGCACAGCAGGAGCACCTGAAGATCGAGCAGTTGCAGCAGCACAACCCCGACGAGCTGGAGCACGCCGAAGGCCGCGAGCGCGAGAACCTGGAAGGCTGGATTCCCGCGCTCGCTACAGAGGCCGAGGTCCGCGAGGCGCTGGAGAAGGCGTTCGACTATCGCGGCGATGTGACGGTTACGCTGAAGAACGGTTCCACCGTGGAAGGCTACCTCTACGACCGCCGCAGCGAGCCGACGCTGGCAGCTTCGCTGGTGCGGATTATTCCTACTCCGAAGCCCGGTCAGCCGGTGGAGCGCGTGATGGTCAGCTATGCCGACATTGCGGCACTAAGCTTCTCCGGGCGCGACACCGCAGCGGGAAAGAGCTTCGATGCCTGGGTGAAGAAGTACTGGGAGAAGAAGGCCGCCGGTGAGACCGGGATCCAGATTGAGCCGGAGAAGCTAGACTAAGCCATCCATGCGCCTGTTCGTCACCGGAGCCACCGGGTTCGTCGGCTCACACGTCGCGCAACTTGCAGCGCAGCAGGGTGCTGATCTGCGTGTGCTGGCAAGGCCAACGTCTAACCTGACACATCTGCCTCGTCATGCTGAAGTTGTCACCGGCGACCTGCGCGAGCCGGCGGCATTCGCCTCGGCACTCGAAGGTTGCGATGCATTGATTCACGTGGCCGCTGACTATCGCCTGTGGGTGCCCAATCCGGCAGAGATGTACCAGGCCAACGTGGAGGGCACACGTGAGCTGCTGCGGCTGGCTCGCGAGGCGGGAGTGCCGCGCGTGGTTTACACCAGCAGCGTCGCGACGATGGGCTTCCATGATGATGCCATTGTCGACGAAGACACACCGGTGAGCGAGGCCGCGATGATCGGCCATTACAAGCGCTCTAAGTGGCTGGCCGAGCAGGTTGCGATGGACGCCGCGCGCACGGGGCAGCAGGTCATCATCCTCAATCCGACCACGCCCATCGGCTCGCTCGACACCAAGCCTACGCCGACAGGACGCATCGTCGTCGATTTTCTAAACAAGAACTTTCCCGCGTATGTGGAAACAGGTTTGAACCTCGTCGATGTCGAAGAGATTGCGCGGATGCACCTGGCAGCGCTGGAGCGCGGCACGCCGGCTTTGACACTGCACGAGCGCTACATCCTCGGCGGCGAGAACCTCACGCTCAAGCAGATCCTCGACCGCCTCGCCGCGATCACCGGACTGCCGTCGCCGACGATGAAGGTGCCTAACGCGGTAGCGATGGCCTATGCGTTCTTTGAGGAGAACATCACCGGCAGGCTGCGCGGCAAAGAGCCGCGCGCGACCGTCGAGGCGGTGCGCATGGGCAGGAAGATGATGTTTGCCAGCTCCGCGAAGGCGGAGCGGGAGCTGGGGCTGCAAGTAAAGAGCGTGGAAGATGCGTTGCGCTCCGCGGTGGAGTGGTTTGTGGCCAACGGCTACGCTCCGTCGCCGCCGCAGCCAGTCTAGACCGCGTGGAAGCCTGCGCGCTGCATCGCGATGCCGACCTCGGGATTGCGCGCAAACGTCTCCCAGACGAAACCGGATCGGAGATTCTCCGCCATCAGAAGGCTGACGCCTAGGTCGATGCCCAGCACATCCGGGTCGTACCACTGAGCATCCGGGTGGAAGGCGTCGCAGAAGCCGTAGCGCCCCCAGGCATACTTGCCGTACTTCTGCTGCAACGCCCGCTGCACCTTGAGGCACTCAGCGGGCAGGAAGGGAAGCGAACCCGCCGTTGCATTCGGCACAACCGAGCCGTCAATATCGCCAAATCCTCCGCCCGTTAGTGACGGCCCGCCCCAGGCGGTATAGCCATGCTGGGAGTCCGAGGCGCTGATGCCCCAGTAGTCAGGTGAGTAGGGTTTGCCGAGATTCAGACAGAAGGCGCGGTGTGCGCGCGTTGCGGTGATGGAGTTGGCGAAGTAGTCAGCATACTTGTCGCGCTTGTAACGAAAGTCAAACCAGGCGTGGCTGTACTGGTGGACGAAGAGTGGATCGGCGGCACTGATGTATTCGAAGCCGGCATAACGTATCGTGGGCCGTGACCATGCATCCCAGCACGCGGGGTCAATCGGGCGCGTGGGCGAGCCGATGGCGAGCAGGTACAGGCACATCAACTCGCAGTAGTGGTTCCAGCGCGACTTCAGAAATCCGCTCTCCGGCTTCCATCCCATGGAGAGCGTCTGTCCCCCGTTGAGCATCCACGGCCAGTCGACGCGGTTGTAGATCGTCGTTGCGAGCTGATGTATCTCAGCGTTTTCGGCAAAGTGCGCTAGCGCGGTAAGTACGCCGCAGAGCAGCAGGGCGGTGTCTATCGAAGAGACTTCAACGTCGCGATAGCGCGTGCCGGTCTCAATGTCATTGAAATGGTAGAAGAAGCCGTGCTCGTGGGGCAGCGTGTTGGCATGGAAGCGCAGCGTGCGCAATACCTGGTCGCGGATCTCATCGTGAGGGTGGTAGCCACGTTGGTCTGCGATGCAGAGCGCGCTCAGCCCGAAGCCTGTCGCCGCAATGCTGGCCATGCGCCGCTTGTCGAGCTTGCCGCTGGTATGGAAGTTCTCCGCCCGGTCCAGTACCTGGCCATTGTTGGCGCTGGCCTGTTCAACGAAGTACAGGCAGGCTCGGCGCTGCATCTCGTCGAGCCACATCTCGTCCGCCTTGGACAACGGACTCGCAGGCTCAGCGAGCGATGCGGCTGAAAGATTTGGAATCAACGCAGCACCTGCGAGCAGTCGCAGGCAGTCGCGGCGGTCCATCGTCACCTCTCCTTATCTCCCAAAAAGCAGAACGGCGATGCCATGTGCGGGCACCGTCAGTTGCAGGTGGCCGTTGGTCAGGTGCAGGTGCTCGGGCGGGGCCATGGCTCCTGCGGCGCGCAGCTCGGAGATCTGTTGCAGCGTCAGGTCGCCACTGGGGCGTCCCATCGCATCGAAGCGCTTCAGCACGTTGCCATGATCGTCGTCCACACGCCAAACCTCCACTGCAGCATTGGATGCGACGTGAGAGAAGGTGAGTGCAAATGTCTTCGGCGGCCCTGCGGGGCCGTTGGGCATCGTGTAGGTTGCGCCCGTTCCCGTTGGCGGAGCGTAGTCCCAGAGCGCGACCGCGAGCTTGCCGTCGCCGGTGGTCGCCAGTACGGAGTCCGAGTCTACCGCAATGCGGTGATCGCCAAGCTGGTGCAGCGCGCGGAAGATGTTGAGCGTCGCCTTGGGGATGTTGTCAGCGGCCATTAGTCCAAAGCCGCCGTAGAAGGGCGAGCGCACAACGCCCTGCTCCTCAAACACATCGGAGAAGTCCCGGTAGTCCATGCTCTCGGTCAGGCCATCGCACAGGCGGATGTTATTGGCCAGCCACGGGCCCATGTAGGGCGAGTCGGTGACGTCGGGCTCGTTGGCGTAGCTGGCGTTGTACTCGGAGAAGATCAGCGGCAGCTTCGGATACGGCGAGGCCGTAATCTGGTCGTGCACCATCTTCACCGCGCGATAGACCATGGTGACTCGCGGAATGTTCTCGTTCGTATGCATCACGTTGTCTGCGGTGTCGTTCGCGTAGACGTGCGTGGAGACAAAGTCGATGGGAACACTCTGCGCATGCACGTGATCGAGGAACGGCGCGACCCAAGCGGCCTGTGCGGTGGACGGCCCCCCGACCTGCAGGCGTGGCGAGACAGACTTGATAGCGCGAGCGGTGTGGTCATAGAGCTCAAAGTACGTGGACTGCTTCGGATCTCCCTGCCAGAAGTCGATGTTGGGCTCATTCCAGACCTCGAACCGCCAGGTGGCGACCTCGTCGATGCCGTAGCGCGAGACCAGGTGCGCAGCGAAGGCGCGAATCATCGCATCCCACAGCGCATAGTCTTTGGGCGGCGAGACGTTTGGGTGATACCAGAAGGGATGCAGCGCCGCGGGATCGGAGGCCATCTTCTTCGGCATGAAGCTCAGCTCGACGTAGGGGCGGACGCCATTGGCCAGCAGGCCGTCGTATATCTGGTCGACGTAGCTGAAGTTGTAGCTGGAGTTGTCGATGACAGCGCCGGTCTGTCCCGCCGTCTGGGCAAAGTTGATGGTGCGGCGGTCGGGATCGTAGAGGCCGACCTCATCATTGAAGATGCCGTGGAAGCGGACCGACTTGAAGTCCGTCGCCTGCTTCACGGTGCGCAGGTCATCGCGATAGCTCTGACGCAGCGACAGGATGGCGCGGCCGGAGCCGAAGGTCTGCTCCCAGAAGTGAGGGAATGGCGTAGTCGGGGACTGCGCATCGATGTGGATGTTCTCCGGCTGTCCCGTTGCCTGGGCGTGGCACATGGAGCGTGACAGAATCACGGTACAGGCAAGCACAAGCGGGGTGATGAAGATGCGAAGACGGTGGAAAGGCATAGGAGTCCCCTGCAAACGTTCGATGAGACTGGCCGAAGAGTGATACGGCCGGCCCAATAGGACCGGCCGCAACTGGTTGTGGCGGGAGGGTTAGAACTGAATTCTGCCCTCGAGCTCGATGATACGACCAGTATCGCCGCCGGGTGACAAGCCGAACTGGCCGTTCGTCACATTGTTCTGAACGTTGTTGGCGACGATCGGCTGGGCTTCATTCAGGTTCAGGATATTAAAGATGTTGGCCTGAACACGAAGCAGCGTGTGGTGCTCACCGAAGTCGTAGCCGAACTCTTTCGCCAGGCTCATGTCGACATCCTGGTAGCAGGAGCTGCGGAAGCTGTTACGTCCAATACCGGGCGTGTAGGTAGTGCCCGCCGGCAACGTGGTGGCGAAATATGCCGCGCCACCATTGGGGAAGTTGCCCGGCGTCGCACCGTCAAAGGAACTGGTCGAGCAGCTATTGCCTGCGCCGCCATAGTAAGCGAGTGGACGAACGATGTTCTGCGTTGCGGCACCGGCGGTGAAGGGCACCGAGTTGTAGTTGCTGACGACCGGCGTGTAGGGGAAGCCGGTGTTGAAGGTATACGTACCATTTATCTGGAATCCGCTGGCGAGGGAGTTAACGATGCGGTTACCGGTTTTGAGGGTGGGCGTCTGGTAAAGCCACGTGGCGACGACGTGGTGCTTCATGTCGTAGTCGGCAGGGCCATACTCGCTCCTGTTGTTGGCAGGATTGGTTTGGTTGGCCAGTCCGTCAGCACCGTCTCCGTTGGATACCTGATCGAGCGTCTTGCCATAGGTATAAACGACACTGTAGCTGATTCCGTTGCGGACGGGGTGGCGTAGTTGCAGGTTGAGTGCGTTGTAGTTCATCACCGAGTCCGTGGTGAGGAAGTACGCCGCATAGACCGGGGTGTTTGCTTGATTGTAGAGGAAGTTCTGGTCGACAAAGCGCGGGAAGTGACGGCCCGAAGCTCCCTGGTAACCGATGGTTGCGGTCGTACCCCAGCCGAGTTCACGTTCGACTTCGAGAGAGTATTCATCGGCTGACGGGTATTTAATCTTGTTGGCTACGCCGTAGACCTCAATCGTGCCAGTGTTGGGAAAGCCGTTGGCGTTTACGCCGACGGCGGTGTTCGGATTGATGGGGAAGCTGGACGGCGAATTGTTGGTGCCGAGGTTGTATACGATACCCGCGGTGCCGCCCGAATTTCCGCAGCAGAGATTGAAGTTCGCCACGCCGGGGCCATCTTCAACGGTTGGGCTGTAGGTAGCGGAGTCGAAGAGGTTATAGGCAAGACCATAGCCCGCACGGATGACGAGTTTGGGTTGAGGGTTCCAGGCGAAGCCGATCTTCGGGCTCCAGTTGTTGTGCTCCGTGTTCCAGAGATTGTTGCGCGGCTTGAGCGTCATGCCGGAGAGCTCGCTTCCGGTGGGGCCGAGCACAGGGATATTGACATTCAAGCCCTTGTTGTAAGGTGGCGTGAACTCTTCCCAGCGAATGCCCATGTTGAAGGTCAGGGTCGGGCTGACCTTCCAGTCATGCTGGACGAAGGCAGCAAAATCGTGCGTGCGAAAGTAACGCTGCTCGTTGGCAGGAGCGCCTGTGGTCGGGTTTACAGTCACCCCCTCATATACGGAAGCGTCGTTGGCGAATGCCCACAGGCCGTCGAACGCGTATACCGGGCGTTCTGCGCCGTAGAGGTTGTCATTGTCCTGCTCGAAGCGGAATTCAGCACCGGCGCGCAATGTGTGGTTGCCCGCGGTGTGGGTGACCGTGTCGCGCACTTCGTACGTATTCTCGGCGAAGGCCGCCGGCGTTGTGGTCGATTGCGCGACGCCAAACTGGCAGCAACTGCCGGGATAATCCTGCACGTTGACGTAGGGTATGCCGTAGTTCACAGTGTTGCCGCCGTCGGTCAGCTCGTTATCCGTAAAGCGGGTAAAGTTGCCGCGGGCTTCATTCAGCCAATTGGGCGAGAAGGTGTGGATATAGATGAGAGTGCCGGACGAGTTGAAGGGTTTGAACGGAACATCACCCTGCGGACGAGATCCTTCTGCGCCGCTGGTGCCCAGATTGTCCAGCTTGGTGAAGAAGACGGATGCGGCAAGCAGATCCTTTGACGTGATGGGAAAGTCGATGCGGGCGTTGTACTGATTGCCCCGGCTCTGCGTGGGGATGACAACCTGTGCGTATTCCAGGTCGGGGGTGCCATCAAACCCGCCACCGACGAGGAAGGGCGATGCGCCATAATAGGGCGCCGCGGCTACGGCCGTGTTCGACGGGAACATCTTCAACTGTGTGGCGCCACCGGGGGTGAGCGAACCGATATCCAGACCGCCAGTAACTACCTGGCAGGCAGGGGCTTGCTGCCCGGTTGTGTACGTATGCCCCTGGTTATCAGTAAATGTGGCCGTGGTTACGGCGAATGTTCGATAACCCAGGCAGGCATTGGCTGGAGGCGTTACGACACTGACAGTCCGGGGCTGCGAATTGTTCGCGACGATGGCTGCGGAGACACCGCCGGTCCTGTTCGCGGCAATCGCCGAACGGTACTGCGGCGTTTCTACGTAGAGATTCGCGTAGGAAGGATCTTTCAGCTTATATTCCTGAAAAGAACCGAAGAAGAAGAGTTTGTCCTTGAGGATGGGACCGCCGATAGAACCAGCCCAGGTGCGTTGCGCGTTCTGGTTGCGGACGGTGGGCACGTTGCCGGGGCCGCCGTATTTGTTGAAGCTGTTCAAGCCTGGATCGTCATAGAGGAAGAAGGCGGATCCGTGGAGCTTGTTGGTGCCGCTCTTGCTCACGACCTGGATCTGGGCTCCCGTATTGCGTCCAAGGCTGGCGTCGTAAGACGTGGAGAGGACGGTGATGGCGCCGACCGCCTCCTGGTTCGGTGTCACGACAGCCGCTCCACCATGCGAGAGCGAGTTCACACTGACGCCATCCACCAGATAATCATTGTCGGCAATACGCTGGCCATCGGCGGAGATCTGCGGCTGGTTTTCGGTCTGGAAGATACTCGAGTTGGAGCCGCCGGGGCCCACGCTGTTGGGCAGATAGACTGCTGTGCCGCTACCGGCGCGAGCGCCATTGCCGTCAATACCCGGTGCGGTGCGAAGCAGCTCATAGGGGTCTGAGCCGAAGATAGGAAGGCGGTTGATCTCTTCGCCGCTGATCGTCGAGCCAATGCTGGCGTCTGCGGTCTGCAGAGAAGGCTCGGTGTTGGCGTCTACGGTGACGGTCTGGGTATCGGAGCCGAGCTTGAGGGTGATCGTGAGGTTGCGCGGCGTCTCAGCGGCAATAGCAACATTGGAGAGAGCATTCTGCTGGAAGCCCTTTGCCGCAACCGTCAGGCTGTAGTTGCCCGGGGGCAACTCGCCAAAGCGGAAGAAGCCTTCTCCGCTGGACTGGGTCGTACTGACTGCCTGGTCCTGCTGGTTGGTCAGGGTCACGGTCGCACCGGGAATGGCTGCCTGAGTGGCGTCCAGCACGGTGCCTGACAGGCTGGCGTTGAACTGGGCCCGGGATGCGCCGGGGAACAGCAGAATGGTCAAGGCCAGTACCGCGCCGGACATTCCCAACAATCTCTTCGTCATAGTGCCTCCAAGTAACTCTGCCTTCGTAGCTTCCATACCTGCTTTGGTACTTTAGGCAAACCTTTGCCTGAGCCTTTGCGGTTGTACGCAATCACACAGTGCACTGTCAAGTCATCTATTTCAAGGGGCCCGGTTCGCACTGCGTTAGATGCTCGCTTTGGGTTGCGTGTGGGACAATTCGTGGGTGAGTGGAGCAAATAAACCCGGGGCGAGACGTCCGGCGAGCCTGCAGGTCATCGCCGACCACCTCGGGCTGTCGACAGCGGCCATCTCGCGTGTGCTCAACGGCGCGCCTGCTGCCAGGTCCATCCCCAAGGCCACCCAGGAGCGGATCTTCGCCGCTGCCAAGCACTTCAACTACCGTCCCAACGTGCTGGCGCGCTCGCTGCGCCGCGGCCACTCCATGACCATTGGCGTGCTGGTGCCGGAGGTATCCGAGGGCTACGCCACGCTGGTGCTCTCCGGGCTGGAGCAGGGATTGCTGCAAGGGGGATACTTCTACTTCCTGATCAGCCACCACCACCGCTGCGAGCTGATCGAGAGCTCGCAGACGATGCTCGCCGAGCGCTCGGTGGACGGCATCGTCGCGATCGACACGCCGCTGACCAAGCACCTGCACTTGCCGACGATCACCGTCTCCTGCCCCAATGAGCTGGAGGGAGTCACCAATATTGTCATCAACCACCGCCGCGCCGCGGAGCTGGCCCTGGGGCACCTCGCCGGACTTGGCCACCAGCGGATTGCGTTCATCAAAGGCCAGAGCTTCAGTTCGGACTCCGAGCCGCGTTGGCAGGCGATACGCCATGCCACGGCACGCGCCAAGATTAAGCTGGACCCCAAGCTGGTGGCGCAACTGGAGGGCGAAGCGCCGGGGCACGAGCCGGGATACTTTGCCGCGCAGGCGTTGCTGGCCTCGGATGTGCCCTTTACCGCGCTGTTCGCCTTCAATGACGTTTCGGCGATCGGCGCTATCCGCGCGCTGCATGAGGCGGGTTTGCGTGTGCCGCAGGATGTCTCCGTGCTGGGTTTTGATGATGTGCAGTCGGCGGCGTTTCAGAACCCCGGCCTCACCACCGTGCGCCAGCCGCTGCGCACCATGGGGATGCTGGCAGCGGAGTCCGTCATGCGCCACATCGCCTCGCCGGGGGAGCATGGCCGCAGCAAACAGCTGATGGTGGACCCCGAGCTGGTTGTGCGCGAATCCACCGCGCCGCCTCCGGGCAGAAAGCAGACGCGGTACGGATGACCCGCCTCCGCATCCTTCCCCTCCGTATCATGGAACCATGCCGGCAAAGATAGCCATCATCGCTGCGTTACCGCGCGAGATCGCGGCACTGGCCCGTGGTGTCGCGCCGGATGCCGGACTGCGCAGCCGCGGTATCTACCTGTACCGTTTGCCGTGCGCGGCCGTCGTCGCTGCCGGCATGGGAGCGGAGCGCGCGACGCTGGCTGTGCAGGCCGCACTCGAGGCCGTACCGCAGGCTGCGCTGATCTCGGTGGGATTGGCTGGCGCATGCACGCCGGATCTGGCAGCGGGCTCGGTGGCGGAGGTCGCGCTGGTCATCGACGCCCGCACCGGCGAACGCTTCCGGTCCTCTGCGATGTCCACAGGCCCCACGCTGGCCACCATCGACAGCGTGGCAGGTGTGCAGGAGAAGGCTCGGCTGGCTGCGACCTACGGCGCCGCTCTGGTAGACATGGAGGCCGCCACAGTAGCGCGGCTCGCCGTGGCAAATGGTCTGGAATTTCGTGCTATCAAGGCCGTCTCCGACGCGCATGACGTAGAACTCGCTTCGCTGGCGCAGTTTGCGGGCCGCGACGGCAGCTTTCGAACGGCAGCCTTCGCCCTTCACACCGCGATCCGCCCTCATCACTGGCCGCGCGCCATTCAACTGGGCCGCGACAGCCATCGCGCACTTGCCGCGCTCACAGAGAGGCTGCGCCGGGTGTTGCAGGAGTATGAATCATAAGCAACTCATTCGCAGGTCTGGCATACTTGGAATTGCGTCCCTCGGCGGCGTGTATCCTAAGGGAAGCACATGCAAGTGAACCTTCCGCGCACCATGCAGGCTGCAGTCTATCGCGCTCCAGACGACGTCCGGACCGAGACAATTGCCGTTCCCGAAATCGGCCCCGGTGAAGTGCTGGTCCGGGTAGACACCTGCGGCGTCTGCGGCACAGATCTGAAGAAAATTCACACCGGCTCGCACTCCGCTCCGCGCGTCTATGGCCATGAGATGGCCGGCACCATCGCTGCTGTCGGCGAGGGAGTTCGCGGCTTCGCCGTTGGCGACCGGGTGATGTCCTTCCACCACTTCCCGTGCGGCGAGTGCTTCTACTGCCGCAAACGGACCTTCGCGCAGTGCGACCTTTACAAGCACGTCGGCGCGACAGCCGGGCTCGGCGAACCCTCCGGCGGCGGCTTTGCGCAGTACATCCGTGTGATGAGCTGGATCGTAGGCGACGGCGTAAAACCCGCCGGGTTGGTCCGCATCCCGGATGACATTCCCTACGAACAGGCTGTCTTCATCGAACCGGTCAACACCTGCTACAAGGCCATTCACCTGCTCGGCCTGCAGCCCGACGACACGGTTCTCGTCTTCGGGCAGGGAAGCATCGGCATCCTGCTGGCGGCCATCGCCGCGCGCAGCGGTGCGACCGTGCTCACCTCAGACATGTACCCGGAGCGCCACGCCATCGCGGCACAGTATGGCCTGCATCATCCGCTGGACGCGCGCGGAGACGTGGTTGCCGCCGTCCGCGCTGCCACCGAAGGCCGCGGAGCCGATGTGGCGCTGGTCGCCGTCGGTGGAGACGCCCTGATTAAGACGGCCATCGACGCCATCCGCCCTGGCGGCCGCGTAATGCTCTTTGCCAGCACGCAGCACAGCGCCGCGACCTTCGACCCGGCGGTGGTCTGCATGGATGAGAAGACGCTGATGGGCTCCTACTCGTCCTCATACGCCGTGCAGCAGGAGGCCATCGACCTGGTCTTTGAGGGATACCGCTCCGGGACGCTGAATCTGACCAAACTGATCTCGCACCGCTTCCCGGTCGAGCAGGCAGCGGAGGCCATCCGCGTCGCCTCCAACCCGCAGCCTGATTCGATGAAGGTTGTGATTAAGCTCTAACGCTCGCGCCGCAGCAACCATGCGCCTGCCGCGAACACAGCGGCTCCCGCTCCACCCAGCAGATAGATCGCATGACGGTAAGCAGCCTGCACCGCCGGCGGCGTGGCCCGTGTGCTGTCCAGGCACTGTGCGCAGCCTTGCAGGAAGGTCATTGCCCATACTCCAGCAGCACAAACAGGAAGACCCACAGCACGCCCATCACGTGCCAGTACCAGACGGTCGAGTCCACCAGCACCTGCCGCGTGGCCATGGAGCGCGAAGCCTGCAGCCCCGCCAGCGCGGCGATCAGACCGGCGATGCCCAGCAGCAGATGCACCGCGTGGGTCACCGTAATCAGGTAGAAGAAGTGGCTGCTGGGGTTAGAGGCGAAGAAGACATGCTGCGCGGCGAGCTGGTCCCAGGCCATCCACTGCCCGGCGAGGAAGAGCGCGCCCAGCAGCAGCGTCAGCCCCAGCCATATTCCAGCGCGTCGCGAGAGCGGGCGTCCAAAGCCAATCCACTCCTCCATGGCGTCGTGCTCGCGGAACATGCTGCGCCGCGCCAGCTCTGCTGTAACGGAGCTCACAAGCAGCACAGCGGTATTGAGCCACAGGATGGAGGGCAGCGCAGTGGGCAGCCACTCATTCACCCAGTGGCTGTAAGCGTCAAAGTGACCGCTGGCCTTGTTGACGAAGAAGACGCTGACCAGCGCGACAAAGAACATCAGGTCGCCGCCCAGCGCGAAGAAAAGGCCTACCCGCGCCTGCGACAGGCGTTCGCGTGGTCCGCGGCGGCCCTGCGGACGGTCGCCCCAGTTGTCGCCGCCCTCGCCGTTGCCGCCGGTGCGCTTGTCCGTAGGTGGCTTGCGCCCGCCGCCGTCGCCCTCACCGGTGTGATGGCGGCGGTCGATCTCCGGCGGTGTCAGCGTTATCGGCATGGCACTCTCGCGAAAAGCTTTGATTCAGCTTACTCTGCTTCTGTGTTTATCGCTGCCCCGGGGCTCCATTGGGTCAAAAAACTTTCGTCTGTCACGGAATACTCGCATGGCTCGCGGTAGACCACAGCAAGCTCCTCGCTCTCCGGCGCCCACTCCATCGTCGTCGCGTTCCACGGGTTGGGTTCGGCCTTCTTCGATGAGCGCCAGGCGCGCAGCAGGTTCACCAGCAGCGGAATCTGCGCCAGCGCCAGAAAGATCGCCGCGACGGTGATGTGCACCTGTAGCGGTTGCGTCGACTCCAGCAGCGTCGTCCCCGGCCCGGCGAGCCCGTTCAGTTGCGCATAGTGCCTCGGCTCGCCGGCAAGTCCCGTGAGATGCATCGGTAGAAACGTCGCATAGGCTCCCAGCAGCGTACCCCAGAAGTGCACCTTGCCCAGCCGTTCAGAGAGCATCCTGCCAAAGAGCAGCGGGAACCAGTAGTACGTCGCGCAGAACAGACCGAAGACCCCGGCCATCGCCATGATCAGGTGAAAGTGCGCGACCACGAAGAAGGTGTTGTGCAGGTACTCGTCGAGGATGGGCTGTGCCAGAATCGGCCCGCTCAGACCACCGGTAATGAAGAGCGACACGAAGCCCAGCGCGAAGGGCATCGCGGCAGTCAACCGCGGACGCGAGCGCCATAGCGTCGCCAGCCAGCTCAGCACCTTCGCGCTCGCAGGCAGTGCAATCGCGAGCGACGAGATGCTGAAGACCGTTCCCGCGAACGGATTCAGCCCGGCGACGAACATATGATGTCCCCACACCAGGATGCCCAGCAGCCCGATCAGCAGCGTGGTCGCGATCATCATCCTGTAGGCGAAGACACGCCGTCGTGCGAAGTTGGCAATCACCATCGAGGTCAGCCCCATCCCCGGCAGGATCGCGATGTACACCTCGGGATGGCCGAAGAACCAGAACAGATGCAGCCACAGCAGCGGCGAGCCGTTGCTGCCATGCTGCAACAGCACGCCGTTCACCACGTCGCCGCTGGGCAGGAAGAAGCTGCCGTGCAGATGGCGGTCGCAGAACAGCAGCAGCAGCGCGGCCAGCAGCACAGAGAACGCAATCACGCTGAGCAGCGCGGCGGTAAACCATCCCCACACGGTCAGCGGCAGTCGCTGCCACGTCATGCCCTCGCAGCGCAGCTTGACGATGGTGGTCAGGGTGTTGACTGCACTTATTGTCGACGCGATGCCGAAGATGGCGATACTCGCCAGCCAACAGTCCATCCCCGTTCCCTGACCGGGGCCGGCGAGTGCGCTCTCCGAGAGGGGCGGGTACGCCGTCCATCCACCAATAGGCCCTCCGCCCGGCACGAAGAACGCGGCGAGCAAGACGACAAGCGCAAGCGCCGTAAGCCACATGCTCGCGGCGTTGATGCGTGGGAAGGCCATCTGCCGCGCGCCGATCTGCGCGGGCAGGATCAGGTTCCCGAAGCCCGACTGCGGAGCCACCGTCATCACGAAGAACAGCATCAGCGTGCCGTGCATCGTGACCAGCGTCAGGTACTCCTCCGGAAGAATCGGTCCATGCACGGGCAGCGGCCACTCCGGCCATGCGAGATGCGTGCGCATCGCCAGCGAGAGCAGCACGCCGATGGCGACTGCAACGGTGGAGATCGCAAGATAGCCGAAGCCGACCGCGCGATGATGTGTCGAGAAGATCCTCATCGCCGCTGCTCCCGCGCGCGCAACCACGCATCGAATGCATCCGGCGACAACACGCGCATCATGGCCTGCATGCGATAGTGGCCGGTTCCGCAGACCTGCGTGCACAGGATGGCATACTCTCCGGGCGTCTCCGGCGTGAAGTGGATGTGCGACGTCTGCCCCGGAACCGCATTCTGCTTCAGCCGCATCTCCGGCACAGCGAAGCCGTGAATCACATCCAGCGAGCGCAGCGTGAGGTCGACCTCACGCCCTGCAGGCAGAACCAACTGGCTGGTCACAATGTCGTCTGCCGCATGTGGGTCGCGGTAGTCGATGCCCAGCGGGTTGCCTGCAGCCGGCGCGATCAGCATGGGCTTCGTCGTGCCGAAGGATGCATCCGCGCCGGGATAGCGAAAGCTCCACACGAACTGCGCTCCGGTCACCTCCACCTGCATCGCCGTGGGGTCGGCGCCGGTGTAGCGTTGCGCCGCCCACATCTGCTCTGAGCGCACTCCCAGCGCCGTGAAGAGAATCGTCAGCGCCGCGAGCGGCAGTATCTCGAACAGCAGCAGTCTTCTCCGTGTCTGCGATTCTCCGCCAAACCCTCGGCCGGGGAGGGAGAGGGGGCCTTCAGGCCCCCGTTCTGTTGTGCCTGAAGAACCGGGCTTTAGCCCCGGGGTCTTGGCGCGGCGCCACACCAACCCGCACAGCAGAATCCCATGCGCCGCCGCAACCAGCCCCAGCGCAATCCAAAGATTCAGGAGCAGATGTTCGTCCATCGCCGGCCCATGCCGCGCCGCGTCCACGGGCAGATGCCAGAAGTGTGCGGCGGTCGGCGCAGAGAGCATACGCCGATTGTAGGGCCACAGCTTCAGCTCTGGTTCTGCTTCACGATCTCGAGAAAGAGTTGATGCACTCGCAGGTCGTCGGTCAGCTCGGGATGAAACGTCGCCGCCAGCAGCCGTCCCTGTCGTACCAGCGTGGGGTCTCCGTTGCGTGTAGCGAGCGTCTCTACCGTTGCGCCCACCCTACTGATGCGCGGCGCGCGGATATAGACCATCTCCAGCGGCCCGCCGGGCAGGGAAGTCTCCGCGTTCAGAATCACGGAGTCGTTCTGCCGCCCATAAGCGTTTCGTTCAACCGCAATGTCCAGCACACCGAACGACCGTTGCGGCGGATTGGCAACATCCTTCGCTAGCAGAATGCATCCGGCGCAGGTTCCGAAGACTGGCTTGGTGTGTACGAAGGCGTCGAGCACGTCGTAGAAGCCAACGCGCTCCAGATTCTTCAGGAAGGTGGTCGACTCGCCACCGGGAATCACCAAGCCATCGAGCGCGGCAAGCTGCTCCGGCCGTCGCACCAGCACAGTCTCGGCGCCCAGCTCGGCGAGGCGCTTGGCGTGGACATCAAACGCGCCTTGCAGTGCGAGGACACCGATAGTCGGAGCGGACACGCCTACCAGCCGCGCGTCTGCATCAGGTTCTTCTCTTCGATGGCCGCAGCAGCCAAGCCCTGCATGGAGCCGATGACCGCCTCTGCCGCTTCGGCGACAATCTTCGCGTCGTCAAAGTGCGTGGCTGCAATTACGATGGCCTTGGCGCGAGAAACCGCCTCGGCGCGCTCTTCGGGGTTGCGCGGCGTGCCCACTTCCTTCTGCGTGCACAGGCCAACCACGGCGTCTTCCTTCTCCCACAGCTCCACGTCTAGCGGCGTCGCGCCGCTCTTCATGAAGATGCCCGAGCCGACAAACACCGTCTCCGCGCCCAACTGCATCATCAGCGCCGCGTCCGCGGGAGTGGCAATTCCTCCAGCCGAGAAGTTCGGCACCGGCAGTTTGCCGGACTTCGCCACCATGCGAATCAGCTCATACGGAGCGCCGTGCACCTTCGCGGCGTTGTACAGCTCCTCGTCGCCAAGCACGGTCAGTGCCTTGATCTCGCGCACAATCTGGCGCATGTGTTGCACCGCGTGGACTACGTCGCCGGTGCCGGGCTCGCCCTTGGTGCGAATCAGCGCAGCGCCCTCCGCGATGCGCCGCAGCGCCTCGCCCAGGTTGCGCGCGCCGCAGACGAACGGCGTGGTGAAGGCGTGCTTGTCGATGTGGTAGGTCTCGTCGGCGGGCGTCAGCACCTCGCTCTCGTCGATAAAGTCGACGCCGAGGGTCTGCAATATCTGTGCCTCTGCAAAGTGACCGATGCGCGCCTTGGCCATCACCGGGATGGTCACGGCGGCCATAATCTGCTTGATGAGTTTGGGGCTGGCCATGCGGGCCACGCCGCCCTCGGCGCGAATCATCGCGGGTACGCGCTCCAGCGCCATCACCGAGACCGCTCCCGCCTCTTCCGCGATGCGCGCCTGCTCGACGTTCATCACGTCCATGATGACGCCGCCCTTCAGCATCTCCGCCAGGCCGGCCTTCAGCCGCAGGCTTCCGCCCGCGCCGTTATTGGAACCGTTGCCTGTACCGTTGCCGTTGGGATTGTGTGCCATCTGCGCGCTCCTCTTGTGACGCGGAGAGTGCAGCGGCCGCGCCAAAGCTCAATTTTACCAGCTTCGGCACGGCGCCGCTCCCGTAGGCGAATCCAGCACGAACCCGCTGCGGCACCTACTGCGGCGGCGGCCCGCTGCCATCGTCTCTTGGGGCCCCGGGGATGCTGATGTCCAGCGTGGTCACCTTGCCCAGTCCGCTCAGCGGAGGATCGATCTCCGGCGTGTTGCCTACCACCACAATCGCCAGCTTCTCCGGCTGTACGTACTTCTGCGCAACCCGCGCCACGTCCACGGAGGTCACCTTCTCCACGCCGGTGCGGTACCGCTCCAGAAAGTCCGCGGGATAGCCGTAGACCGCCAGCACCACCTGCTCATTCAGCACCTTCTCCGGCGAGTCATAGCGGAAGATGAAGCTGTTAAGCAAGTCATCCTTGGCGCGGCGCAACTCGGCTTCGGTCGGCGGACGCGTGCGCAGCCCGGCAATCTCATCCAGCGTGGCTTTGCTCGCGGCGACGGTGCTGGAGCTCTTGGTGCCCAAACCGACGGCGAACAGCCCCGGATGGTCATACGCCGCGCCGAAGCTGCCTCCGACCTCATAAGCCAGGCCCAGCTTTGTTCGCACCTGCTGCACCACGCGCGAGCCAAAGCCGCCGGAGAAGACCTCATTCATCACGCTCAGCGCGTAGAAGTCCGGGTTGTCCTCCTCGGTGCCCAGTCCGACCATGTAGACGTTCGACTGATCCACGTCGCTCTTGTTCGCAAAATAGATGCCCGGCGTCGGCTGCTTGAACTCCATGGGCGCGGTCACCAGCTTCGTCCCCTGTGGAATCTTCGCGAACGCTGCGCGCAGCTTCTGCTCCATCGCCTTGCTGTCAAAGTCTCCAATGACGCCGACGATGATGTTGCTGCCCACCACCGTACGGTCGTGCCACGCGCTCAGGTCGTCCAGCTTTACGGCGGAGACGGTCGCAATCTCCTCCTCGCGGCCGTAGGGATTCGTCTTGCCGTAAGCAATCCCGACCGCCTCGCGCTGGGCGATCTCGCCGGCGTCGTCGTTCCGGCGCAGAATGCCGGTGATGGCGCTCCGCCGGGCCAGATCCAGCTTCGCCTGCTGGAAGACCGGATGCAGCAGCAGGTCCATCGCCGAGGCGAAGACGCTGTCAAAGTCCGCGGCAAAGCTCGACCAGCTCAGCTCCGTGGCCGCGGCGCCGCTCGCAGTCTCAATCGTCGCCGCCTTGGCAGCGAGCGAGTCATCCAGCGCGTCGCCGGACTCCTTCGCCGTGCCGCTGGTGCGCCAGGTCTCGCCATAGATCGACGCCAGCCCGACTTTATCTGCGGGAACATCGCGGCTGCCTCCGCGCACCCGCACAAATCCGCTGATGAATGGCAGCTCATGGTCCTCTTCCAGGAACACCTCCACGCCGTTGGCCAGCGTAAAGTGCGTCGGCTGCTCCGGCTTGAACTCATGCAGCGGCGGAACCGGGATCGACTTCCACGGCTGTGCGGGGGCCATCGTCTGCGCAAATGCACCGGGAGTTGCGACCATCAGGCTGAGGACGAGGCAGGGAAGAACACGCAGGCGGTTCATCGTGCACCTCCGTTGCCGGCCGCGGCAGGCGGAGGCGGTTGATCTCCGGGCGGCGGAGCCGGAGCCTGGAACTCCAGCCTCGCTACGGTGCGGTTGCCTTCCACAAAGGTCTTCTGCGCCACGCGGCGAATGTCCGCCTTGCTCACCGCGTCAATCGCCGCAAGCTCGCGGAACATCTCGCGCCAGTCGCCGAAGCGGGTCTGGTAGTCCGCCAACTGACCGGCGAGACCCTCGTTGTCGCCCAGACTCTGCAGCAACCCGGCGCGGGCGCGGGCCTTGAAGCGCTCCAGCTCGGCGTCGCTCACATCCTCGGTCTTCAACCGGTCCAGCTCCTTGTGGATCGCCGGGCCCATCTCCTCGGCGCTGTGGCCGCTCATGGGCACGGCATAGAACGCGAACAGCCCGGGATACTTCACGCCGGGAAAATCGCTGAACCCCGCCGATGCCACGGCGAGGCGCTGGTCGCGCACCAGGCTGCGGTAGAGCCGCGAGGTGCGGCCGTTGGAGAAGATATCCGTGATGGCGTCATAGGTCGCGTCGTCCGGGCTGCGATAGTCGGGCTTGTGGTAGCCCTCCAGATAGAGCGGCTGCGAGGCCTCATGCAGGACCACGGTGCGCAGCGCATGTTGCGGAGGCTCGACCGTCACCATCGGCTCCGGTGCTGGACCGGCGGGGATGCGGCCGAAGTACTTCTCCAGCATCGGCAGCGCGGTTGCGGTGTCAAAGTCGCCGACTATGGCCACCACGATGTTCGACGGCACGTAGTACTTCTTGTGGAACGCCGCCGCTTCGGTCGCCGAAACCTGGGTGATGTCGCTCTCCCAGCCCACTCCGGGAACGCCGTAGTGGTGGGCCGTGTAAGCCGCCGCCTGGAACTCCTGCACCAGCCGTCCCTGCGGTGAGGAGTCGATGCGCATGCGCCGCTCCTCGTTCCCCACATCGCGCTCCTTATAGCACTCGCGCGCCACCGGCCAGCCGATGCGGCTGGACTCCAGATACGCCCACAGCTCCAGCCGGTTCGATGGCATGGACCAGAAGTACTGCGTGGAG
>Ga0182012_10002626_pt1 | contig 19397 bp, 9 predicted proteins | sample 612S2SmetaG_FD_120486 | JGI IMG/M metagenome (GOLD analysis project Ga0182012, IMG submission 120486) | Permafrost microbial communities from Stordalen Mire, Sweden - 612S2S metaG | ecosystem: Environmental > Terrestrial > Soil > Wetlands > Permafrost | place: Sweden: Stordalen | collected...
AGCATCAGGCTTTCGCCGATGAATGTGACAAGCAACCCGAGTAGCTGGGCGATGAGCATAACGCCCGCCTCCGCAGCTTGGTCGTGATTACCAAGATCGCTGCCCACCTCCAGCGAGCCGTCCGCCTCGATCTGCACCGCGCTGAGCCCAATCACTTGCTCCTTAGCGAGTGTCAAAGCTCGGGCGAGCAGCGAACGGAAACCGGCGATTCCGGCAAGTGTAACAAGAGGACGGCGCAGCTTCTCGACGGCGAGGACAAGCGCGGGCAAATTTGCCTCGGCAGGCTTTTCCCTGGCGACTTCGTAAGCAAGTAGGCGTTGGGCAAGCTCCCGAATCTCTGGACTGGGGCGGGTTCGGCTCATTTTTTCAACGACGCGTTGCAATTCTAGCAGGATCGGCCTCAGGTTATGGAGCCCGCATCGCCGGCGAAGTTCTCGCGAAGAACGCCTAACGCCGCTCGCACCCATGACTTTACCGTTCCCAAAGCTTACCCATGCGTGCTGATATTTCGGTTTGCGACAATCCTTCAAAGTAAGCGAATTGAATAACTGTACATTGATCGGAGTTCAAATCGGCTAACGCTCGCCGCAGTCGATCTTGGTGATCCCACAAAAAGATTTCAGGCGGTTCAAAATAAGCGGGCTCAGGGACAAACTAATACGCTGTGCTCACAAATCGACGGTCTCTACGACCGGCGTTTCGGAGGTGGTCAAGGGCCAGATTTCGAGTGATTGTTAGCAGCCAGGGTCCGAGAGTGCTACAGGAATCCTCAACTAAATGTGCGCGGGTCCAGACTCGGAGGAAAATGTCTTGAACGATCTCTTCTGCCTCACCGCTGTTTCTTACAATGCGGTAGACGACGGAATACACGATGCGTCCGTAGCGGTCATATAAGTCCACCATCGCACTCGGGTCATGGCGCTTTAGGCCCGCAATGGTCTGTATGTCGTTTTCGGCGCAGCGGGTTACCAAAAGCTAAGCGCTTCTTTACGCCCACCCACCATCATTTTCGCGTCCACTTTAGTGGTGACTCATGAGAAACCAGATGACAACCAAAACGCCCGGAACACCCAGGCCCCATGCAACCAGATATTTCATTTGCGCCTTCTCCTTAACATTTCAGGCGCGTGACAATTGTGTGCCCCTCCACCACTTAGCACGTGAAGGGCCTTCACTGTCTGTCAGCAAGAAGAGGCAAGACCAATGCCCCCGTTTGTACCGAGATGGTCTGGCAGGACCACCGGTCTTTTATCCGTCGCCATGACAATGCTCTTGCACAACCTACTTCCTATAATCGCCGGCCGCGTGAAAAAGAGCCTAGATGTTGATGATCGGACGGATGACAGCGCCTTCGGCGCAGATGATGTTGTCTACCTCGGCGCAAGTTCAGAAACTACATTTTCAGATGATCGTAACAAAAAATACCGATGCCGGACTTCGAGCTACACATTACGTGATCCAGGAGCGCGTTTTGGCCTCGCTTAAGTCTTTTAGAATCGGTCCTCCCTCGTCCCCAATTTCACGAAGTGAGCATTCTGTGTAATTCAAAATGACATCTCAAACGGCAACTTCAGATCGACGCAAGTATCTGACAGAGGAAGAGCTTAAGCGCTTTTTCGCGGTCATAAAGAACGTGCGCGATCGCGCTCTTTTCACCGTGGCTTACTGGCGCGGGCTTCGAGCCAGCGAAATCGGCAGCATTCCGTGGAGTGATTGGAATCAAAAGAAGCGGCAGATTTGGATCACGCGGCTCAAGGGTTCGGACTCGGGCGAATACCCGCTGTCGCCGGCGGAGCAGAAAGCGCTAGTCGCATGGAGGGACGTACGCGGCAACGCTGCCGGACCCATGTTCTCGTCGCGCAACTCCTCATCGTTCACGCGTTCGGAGAAGGAACAAGGCAAGAAGAGCGCAGGTATTGGCCGGGGCATGGTCCACATCCTGTTTCGAGACACTACGCGACAAAGGCCGGGCTCCCGGAACATCTACGGCACGAACACACGCTCAAGCACTCGCTCGCCACGCACCTGGTGAGCAAGGGCGCCGACGTCCTCGCGATTAAGGACTGGGTGGGACACGCCGACGTCCGCTCGACTATGGTGTATCTCAAGATCCGGAACCCGAAGCGCCTGGCAGACGCGCAGAAGATCTACGAGCAGGGTTGAGCGCCAGAAAAACCACCCGGCAAAATGGATGGTGATCCCTCCGGAGTTTCGGGGGTCCTGTCTGGCGACCTGCCGGCTCGCGGGTCGATTCAGTGCGCTTGTTTACTAGTCACAACCACTTACAAAAGGTTGTTGGGTTGCAGGTTGTAGGTTGAATGCCATTTAGTTACAGTCACTTGGAAATAGCTGTGGCCAAAAGGTGGTACCCTCAAGGTTGTAGGGAGTTGTAGGCGTAATGCATTACAAACCCCGGCAATGTTGACCACCCAATCTATCACTGGCTCGCTATCGCTGAACTGTTATCAGGGCCAGAACTGAACCGGTTGTACCCAATTGCATGACCACCGGAAGGTCGCCGTTTGCGACGTTGGCGGGAATCCGCACTCCAATCTGGTAAACACCTCCAGTACCGGGCACCACCGCACCGGAAACCACGGTGCCTGCGATACCCCCAATAGTGACTTGCGGAAGAGTAACAAGGCCGAAGGCTTGACCTGGCACCTGGCCCGGGATCAAAGCCGGACTCGTGGCGCCACACCCTGTAGCGTACAGAAAAATTGTTTCCCCAGGGACCGCAGGACTACTCACAATAGAAGGCAGGAGTCCGGGCGCACCGAGAGCGCTGCCGTCCGCGTGCGTGCCGGACACATACTTCCCGCCGACCGTTAGCAGTTGCGGCGCATTCGACTGAACTGTCAAAGGCACCTGCGGCGTTATACCCGCGGTATTTCTGACCTGGACCAGCACCGATGTTGCATTGGTGTCGCTCGGGAGCAGAACGTTCAGCTGTGTGGGACTTACGTAACCAATATAAGCGAGCCTGGGAGCGCCAAATGCCGTGAGAATTACACTGACCCCGTCAAGCGAAGTCGGGTAAGCTCCTTGGGTGAAATCGCTTTCGCTCCAACCGCGGCTGGTCACGCCTAGATTCGATCCAAAAATCGTTATCCACGAGTTGGCTGCGACGGGACCTGACGCCAACGTTGCTGCGCTCACCACGCTGCTTGCCGTCACAGAGGGTGCCACTGGGTCGGCGGGAGTCAACTGAATACTTGAAGTATAAATATGATCCCCGAGATCAGTGCCGTCCCCGTTGGCGGCGTTTCCGGCAACGTAGAAAGTTACGGGACCGACATCGGCCGCCGGCGGAGTCCAGTCAAATTGGAACGTAGCACCCCCTGGCGTCCCATTGCGGGTACCGGCTGAGGTGTGCTCGATGAAGGAAACCCCCGATGCACAAGGCAACGGCCCGGCGTCTTGGCAAATAACCTGAGTAAAGTTGTCAACCGGAGCAAACTCTCCGGCCTGACCGTTTGCAGGATCGCTGTTCAATCGCGCAGTGAGTTCGAAGCCCCATCGCTGCTGTGCCGCGTCAGCAACCTGGACCATGACTCGTTGTTTGACGCCCGGGATATAAACGGGACCGCTTTTGAGGATAATGTTGACGCTTCCCGAAAACGAGTTCAGCGCGTTTCCCGCGTGGCACGCCGTGCAGGCCCTAGCATTATCTCCGGGCGCGGCGGTGAAACCCGGCGGGGGGCCGTAGCTGTGCGCGAAAGCATTAGTCAACGCGACACTAATAAATATGGAACCGATGAAGTAACACCCACTTGTGCGCATCAGATTTGTTCCCCTAAGCAAGTTAGCTTTCTCTTAGTGTCTAGTAGGACGATGGAGAAGGATGTGAACATTTTGTAAAATTTAGAGTAAGCATTCTCCGGCAAAGCCGGAGGCTTTTCGATTGCTGGCCCCTCAAAGGGGCCTGATCTGCGGCGAGATTCGTTGTCTTCTCCGAGCGGGGCCGATGTCGAGCACTTTCTGGCGTGGGTGCGCAAACCCTTCGCCCAGGTGACCCTGGCCGATCTCCAAGGGTTCGCCGACTCGCTCGGCGAGCTGGCGCCGGCGAGCCGGTATCGGATCTTGTCTGCCATCTCTACCCCACGGAATAGTCAATGTCAGGCCTTGGCCTTCCGTGCACGGTATGGAACCGGCGCGAACGCTCTTGAATTCCTGCACCGCGGCGCTAGGCCACTCGATAACCAGGCCGCTGACAATCTCGCGCTTTCCCCGCCAGAAGATCAAAGTCAGCTCCGATTGCGACAGGTAGCTGGACCCGGATTTGACCCGACGGAATTGCTTCCCATCCGGAGCAAAAACGCGACGACCGGCCGATGGCGTCGCGATTAGAGTTGGTTCCCATCAGGCGCAGCCGCAGCCCCGGCTAGTGCAACAGGCTTCCGATGGGCGGTGAGAAATCTGGCCGAAATCGCCCATGCAGATCGCGGAAGATGGATGCAGAAGGCGCTCTGCTGCGTAGCGATTAACTGTTGCGTCAGTTCGCTGCGGCGCGCCGAGAGCTTTGCCACTTCCTGAAACACCCATTTCGGTGGGCCTCCCGTGATAGATTGAATGAAAACCGGATGCAAAATGGAATTCCGGGTAGGATCAGGAGCAACCGATATGAAGATTACGTGTGATGTTGGTTGCGCGGGCTTCCATCAGATGAATCAACTGCGGCGCCGCGATGCCATGCGCATTGGCTTCTGCAGCGCTCTCGGACTCAGCATGCCGGATCTGCTACGGCACGAAGCTCGCGCCGCGGCCACGCCTGGAATGTTTCAGGAGGGCAAGGCCAAAAGTATTATTCACCTTCACCTTCCCGGTGGCATGTCCCACCAGGAGTCGTGGGATCCCAAGCCGGAGGCGCCTGGGGAGTATCGGGGAAGCTTCGGCGTTACCAAAACCAGCACAGGCGAAATCTTCAGCGAAAACTTCACCCGGCTCGCCAAGGTCGCGGATAAGATCACTGTCGTTCGATCGGTGACCGGCAAGATCCCCGATCACGGCATCGCGACCTACCAGATGTTCACCGGCTACGCGCCGACCACTGTACTCGATTATCCACAAATGGGCGCGATCGTCTCGCATCTCATGGGCCCCCGCAATGGATTGCCGCCCTATGTCGCAATCCCGTCCCTGCATAGCTTCGCCGGCGGCACGGGATTTCTGAGCAGTAAGTACGGAGCGTTTCAGCTCAATGCCGATCCGGGAGCAAATGGCCCTTTCAAAGTGCGCGATTTCAGCATCCCCGAAGGCGTATCGATGGAGCAGTTCGAACGCCGCAAGACCGCGCGCGACATCGTCGAGCAACACATGCGCAAGCTGGAAGCCGATCCGGACAAGCTCAACACGATGGACGATTTCAATCGCAGTGCGTACTCACTGCTCACCAGCGACAAGGCGCGCGGTGCGTTCTCGCTCGAGGGCGAAACCGATGCGACCCGAGATCTTTATGGCCGCGATTACAAACTGAAGCAGAACGCCCCGGCCGCCGTAGCCGAGCGTCTGTTGCTGGCGCGCCGACTGGTGGAAGCGGGCGTACGCTTCGTGACTGTGAACTATGGGACTTGGGACGCGCACGTAGGGATCAAAGACACCTGCACGGAGCAGATGCCGGCGCTCGATCACGCCATCAGCGGCTTGATTACCGATCTCGATCAACGCGGCATGCTGGGCAGCACGCTGGTGATGGTCACTACCGAATTCGGCCGCACCCCGAAAGTGAACCAGGCCAACGGACGCGATCACTGGGCGCGCGTCTTTTCTCTGATGCTGGCAGGCGGAGGCGTCACCCGGGGTCAGATCTACGGCGCTTCCGATGCGACCGCCGCCGAACCCGCTCGCGATGCGGTTCCGGTGGAGGATTTCCTCGCCACTATCTATCACCAACTGGGCATCGACTCGACCGAGAAGATGCTGGCCCTCGGCACCCGGCCGGTCGAAATTGTGTACGGCGGCAAAGTGGTCAGCGGAATCGTGGCTTAACAATATGCGCACGGGACTTCTGATCGCGGCATTTATAGCCGTGGCCGCACCCGCCGTCGCCGGGCCGATGGTGCACCACATCGAGTTCGTCACGCCGCGCGCCGGCCAGCGCGGGACCACGGTCGATGTCATTCTCGAGGGCGCCTATATTAAAGATGCGCGCGAGGCCCTCTTCTATGGTCCCGGGATCAAGTGCCTGGAGGTGAAGGCGCTCCCGTCCTTGCCCGCGCCGCGCAACACGGTTCACAGCGGCTACGTTCAGGAGCGCGTACAGTGCAAGTTCGCCATCGCGCCGGATTGTCCGCTCGGCCTCCATCCCTTCAAACTCCGGACCGATACTGAACTGACCACGCTCAGCACGTTTGCGGTCACTCGCTTCCCGGTGATCCCGGAAGGCGAAGAACACCAAGGGGTCAACGATACTCTGCGAACAGCCAAGCCGATTCCCATGAACACCAGCGTCCTAGGCCGCATGGACAGTGCCCAGACGGCGGACGTCGATATCTATCGTGTCAGCGGCAAAGCAGGCGCCCATCTTTCCGTCGAGGTGGATTGCGTCGGGCTCAGCGAGAAATTCTATGGGGGTGCCGAGTTCGATCTGATGGTGCGACTGCTCGATGCCAACGGCCACGAACTCGCCGCTAACGACGACAACGCCCAGCACTTGCAGGACCCGATCGTTTCCACCCTGCTGCCGCGCGACGGCGACTACTTTGTCGAGATCAAGCAACGCGTCTTCAGCACCGGCTCGAACATTTATTACCTCGCCCACATCGGCAACAACCAGCGTCCGCTGGCTGTCTTTCCAGCCGGAGGTCCGGCCGGCAAGCCTCTCGATGCCACACTCCTCGGCGATCCCGCCGGCAAGATCGCGCAATCGATCGCGTTGCCCTCAGTTGAAGGCGACTTCGCTTACGGCATCGATTCCAAAGGAGGCATGCCCTCCCCTCTGCCGATGCGTGTCAGCCCCTATGACAACGTCTTAAAGGATCGCAACAGCAAAGAAACACCGGTGACAGCATTGCCGGTCGCGCTCAATGGGATCATCGCCGAACCCGGCGAAGTGGATCGTTTCCGCATCCCAGCCAAAAAGGGCGACCGTTGGCGCGTGCGTGTGTACGCACGTTCGCTCGGCACGCCGCTCGATCCGCACATCGCCATTCGCCGCGCCGGAAGTGAAAGGGTCGAGATCGAGGGGGATAATGTTCCGCTCGATGCCCGCGGCGTCTATGCCTTGTCCGCCCAAATCCAACTCAAAGAAGAGATGGATCCCTCCCTCATCTGGGAGCCTAAAGAAGACGGCGACTACACGCTCGACGTCAGCGATATGCGCGGCTACGGCGACCCGCTGTCGGTTTATCGCGTCGAGATCGAACCGGCGCGCAATGAAGTGAATACCTTCATCGCCGCGAAAGTGATCGATGGGGTCGAGTGCCCGCGCCTCACCAGCATCGCCATCCCGCGCGGCAACCGATGGACCGCGAATATCAACCTCGCCGAGGGCCAGGGCAATCGCTACAAGGGTGACCTCGAACTGGTGGCGCAAGGCCTGCCGGAGGGCGTGAAGATGATCGCTCCGCGCATCCCGTCCGGATCGAAACAGGTGCAGGTACAATTCATCGCCGACGCCGCCACGCCGACCCAGGTCGCGCTGATCACGATTCAAGCGAAAGCGGTGGATAGCACGCCTCTTGTTAGCCGCTCGCAGCAGGGTTTTCCCTTCCTGAATCACTCTGGAGGACACGCCTGGCACTCTTTTGTGGTCGATCACTACGCGCTCGCCGTGACCGAGGCAGCCCAGTTCGCGTTCGAACTCGTGCAGCCGCAAATTCCGATTTCGAAGAGCGGCGAACTGGCTCTGAAAGTCAAAGTCACGCGAAAGCCGGGCTTCAACGACCCCCTCGAATTCCAATGCGACTGGGCCCCGGCGGGAGTTCAGTGTGAGCCGACCGTCACCATTGTCGAAGGAAAATCAGAATCCCTGATGCACCTCAGCGCCGACGCCAACGTCAAGCCAGGCACGTGGCCGCTCGCGCTCACGGCGTCCACCGCGGGAGGTTCGTATTATCTCGGCGCAGGCCGCACCCGCGCATCCACGAACTTTGTCGACCTCACCATCGCCGATCCTTACGTAGAGCTGAAGAATCATCCCTCCGCCGTGCGCCGCAGGGGAAAGGCGCAGATCGTCTGGGATGTCGAGAACAAGAAGCCCTTCGAAGGTGAAGCCGAGGCCATCCTCCTCGGGCTCCCGAAAGGTGTGAGCGTCTTGGGTAAGCCCAAGCTGAAGGCCGGCGATCCGAAACTGATCTTCGAGATCACCGCGACAGACGAAGCTCTCATGGGCCAGTACAAAGAACTGATGTGCGAAATCGTGGTCAAGCAACAGGGACAGGAAATCCACCAGCGCAGCGGAAAAGGGATTTTACGTGTGGATCCCGCGCTCGCTTCCGCACAACCAGCTCAGGCCGCGAGGTAAGAGATGTTTCGGAGATCACTGCTTCCCACAATTGTGCTCGGCATGTGCGCGGTGGGCGCCGCTCAATCAGTTGCTCAATCCGCCACCAATGAAGCTCTTCCGACGCTCAGCTTCCGCCGGGACGTGATGCCGGTCTTTTTTCGCGCGGGCTGCAACCAAGGCTCATGCCATGGCGCCGCGCGCGGGAAGGATGGTTTCATGCTGTCGCTTTTCGGCTACGATCCCAAGGGAGATTACTTCCGCCTCACCCAGGAATATGTGGGACGCAGGATCAACGTGGCCGTTCCCGAACAGAGTCTGATTCTCTTGAAGGCCCAGGGCAAAGTGCCGCACACCGGTGGACGCTTGTTCACCAAGGACACCATCTACTACCAGACGCTGCTGCGCTGGATTGAGGCCGGCGCACCCGACGACGACAAAGCCGTGCCCTTGCCAGTCGAAATCACGCTGTCCCCGGATCGCATGGTCTTCGATGGCAAAGTCGGCACGCAGCAAACCAAGGTCACGGCGCGCTATTCGGACGGCTCCATACGCGACGTGACCGATCTCGCGCTGTTCAGCGTGAACAATTCCAGCACCGCGCAAATCGATAAAAACGGCCTCGTGACCGCCGGCGCACGAGGCGATGCCTTCGTCTTCGCCCGCTTCAACCGCTTCACCATCGGCTCCGAAGTGATCGTGTTGCCGGCAGACAAAAACTACCGGTGGACCAATCCTCCGGCGCAAACCGAGTTCGATACCATCGTCTACGACCGTCTGCAGAAGCTCCGCCTGCTGCCCTCCGAATTGTGCGATGACGAGACCTTTCTGCGCCGCGCCACCCTGGACCTCACCGGCACACTGCCCAGCGTCGAAGAATACCGCGCCTTTCTGCAGGACGCTAGCAAGGATAAGCGCACCCGCCTGGTCGACCGGCTGATCCAAAGCGATGGCTTCACCGATCTCTGGACCGATCTATGGTCCGAGATGCTGCGCGTCAAAGGCGGCGGCTATGCGCCCAATGAGACCGACACCAAAGCTGCCGCCGTGTACTACGACTGGATTCACGACCAGATCGCGAAGAACCGGCCGCTGAATGAATTCGTCGCCGATCAAATCACCGGTACCGGCAGCAATCTCACCTCTGGACCCGCGAATCTCTACACCATGCTGGTGCATAGCCCGAGATTCACGCCCAAGAGCTTCGCGTCCGACTTCTCCCAGCTTTTCCTCGGCGTGCGGATCCAATGCGCCGAGTGTCACAACCATCCCTTCGACCGGTGGACCCAAGACGATTACTACGGCTGGGTCAGTTTCTTCACCGGACTCAAACGCAAGCAAGGCGTCGAACCGCGCGAGTTCTACATCTATAACGATCCCTCTGCCGAACCGGCCAAACACCTGGTCGATGAACGCCCCATGCCCGCGAGCGTGCTCGGCGGTGAGGCGCCCGTGCCCAAAGGCGGCGATCCGCGCAAAGCGCTGGCGCAATGGCTGACTTCCCCGAAAAACGACCTCTTTACCCGAAATCTGGCCAATCGCATCTGGGCTCAATTCATGGGACGCGGATTGGTCGAGCCGCTCGATGACATGCGCATCAGCAATCCGCCGACGAACAAAGCGCTGCTCGACGCCCTGGCAGCGCGTCTCGCAAGCAACGGGTTCAATCTGCGCTCGCTCGTGCGCGACATCTGCACGTCGCGGGTCTATCAACTCTCGGCCCGGCCCAATTCGACCAACGCCGGCGACACCCGCCAATTCTCCCGCGCCCAACTGCGCCGCCTGCGTGCCGACGTCCTGCTCGACGCCATCGTGAAGGCGACCGATGGCGAACGCAATTTCCAGTATTTTCCGAAGGGCGTCAAGGCCATCCAGCAATACCCGCGGAGCAGCGGCGACACTACTGGCTCCCGCAGCGGCGATCCCTTCTTCGAGACGTTCGGACGCTCCGACCGCAATACCGTCTGCGCCTGCGACACCAAGCTGGAACCGACGCTTTCGCAGACGCTGCACTTCGTGGCCGGTGATACGCTGCCGGATCAGATCGCCAAAGGCAAGGTGGTGCCCTGGCTCCTTGCCGATGGAACGCCGCCGCAAGCCATCATCGAGGAGCTTTATATCCGCGCCCTCTCGCGCAAGCCCGATGCGGATGAACTGAAGGGGATGCTCGAACTGGCATCCAAAGACCCTGCCAACCGGAAAGTCTATGAGGACATCTTCTGGAGCCTCATCGATTCCACCGAGTTTCTGTTCAATCACTAGGCCATGCTCAAGCTTTACCTTCTTTTCCTCTTCGCTTTCGCGGCGGTTGCGTTCGCCGCGGACCCCGTCGTTACCTACGATCAGGTCCGCCCCATCTTTCACGACCGTTGCATGAAGTGCCACGGCGAAGATGGTCCGCAGGCCGGGCTGAATCTGACGGCATACGCGACTGCGGTGAAGGGCGGCAGCGCCGGAGCAGTGCTGGTAGCGGGTCGCGCGTCTGCCAGTCTGCTCTTCAGGGCGATCACCGAAGAGGATGAGAACAAGCGCATGCCTTACAAGAGCGACCCGCTTCCTCCCGCGCAGATCGAGTTGATCCGGCAGTGGATTCAAACCGGCCTCCGTGAATCGGCCGGCAGCAAGTCTCTGGCGGCCGCACGCGACATCGAGTTCAGGCCAATCGTCAGTTCGAATCCGGGCGGTCCCGCGCCGATGCCGGAGAATCTACCGCCCTTCAACCCTCCGGCGATCAGGCGCCCATTGCCGGTGATTGCGCTGGCAGCCAGTCCGCGCGCGCCCTTACTCGCGGTGGCGGGACAAGAGCAGGTGCGTCTTTTCGATTTGAACACCCGGCAGCAGATCGGCGCACTCGCCTTCCCCGAAGGCCAGCCAAATGTCATCCGCTTCAGCATCGATGGCCAGGTTTTGATGGTCGCGGGCGGCAAGCCCGTGCAGTCCGGCAGTGTGGTCCTCTACGATGTTCGCAGTGGCAAGCGCCTCACCCACGTCGGCGATGAAACCGACGCGGTGCTCTCAGCCGATCTCAGCCCGGATCAGAAACTAATCGCGCTCGGCGGCTCCGGCAAGGTGGTGAAGGTTTATTCGACTGCCGATGGCAAACTGCGCTACAAACTCACCCGCCACACCGACTGGATAACAGCCCTCGCATTCAGTCCCGATGGCAACACTCTCGCGAGCGCGGACCGTGCCGGCGCGATTCAACTCTGGGACTCCGCAAGCGGCGGCATCCTGCTCACCCTGGCCGAACACAAAGCCGCCGTGCGCGCGCTGGCGTGGCGTGGAGACGGCCGCATGCTCGCCAGTGGCGGCGAAGATGGACTCCTCATCTGGTGGGATGTGAGCGACGGCTGGCCCGCTATTCTCAAGAACAATGCGCACCCCCCGAAGCGGCCCGAGGGCTCCTACGGCAAGCTGCCTAACGGGATTCTTTCGGTCGCGTTTGGCTCCTCGGGTCAACTGTTGAGTGCCGGCCGCGACCGCCAGATCCGCCTCTGGACAACTACTGGAGATGCGGGAAAGACCTTCCCTAGCGACTCCGCGCTGCCTCTGCAAGCCGCAATTAGCAATGACGGCAAGACCTTCGTCGCAGGTGACGCAGCCGGTGAGTTGCACTATTGGATTAGCCAGTAAGCAATGGGCTCCCCGATTCCCGGAGGACTCCTTTTGCTGTGATGAGCGCCGTGCACGTAGTTGCGATGAAATCTCGACGCTAATGTCCTCCAGACGGCCAGCAGTAACAAAGATGGTATCTATTCACTTCCCGAACTAACTCCGGGAACTTATCGGGTTACGCTCGAAAGGACCGGGTTCAAAGATGGTGCGGGGGCCGATCGCCATCTCTAGAGCGGCCTCACTTCGGAACTCGATTTTAAGATAGAAGTGGGCAGCACCACTGCTGCGGTCACGATCAACGCCGATGCGCCGCTGATCCAGACGGGTACCTCGACGATCCAGTACGGAGTGGATTTGAAGCGATTTCTCTGACGACTCTCGGGGCCGCGCTATCGGTTTCTGGTGGAGCGATGGGCACGGTCTAATTTCAAGCCGACAGCGTTTCGAATACCAGCCTTTACTATGGACGCATCTCGCTCCTATTGAGCAGTGACGCGATTCGAAACGCAGCCCCACGGCGAGGATTGCAGCAACTGCTGGACGGCTCTAATTGTCCGGCTGATGTAGCGTCCGGAGCCTTCTCTGGTACAGTCATATAATATTCTCAAATTGCAGGATTGTGTAACAGGACAGTGGGTAATTTTGGCCTACGCATGCAAAGGTTTTCGCCATTCCTCCTGCTGGTCGCGTGCCCGTATATTTTGTGGGCAGATTCGCCGCCGAATCTAGATTGGGATCGTGACGTGCGCCCTTTCTTCGGCCAATACTGCTCACGCTGCCACAACGAAAAAAACTCGAACGGCGGAGTAAACGTCGATGTTCTGAAGTCGCTCGTGTCTCTTCAACGGCATCGCGATGGCGTGATGAAGATGGCGAACGCTTTGGATGCGCGGGTGATGCCCCTGGCGGGCCAGATACAACCCTCCGATGCGCTGCGCCGCGACGTCGCCGGCTGGCTGCGCTATCAACTCGACCACTTCGACTACGCGAAGTACAGGAACCCCGGCAATGTCCAACTGCACCGCCTGACGCGCACGCAATACCACAACACGGTTCGGGATTTGATCGGAGTCGGTGAAGAAATTTCCGACGAGCTGCCCGCGGATGAAAGTACGTTCGGTTTCGATCACATCGCGGAGGTCCAGGAGATCTCGCCGGCCCATATGGAGCAATATCTGAGCGCGGCCACGTACATTCTCGACCGCGCTTTCCTTCCGGCTGCGACGACGTGGGAGTGGGAGGCGGCCAAACTCTCCTATGTGCGGCAGTTCGGCCTGGCCGGCGGCGACGAGAAAGTCCAATTCCCGGATGGCGCCCCGGACTCGGAGATACTCGGCCACGACCGCGTGATCCTCCGTGCGGGTGGCGTGTCCTTCGGCCATAAATTCCCTCACACCGGGCTGTACAGTGTGAAACTCCATATTTGGGGAGAAAAGGCGGAAGGGGCGCGCGGCAAACCTTCCTTGCGGATCAAGCTGGATGGGATTAAGGTAGCGGAGATTCAGTACGAAGCGGCCGGTCCCGGGAAAGCTACCGACAGCACGGCCCGGTTCATCGTTCGTTCCGGTCTGCACGACCTGAAGTTCGAGATGGAGGGAATGGCGTACACGGCGGATGCCAGAGATCCTTTAAAGCGCTTCAATCGCCTGGGCCTGGGACATATCGAAATGACGGGCCCGGTGGCCGAAGACGAGGCTCGCGCTGCCCGCATCCGTGCCAATTTACTGGGCGCCACACCCGGCCCTGCTCTGCGTCCGCGGGAAGCCGCTCGCAAAGTGCTCGAGAATTTTCTGCCGAAGGCATTCCGCCGTCCTGCCAGGCCCGATGAAGTCGAGCGGTATCTGAGCTTTTTCGACCGCTATGCATCCCACCCGCAAGACTACGAACGCGCCGTGCAGTTAACGCTTCGGGCGGTGTTGATTTCGCCCAGCTTCCTGCTTCACATCGAACGGGAGCGAGACACCCTGCAGCCCTACCGGATCGATGATTTCGAGTTGGCGAACAGGCTTTCGTACTTCCTGTGGGCTTCGATGCCCGACGAAGAACTGTTCGCCGCGGCGAATCAGGGCCGACTGCACGAGCCGGCCATTTTGGAGGCGCAGACTGAGAGGATGCTAAAGGACCCGAGGTCGAAGTCGTTGGGCGAGAAATTCGCTCCTCAGTGGCTTGGACTCGGGAGCCTTTTCGCCGTTCACCGCGATGGCGACTTCAACGAAAACAATCTCTCGAATCGCCAGATGATGCTGGATGAGGTGGTGCTTTTCTTCGACAGCGTAGTGCGCGAGAATCGCAGTATTTTGGATCTGCTGGACGCGGACTACACGTTCGTGAACGAACGTCTGGCGAGGCACTACGGTATTGCCGGCGTCACCGGCAGAGAGATGCGGCGCGTGGCATTGGATGGCCCTGTCCGGCAGCAGCGCGGGGGCGTCATGACCATGGCCGCGGTGCTTCTCTCGACGTCGCACCCGAAAGAGACAAACCCTCCGGGCAGGGGAAAGTGGGTGCTCGATGCGCTCCTTGGGACTCCCCCGGCTCCGCCGCCTGCGGATGTGAAGCCTCTCGCGGTTGCTGGCAAGAATGCGCAGGAGACGCTCACAGTCCGTGAAAGGTTGACGCAACATCGCAGCGAGCCCGCGTGCGCGGGTTGCCACGCGAAGATCGATCCACTGGGCTTTGCCCTGGAGAACTATTCGGAAACCGGCGCGTGGCGCGGCAGCGATGAGGGCAAACCGGTGGATGCGTCCGGGCAACTGGCCAAGTTCGCTCCCTTCAACGGCCCGGTGGAATTGAAGAAACTGCTGTCCAACGACATGCGCGGCCTGTTCATTCGTAACTTCACGAGCCGGATGTTTACCTATGCCGTGGCCCGCGGTCCTGAATTCTACGATGAAGGATCGATAAGCGATGCGGAAGCTGCATTGCGGGCGAACGACTTCCGAATCGGGGCCCTGGTGAAGAGTATCGTTCAAAGCTACGCCTTCCAGTACAGGCAGAATCAAACTCAAAAGGAGAACAGCGAGTGAGTAAATGGCACATTTCGCGGCGTACGCTGCTGCGTGGAGCTGGAGTCAGCCTGGGACTGCCTCTGCTGGATGTTATGGGGACGGCGAGCGCAGCGAAGAGATACCTACCGCCGGTGAGAATGGCCTGCGTGCTGGTACCGAACGGTGTCTGGAACAAGACATGGTTTCCCGCCGAAGCCGGCCCCCTGAACGCACTTTCGCCGGCGCTGACGCCCCTGGAGCCGCTGAAGAAGCACGTAACGATCTTCTCGGGACTGAGCAACAACAAAGCCAAAGAAGCTCCCCATCATCGCGCGATTGCAGGGTTCCTGACGGGCGCATCGCCGGAACCCGGTGTGGTTCGCGTGGGAGTCTCGGCCGACCAGGTGGTAGCGCAGCGTCTCGCCCGCTTCACTCGCCTGCCGTCTTTGGAATTGGGCTTGCCCGAAGTACTGCAGCAGCAAGGCAGTTGCGACGGATATTCGTGCGTCTATACGCGTAATATCGCGTGGAGCTCGCCCACCACTCCGATTCCGAAAGAAATCAACCCGCGCAACGCGTTCGACCGGATTTTCCGGCAGATTGCACCGAAGGGAAAAGCGGGTGCGGACGAACTTCCGGCGGCCACCACGTCGAAGGACGACCGCAGCGTCCTCGATTTCGTGCTGGACGACGCCAAAGATCTGCGCAGGCAGGTCAGCAACGCCGACCAGCAGAGGGTCGACGAGTACCTGGAATCCATTCGCGAAGTGGAGAAACGGATCAGCCGCGTGGTTGAGCCCGAAACCAATCGAGGAGGCTGGAAGCCCCGCATCCCCACCTTGCTGGCGCCGCCCGCTCCACCGGAGACGATGCATGAGCATGTGCATGCGCTGCTGGATCTGATTGCGTTGGCTTTCGTGACCGACACTACGCGCGTGAGCACGATGATGTTTGGTTACGGCGCGTCATGGAACACTTATCCGGATTCGGGCGTCACGGAACAACACCACACCATCTCGCATTACAACGAGCAATCTCCGAAGCTCGACCATTACACGCAGCTTAACCGGTACCACGCGAGTTGTTTCGCGTACCTGGTGGATAAGCTGCGATCGATGCGCGAGGGCGAAGGAACCGTTCTCGATAACAGCATGGTCCTGTTCGGGTCGGAACTGGGGCAGGGCGGAATCCACAATGTCAACAACCTGCCGATCATGCTTGCGGGGAGCGGCGGAGGAACCATTGCCACCGGCCGGCATGTCAAACTTCCCAAAGATACGCCGATGTCGAATCTGTTGCTGGAGATGATCAACTGCATGCAGATCGGTGAACCGTTGGAACGATTCGGCGAGAGTACCGGACCTATACCCGGGCTTAGGGCATGAGTTGGTTCCTCGTGGATTTGGCGCGCGTAGATGGGCCGAGCAAATGGGACCCGGATCGATCCAGATCGAACACTTCAACCATGTAATCGTAATAGCGCCCATCGTAGAGAGGAATACCATGTAGTCTCGTGAACCAGGCCGATCAGCTTTCGGAGAGAATACTGTAGCTCACCGTCGGGTCTGTCTTCCGAGGTAGAGGTCGACTGTGGGTCCACGTTGTTGCGGGTCCAAACAACGACGTCCTTTATCAGCTACGGCGCGAGTCGCGGCATGGTCGAGAGTGTGGGTGGTAAATCCTTACGACAATCGGTCGAACTGCGGGAAACGGTGCTCAGTATATGAAGACGGCGGCTGGCTCCTTTACATAAGGGCTATTGAGAAAGTGCCAATGCGTTTCCCCCAGGGTAACGCGGTTAAGCATCGCCACTCGAAGAAAATTTGGGAGACCCTTTATTTAGCAGCATTAACGGGCAGGCAGCGTTGCTCTGACACGGATTCGGACATATCATTAATGCCGGACCTTTCAGGAGGTTTACCATGTCGTCTTCGCATTTTGCATACGTTCTGCGGAATCTGGCCTTTGGGCTGGCCGTACTTCCACTCTCTTTCATCCCGGCGTCCGTTTTGGCGCAGACCAACCTTGGGGAGATTACCGGCAGCGTCTTCGACCCGACTAAAGCGGTCGTCGGAGGGGTTGCCGTGACTGCGGCCAATATGGACACCAACGTGGCCCAGAGGGCCACGACCAATAAGGATGGCATCTATTCACTTCCCGATCTCACGCCCGGCAGATACCGCGTGACGCTGGAAAAGGCCGGCTTCGACAAGTTGGTCCGGGAGCCGATCACGGTGGAAGGTGGCCGCACCTCGGAACTGGATTTCAATTTGACGGTCGGCAGCACGGCCACGCAAATCACCATCCAGGCCGACGTGCCGATCATCCAGACAACGACCTCGACCGTCCAGTACGGCTTCGATTTGAAGCAGATCGACGAACTTCCGGTGCAAAACCAAAGTGCCCTCCAGATTGTGGCGCTGCTTCCCGGAGTGGTGGGCAGCGCGGGCGGGGAGCAGGCCGCGGTTTCGACGGGCTATACAACTCCTGGCGGAGGATTGTCGGTTTCCGGGGGCACCCAAGGCACCACCACGTTTCAGGCCGACGGCGTTTCGAATAGCAGCATTTTCTTTGGACGCATTTCCCTTCCCTTGAGCACCGACGCGATCGGGGAAATGCAGGTGGTGATGAACTCCTATAGCGCGGAGTACCGCAATGGCGGCGGCGCGGTGGTCAGCATGACGACCAAGTCCGGCACCAACCAGATTCACGGCACGATGTTTTCCTTCAGCCAGAACGACGATTTGAATGCCGCTCCCTGGCTGAAATATAACAAGAAAGGCCTTCAGCGCTACTGGCGCGGCGGCATCGACATCGGCGGACCGGTGAGGATTCCGAAACTTTACAACGGCAAGAACAAGACGTTCTTTTTCGCCAACTTCGAGCCCTTGCGGCAGTACACGCAGAGCGCCGCGTTCGTCCGCGTTCCGACCGCGCTGGAGCGTCAGGGCAACTTCTCGCAGTCCTTCGAGGCCAACGGCCAGCCCGAGTTTATCTACCAGCACTTCCTGGCCGGCACCAATACGCCGATCGCCGATCCGGCTAACCAGCCCTACCCGCAGTTTCCCAACAACACGATTCCCCAGTCGATGATCTCGTCCAATATGCAGAAGCTCCTGGATGAGTATCCGATGCCCAACCAGCCGTTGAACGCCTTGGGCCAGAATCTTTCCTTCTTCCGCAACGTCCGGAACACGGACAATCGCTGGATGGGCAAAATCGATCAGGTCATCAGCAACAATAACCACGTGTCCGTCCGATACGCGGAAGTCCCGACGCAAGGCGTACGCTATTACCAGGGCGGTGTAATTGAGGCCGTTCCGACGGATAGCAATACCGGGACCAACGCGGTGTTGGCCGACACCCACACCTGGGGCGGAAACAAGGTGAACGAATTCCGCTACGGCTTCAACCGTTCGAATAATTTGCGCGGCGAGACCCCTCTGCAGCTTTCGACCGACAGTTACGCGACGTTCGGCTTCCCCTCCTACCTGACGAAGGGGACGCCCAGCGTCAGCTCCGAAAGCGGGTCGGAGGGCATCGGCACCGACCCCGGCGTACACGAAGTCGACAACTTCTTTGAAGCGTCCGATACCGTCAGTTGGGTGAAGGGCAAGCACAATATGAAGATCGGCGCGGATTGGAACGCGACGCAGCAGAACCTCCTGGATGTCGGCAACCTCTCCGGAAGCTGGAGCTTCAGTAATTCCTACACCAACATCGGCAACGGAAATACGGGAACGCTATTGGGTATCCCGAACGCCACCACGGGCAACGGTTACGCGAGCCTGCTGCTGGGATATCCGTCCGGCGTGACCATCGCGCCGGCCGTCGTTCCTTATCAGTACCGCTGGAAATACTGGGCCGGATTTTTTCAGGACGACTGGAAAGTCTCTGCAAGGCTAACCTTGAACATTGGCCTGCGCTATCAGATCGAGATCCCGCGCAGCGAGAAGCACAACATGCAGGGGAACTTCATTGACCAGCCGATCACTCTTTCCACTGGCGCAGTACAGGATGGATACATCCAAATGGACGGTCGCGGCGGCGCGCCTACCACGCTCTGGCCCACACGCTATAACAATTGGGAGCCTCGCTTCGGATTCGCCTACCGTCTGCCGCAGATCATTCCCGGGCTGCAGGTGGTTCGCGGCGCGTACGCCATCAACCACGTCCCCACCAGCGGGCTGTTCAGGGTCGCCTCTCCCGATTTCAGCCCGAAAACGGATTCGCTAGCCACCAACGGCGCAGCCAACGGCGGGCAGGTGCAGATGGATTTCGATCCCGTGGTGCTGCCGACTGCCGGAATTGTCATACCGGCCAACGGCCAGTTCACCAACATCAGCAACATC
>Ga0182012_10002627_pt1 | contig 19395 bp, 22 predicted proteins | sample 612S2SmetaG_FD_120486 | JGI IMG/M metagenome (GOLD analysis project Ga0182012, IMG submission 120486) | Permafrost microbial communities from Stordalen Mire, Sweden - 612S2S metaG | ecosystem: Environmental > Terrestrial > Soil > Wetlands > Permafrost | place: Sweden: Stordalen | collected...
ATTTTTCTTGCACGTTTTTAGCCTCAGATTCCCCGGAGTTGCTAAAATACCTCAAATCCAGGCACTTTGCGCAGCCGATGGTACTTGAAGATTTTCATGGACGCAACGTGGGAAATACATATCTATCCGTCGCCGCTCGCGCCTCGCGATCCAAGGGACTCAATTCGAGGATTCGGGCACGGCTCGCGGCCGCATCGGCATCGCCGCGCTCACGCTGCAGCATCCATAGCGCACGCCATGCCTCGAGCGAAAACGGATTGATAACGAGAATCTTCCGCAACAACTCTTCGCGGGTGAGTCCCCGTTCGGGGGCGGCCTCGATGCTCGCGAGCAGGCGATCGCCGACGGCATAGGCGATCCAACGATCGTGCGGATCGGCCTCGAAGGCCAATCCGAGCAAATGGTCGGCTTCCAGCGTGGATCCGTGCCAGTCGGCAAGCTCGCTCCGCACCCACAGTTCGGTACCGATGTAGGCCCGCCTGAACTCTTCTTGTTGCGGCGGTGATACACCCAGGAGCTCGATGGCGCGTTCAATGGTCGGTCGGCCCGACAGCAATGCCTTGAGGACCGAGGACGCGTCGCCCTCGGATTCGTAATGCAGCCGCGGCAGCAGGAACTCGAGCATGGGGCTCCATTCGTGCTGCGTGGGCCCGACGCTCGGAGCGATGGGTCCCCAATAGCGCCCGAGCCATTCACTCCCACCTTCGGATGCCGTGGCCTCGGCACGCTGCGCGGCGGTCAGGGAGCTCAAGTGCGCCGCAATGGAAGCAGCGCCGGCCCATGCCCCGCGCGGCCCCACCATCGCCAGATGCATGCCGTCGAGGAACAGCTGACTCTCCGGAAACACCTGGCGGAAGCTTCGTAGAACGATCCCCAAGGTGTTCTCATCGAATTGGTTGAGCGCCAGCCATTGCACGTAGATGCCTTGCGGCGCGAGGCGCGCCCGAACGCGCGCGAATTGCTCCACGGAAAGCATCGAACCCGCGCCCGCGAGATCCGGATGGAATACATCGCCGATGATGGCGTCATACACCTCATCGGTCGCGGCGAGAAAATGGCGCGCATCGTCGTGATGGACCCGGGTGTACTGCAGCGCGTTTCGATTGCTGGCGGTGAACCAATGGCGCGCGGCCTCGATGCTGCCGGCCGAGAGTTCCACCGCGCTGCGCTCCATGTTGGGGAACGCGAGCGAGCCCGCGAGCGAGATGCCCGTACCGATACCGAGGAACAGGACCCTGCGCGGCCGGGGCGTCAGCAGCAGGGGCAGCCGCGCCTGATTGGATTGCACGAACACCGCCGTCGGGTCGGTCGAGGCGTCCTGCCGGCGCATATCGGTAAGCAGGATCCGTTGCCCGTCGGGCTGCTCGACCACCTGGGTGATGGCGATGGCATCTTCGTAGCGATACAGGTCGCGGCTGCCGGCCATGGCCTTTGGCAGAAAGTCCCTGACCGGCGGCAACACGGCCACCGACCAGGCGGCGGCCATCATCAGCGGCGCCGCGGCCCAGGCACGGCGCGATCGGCCCAGGATCAGTCCCGTCAACAACAGGAGCACGGCGGCCACGCTGAGAGCGCCGGCGCTTCCGATGAGCGGCGTCAACAGCACGTAGGAGAGTCCGCCGAGCGCCGCGCCAAGCGAATTGCAGGCATAGAGCCACGTGCCATTCGTGTTGAATCTCGCCGTCAAGGCGGGGAGCCATGCGCCCAATGAGAGAGTCACGGGCAGCGTCAATGCGACCAGCAATAGCGCCTGCCCAGCCAAGGCGGCGCCCATGGAGTCAAACCTCGCGCGCTCGATCAACGCCGAGACGTGCGGCAGCAGCCAGAGACCGGCGAGCGCGTAGCCCGATGCGCACCAGGGGAGCGCCGCGAGCACCCTTGCATCCGGTCGGCGCGCTGCGATGAGGCTCCCCGCTCCCATGCCTAGCAACATGACCGCGAGGATCAGCGCGAGCACGTATTCGGTACGCAGCATGGCGAGGCTGAACAGCCGCAGCCAGGCCATCTCGAGCAGCAAGCTCGCGGCACCGATGACACCGTAGTTCAACAGCAAGAGACCGGATGGCCGTCGTTCGGCAGCCGCCGCGGGTGCCCCCGCCGCGCCGGCGGGGCGCCCGCCCTGCCCCCGGTGCGCGCCCTGCCCGCGCCGATCCAGCATGAAGAACCCGAACGCCACGATCAGGTTGAGCGCAGCGACCGCGCGCACCGCACTCGTCCAGCCGACCGCGGGCAACAGCAGCAGCGGCACTAGAGCACCGGCCGCCGCGCCGATCGTATTGTTGCCATACGCGGCGCCGATGGACCCGCCGTGGCGCTCGAAGCCCTGCACCAGCAACGGAAACCCGGCGCCCATCGCCGCAGCCGGCAGCGTCAGCGTCAGGAGCCCCGCGAGCACCAGGAGCGCGTGCCATTGCGGCGGCGAGAGAAATCCCGCCGACGCATCGATGACCGGCGTCGAAAAATGCACGATCGAGGGCAGCGACAGGGCAAACATGGCGATTGCGGTCTCGAGCAGCGCAAGCAGCCGCAGCGGCCTTGGGTGAAGTCCGGCGCGCCCCGCCATGAAGGCGCTTCCGCCCGCCAGTCCCAGCATGAATGCGCTCACCGTGACGACGGCCGCCAAAGTGCTCACACCGAACTGGATGCCCAGCATGCGGGCCCACAAGATCTCGTAGGCCAGCGCGCACGCCCCGGACAGTGCGCTGAGCGGCGCGAGGAATCGGGCGCTCATCCTCGCATCATCTGCGCTCAGAACGGGTAGAACCAGACCAGCCCAACGGCAACGTGGATCAGCGCCACCGTGACGGTCAGGCCGGCGAGGATCATATGCACGAGGAACAGCGGCTTGTTGAACAGGGCCACGGCGATGCCGACCGACGCCGTGCCGACCAGGAGCGCCAGCAGCACCGCTCCGATCGAGAACATGATCACCTGTTTTTCGTGGTCGCCGATGACGGTCACGCCTGCGGGACGCTGCGCGTCCTGGCGCGCGAAGGACTCCAGAATTTTCGTGGGATTCGCCGGCGCAGGCGGCTGCGAATCCGCCAGGCACACGGGGCTCGACGCGAGCACCCACAAGCTCGCCCACAAGCACGCCCACAGCGCGCGCAAGCGGCTACTCATCGTCCGGAGTCTTCCGCTTGGGCGCGGCGGTCGGATCGTGCATCGGGCGCCGCCACATCAGCACCAGCATCAAGATGAAAGGAATGAAGATGGCGACCAGCAGGAAAAGAAAGATCATCCACGGTGTTTCGATGCTGACGTGCAGGTACCGGTAGCTGTCGATCGCGAACCCGGCGCCGGGATTGAGCAGCGAGAGCACGCACGCGGCCACCGTGAGCATGCGCCTCATGAAGCCTCCCTGACGTTCGGTTCGGCGCTGCTCGCACATCGAAAGCCGTAGAAATCCGTGGCGTGATTGGGAAGGTCGAAGTTGCGGTGGTAGAGCGATGTGGAAAACGGGTCGCCCTTCCACGATCCGCCGCGCAGCACCTTGTAGCTGCCGAACTGCGCCGCCGCTCCGGAAGGAAGGTTTTGCGGAGCTTTGGACCCTTCATAGGGGCGCAGATCGTCCACCGTCCATTCGGCCACGTTACCGGACAGATCATAGGCACCGTAGATGCTCGCGCCGCTGGGGTAGGCCGTCACATCGCTCGTGGATCCGACGTTGTAATAGGTGTTGAGACGTTGGGGATCCATCTGATCCCCCCAAGGCCAGCGCCGCCCATCCGTGCCGCGCCCCGCCTTTTCATATTCGGCTTCCTGCGGCAGACGCCGGTGGTCCCACGAGCAGTAGTCGGCCGCATCGTTCCAGGTCACCATGGTCACCGGCCTCAACAGCTCGCCCTGCGGAATGCGCCCGTCCTTCCAATTGAGCGGCGCCCGGCGTTGGGTGGAGGCGACGAAGCGCGCGTACTGGGCGTTGGTCACGAGATATTTGTCGAGATAAAAAGCCGGCAGCGTGACCGCGTGACTCGGCTTGTCCTGCTCGTCGGCGCGATCGAGATCGGTGCCCATGAGGAAGGGGCCGGCCGGAATGGCCACCATGCGGTCGAGGTCTTCCCACTGCTCGCGGCTCACCAGGCGCTGCGCCTCGACTACCGAGTAGATCTGGCCGGAGGTCCCCTCGGTCTCATGCTTTCGCTGCAGCACGAGGTCTTCGCCGGCAGCGCGAACCCGGGCGGATTCTTCCTTCAGGTCGTAAGTCGCCATGCGGCGCATATCGCCGAGACGGAGCTTGCCCAGCATCACGACGTGAATCGTGCCGCCGATCAAAGCCAGCACCAGGCAGGTCAGCAGCGTCATCGACAGCAACCGACGACGTTGCTGCCGTTCCCGCTCAGGCAATGCGGAGGGACGATACGAAGCCAGGCCCATGGGTAGACCTACCGCGGCGCCGGCCCGGTCTGCTCGACCGCCTTGCTCGGCGTTGACCGCCCGTAGGTTCGCTTCACCATGACCTCGCCGATGACGCCGCCGACGGCGCAGAACTCGATGGTCAATATGAGATAGAAACCCCACCAGCCGACCGGCATGAGGGAGGATCCGGGAGCGATGGCGGTCATCTGATGGGCAATGGCGAAATAACTGAGCGAGCGCACGATCAGCGGCGGCAGGTGCGCCAACCACTTCCCGCCATAGCCGAATATCAGCGAGACGAGGATCCCCGCGAGGAACGGCACCAGGAATACGTCGACGACCCACCAGGGGCTGAAATAGTCGATGCCGCCCGTGAACGCCTCGATCTGCACGCCCAGGATCCGATCGCAGAAATGAATGAAGACAGAAGCCAGAATGACCGCTCCCGCACCGCGGTAAACACGCTCGGGCTTACTTCTGCGCATGCGATTGAGAATACTCTTTCCCCGTGAGCTTTTCATACTCGGCGGCCCGCGTGCTCTCGAGATACCAGTCTTTCACCTTGAGGCTCGCCATGTATTTCGCGAGCAGCCGTCTTTGCTCCTCGGGCAGCGCGGCAAGGGAAGGCATGCGATATTCGGGCTTGAGGCGGCTCGGCAATATGTCCTGAGGGTCGGCCGCGGAAAAATACTGATAGAACCACTCCTCGGTGCGCAGCGAGCCGATCCCATCCAGCGCCGGCGCCGGTACGGATTCGAAGGCGCTCTTCACCGTCCACAAGGAATGGCACTGCCGGCAATTGTTCGCGCGGTAGAGGTCTCCGCCCTGGTGCACCAGCGCCGAATCCGCGGTGCTGTAGAACGGAATGCCGGGGTCGGGCTGCTGGGAGTGGAGGCTGATCAGGTTTCGCGCCACCAGCCCGGCGACGACCACTCCGATCACCGCCAGCGTCACGGCTTCGCCCCGCCTCATCTCTGCGGGTGACGGGTCTCCGCCATCTCTTGAAGATGCCGCTCGCGACTTGCCTCCTGCGCGGCCAACACCTCGCGGCTATGACGGTAATCCGCGGGCGTCATCTTGTCCTTGTCGGACTCGGTGAAAACCAGATACTTGATGTCCTCGTCGAACTGTTCATTGCGCCACGCCCAGCGTATCGCAAACAAGCTCACGACGATGATCGCCGCACCGACGATCAGCCAGAGGTAGATGGACCAGCCATCACCGAGCGATTCGAGAAAACCCATAGTTCACCCTCCGTCCAAGCCATCGACTGTCAGAAGAGTACGCCCGACAACATTTGCAGCGAAGCAAACACCACTGCAACGACCACCCCCAGAATGATGGCCGCAAACATCCACTTCTCGCCCGTGCGCGTGACCCGCTGATCACCTGAACCTCTGAACACCGCGACGATGAGGCCGGAAAAGAGCAGGATTCCCAGGATCAGCAGAAAGAACACGCCGACGCCGAACCGCTGGCTGTGCATGCCCTCGATGCTCAGATCCACCCGCGAACCGGGCTCGTACAGCCCCAGCATCAACATCCGACCCGCCCGGCTATCGGCTCAATGCTCAGCCTTGTTCCGGGGCGGAGGTTTGATCTGCGGGTTCTTCTTGTCGTAGTGGTCGACAAAGAAGCTGTAAACAAAGGGCGCTAGAAAAGCGATGCTAATGGGCAGCAGAATCGCCACCGGGCCATAGTCAAAATCGATCATTCGGTTCCCCTACGATGCAACAATCGCCGCCCTAGTGATGACGGGGCTGCCAGTCGGTCGGCGGCAGGCGCTTCACGACGAGAAACACGCCCAGGAAAAACGCCGACAGATAAAACACGTCGATAGTATAACCCTTGTCCCACCACGGCTGCTGCCGGATTCGGGTGCCGTCAGGGCGATAGTTGCCCTCGAAATTCGCGAGCACCACGTTCGCTCCGACCACCGTGTAATCCTTCAAATCGATGCCGGGACGCGCCTCCAAGGCCTTGATCTGCGGCGCGATCTCGCGCAGCTGATCCATCGTGAGCGGATGCCGGGCGAGCAGCGTGTCCTTGCTCTGCGAGTCCGGTATCAGCTTCCCGATGGCCAGCATCGCCTGCGCATCATCCTTGGCGGCCACCACGCTGGGATCGGACATCGCGGTGACGAAGGGCGCATACAGAGCCGCCGTCGGGCGTTGACCCCAGAGCGGAAAGGTCACGAAGAAGGCCGTGCAAACCGTCAAAAAAACCAGCCAGATCACCGGCACCGGAATGGGATTGTTGTCCTCGGTGAGGCCGCCCAAGGATTCCTTCTCCCAAAGCTGCTCGGCGTTTTGGACCGTGGGCGCATCGCTCAGGGTCGCCATGGGTGCATTGAAAGTCCAAGCCATTCTCGTTCTCCGCGTCGTCCCTGATTGCAGGGATTATTTCATGTTCAAAACGAAATCGATCAGCCAGCGCGCCTCGCTGTTGGCGGCATAGATGGGGATGTCCGGCGGAAGATCCCGCTTGCCCTCGCGATAGGCATCGAATTCCTCATTCCACTTGTCGTAGTCGATCTTCTTGCCATTGGCATCCACCTCGCCCCAGAGGTAGTCGAAACGCGGCATGATGGAGTGCGGCTGCACCAGCCTCGGGTTCCAAAAATGCAGCATCATCCATTCCTTGGACGAATTGCGGGAGCCCACGTGCAACAGATCCGGCGCCTTGCGGTCGGAACCGAACGACGTCGGTGATTCGCCGTTGAAATCTCCCAACATCGGCGGGGCGCCGAACACCTGCCAGTCCTGCGTCTGTTCCGGCAGCAACGTGTGGCACCACCAGCATCCCTCGCGGACGAACAAGGTCTTACCCGCGCCGGCATGCACCGAGTTCTCGTCTCCGGCCGCCTTCAGCACCTCGGCCGGCTGCCAGCCTCGCGTGGCGGTGGCATTCTCGATGTAGGGGCCGCTCTGCTCGTTCGTCCTGATCACGAACACCGCGCCCTGATCCATGCGCGCCTCGTTGATCTTGCCCTGCTCGATGCTGACCGCCTTGGAATCCGCTCCCAGAATGCCGGGATGATTGATGCCGCTCGGAAAAGGAACGCCGCTCTGATAAACGTACGCGTACATCGGATCGATGGGCTGGCTGGTCTTCGGATCCACCTTCAACTGGACCTTGATCGGCTTGTTCCGCCCCAGCATCAGCGGATCGTAGATGTTCCATCCGGTCTCGTAACCGTTGGTCAACTGTTTGTCGATCGACACCTCGGTCGCCTTGACGCTCGCGATATCGAGGCTCGGCAGCAGAAGCGTGATGCACATGGAGCCGCCGAGGGCCACTGCGAACATGCGACTGCCGATCTTATATTCTCTAAAATTCATTTTTAGGCTCCGGTCTCGCTCGGCAACTCAACGCTCGTACGCCAGTTCGTGCGGCATGCGGCCCTTCGGGACCACCGTACCGACGCGCGTCGTCATCCACATATTGTACAGCCAGACACAGTTGCCCAGGAAAACCAGCGATCCGCCCAGCCAGCGGGCAACCATGTAGGGATGCTCGGCGATGACCACATCGATGTACGGCACTTCGTAGATCTTGCCGGCGCCCTGGATCAGGCCTGCGATCGTCATCGAAACCCAGTAGATCGTGAACCCGATCAGCAGCGACCAGTAGTGGATGTTGCCGAGCGTGATCGACCAGAGCTTGCGCTTGAGGATGATCTGCAGCCCGAGATACACGGCGGCGACTTCCATGAACGTCGAAAATCCCAGCAGCGCCAGATGGGCATGCGCCACGATCCATCCCGTGCCGTGGATGTACCAGTTGATGGCGCGTGTCTGTTGGAAGCCGCCCTGCATGTTGAGCGGGATGGCGAGCAACGCGCCCGTCACCGTGAAGCGCACCTCGAGATTCTCCACGAACATGTGCCACTTCCCTTCCATGGTCAAAAGGATGTTGGACACGAAGGCGATCGCCGGAACGAGGATCAGCACGCCTTCCACCGAGGCGAAAGACTTGAGCCACTCGGGCAGCGGCGCCGACATCAAGTGGTGGGCTGCCGGCGTCGAGTAGAACACCACCACGGACCAGAAATGCAGATGCCCGATGCGGTGGGAATACAGCGGATTACCGGTCACCTTGGGGATGGTGTAGTAGGCGATCGCCGCGGCCACCGGGGTTATCCAGAGGCCTAGAACGTTATGAGCGAACCACCAGGTCAGATACGCCTCGGTGAGCCCCGTGAGGTGAAAATACTCCGGCAGGTTGCCGACGATGAACACGATGATCAACATGAAGGACGCGGCGGCAAAGAACCAGTTGGTGGTGTAAATGCCCTGGGTCCGGCGATTGATGATGGTCATCCACACATTGACGCCCAGCGGGATCGCCATGAACAGCGAGATGTAGATGTCGATGAACCACGGAAAATCCGAGTACTCGCGCCCCGAGGTCAGCCCGGCCCAGAGCACCGTGAGCCCCAGCGACAAGCCGATGTTCCAGAGGAAGCAGTTCCACAGGCCGAGCTTTTCCGACCACAGCTTGGTGTTGCCCAACGCCGGCGTGATGTACATCATCGCCATGGCGAAGGCCATGGAGATCCAGCCGAAGATGACGGCGTGCACGTGCACCTGGCGCATGTGGCCGAACGATACGAACTCCAGGCCGTGGACGAAATCGGGGAACGCCAGTTTGGAGGCGTTGAATGCCCCGAGGCCGGTGCCGATGACGAACCACACGATGGCCGAGAAGCCGAAATAGACTGCGGCGGAGCCGGCCGGAATATCTTCGTTCTTGGCAAAAAGGTATTTAAACATCGGTCGACTCTCCCCGCCTCACCTGGTACATGTGCGAACCACCTTCGCCGACAAGAGAGGCTGCCCTTCCTGGCAGCTCGGCGAAGACCCATCCCCTTGCGCCCGGCATCACGTCTCCCGCCAAGCGCTCATCGATTTGTGGCGGAAAGCTAATCCATTTTGCCGTGCAAAGCAATGCCGACGCCTGCGTTTGCAGGGAGAACGCCGTACTTTCGCATGGCGCCGCGAACCATGAAAAAAGCCGTACTGAAAATGATTATCGATACGCCGATGGCGAAGGGCGAGAACATCGGCCACGGCGAGTCGGCCGCGCTTCCCGCGACCCACACATAACGCTCGATCCAGTAGCCGGTGATGATCGAGACGGCGACGAACGCGATGATGCCCCGCGATATGCGCGACTGGGGGAAGATCAGCACGGGGAAGGGAATCACGAACTTCAGAATGAAGAACGACCAGAACAGGCGACCGAAGGGCCCGTCCTGGTTGTGAAACAGCCGGTAGGTCTCATCGGGGAGGTTCGCATACCAAATGATCAGGTACTGGGCGAAGAAGGTGTAAATCCACAGGATCGTAAAGGCGAGCATCATCTGCGCCAGATAATTGATGACGTAGGTGCCCGGCGGCGACACGAATTTGTGCATCAGCAACATCACGGTGAGAACCATGACCGACAGCACCATGCCGAAGGAGCTGACGAAGTGGTACATGCCGTAGATGGCACTGGACCAGCCGGGCGTGAGCGTCATTTCGAAGTCCCAGGCCACCATGGTGCAGAACAACACGTGCGCGAAGGGAATGAGCAGGGCAATGTTGCGGAACAGGCGCGCCTGGCCGGGGTTGAGCGTCGACACGGGCTGGTACTTCACGAACAGCCCGTACAGCACACCGACCACGCCGAATCCGACGAGCTCGCGCCCCACGAGAAACCCATAACTGTTCCAACCCGGCATCGGCAGGGGCGAACCGACCCAGGGAAAGGTGCGCGCACCGTTCAGGAGCAGTATCAGCAGCAGGCAAAATGCCAGCGGGAACAGGACAAAGAAACAAACGCTGATATAGCGAATCTCGAACCGCCATTTGGCATTGACGAGGTGCAGCAACGCAGCGAGCGTCACGCCGCCGAGGGCGAGATGCAGCACCACCAGGAAATCCACCGTGAGCACTGACCAACTGGCAAACGACATGTCTATTGATTCCTCGAGCAGGATGAAGCGCCCACCGACACGGACATTCTCATCGGGGCGTTCCGGCCGCGGCATTGCTCGCGACGCTGTTCGCTTTCACCCCGTCCGCCACCAGGCCATGCCGGACATAATTGACCACGTCCCAGATTTCGCTCGGTGAGAGGTCGTTCCCGTACGAGGGCATGAACGCACCGCCGAAAGTCACCGTGCCGAAAATGTAGCCCTCCGGAACCGTCTTCTGCTCGTTCTCGGCGGTCAGATCGAAGGGGCGGATGATGAATTTCGCCCCGACCAGGCCGTCGCCGGTGCCGGACTTTCCGTGGCACGGCGTGCAGAAGATCTGAAAGAACTTGCGCCCGTGATCGATCGATTCTTCCGTGGCGGGATTGGGGTTCACCAAAGCCATGGCATGGTCACGGTCGTGCACGTGAAACAGCGTCTTGGTGCCCGGCATGGGCACGGAGCGCTGCGGGAACAGACGGATGGAGTCCGGGCCGTGTTCCGGCTTGACGCTGATCTGATTGGCCATGTCCCGGCTCCACGGCCAGGCGCCGGCGATCAGGGGGCTAAGCGACAAGCAGATGAGCGCAAGGCCCTGGGCCGTGCGAAGGCGATGTCCAAGCGGCATTACACGCTCCCCGATATTTCGAGCGCGTGATGCGAGGTGAATATCTCCCGCAGGGACGCGATGGCCTTCGGCTCGGCTTCGACCAGAATGCCGATCTTGTCCAGGGAGATCTGCACGTCGTACAAGTCGGTCTCCACCCGGTAAATCCGCCACATGATGAGGCAGGCCGTGATCGTGAAGAACACCGCCCCCAAAATGAACAGCTCGTAGGTGATGACCATGTCGGGGGGAATCGGAACGATTGGAAAAAAGCCGCGCGCCTGCCGCAGGAAATTGGCCTGCGCCGAGGAGATTCCCAGAAATCCGAGACCGCTGCCGCATATCGCGCCCAGCAGCGAGAATATCTGGATATACACCGGCCGCTGCCCGAGTTCCGCCGAGCACTCGGGATGGTCGATGGGGGACTTCAAGGTGACGTCCTGCATCTTGAAGCCCGGGATCGACGCTTCACGCAACGCCGCGATGGTCACGGCGGCCTCTTCGAAATCCGCGAACAACGCGAGGATATGCGATCTTTTCTTCATGGGTCGGGGCTCGGTCGCAGTGTTTGGAGCGTCTTTCTCGCCACACGACGGTGATAGACCATTTCCTTCACCTCGTACATCGAGACGGAGGGGAAGATCTTGCAGAACAGCATGAACAGCATGTTGAACCAGCCGAAGCTGCCCATGACGATGCCGAGCTGCACCCAGTTGGGCCACCAGCCATTGGTCCACGTCCACGGATAGTAGCCGTGGGCAAAGGTGGGCGTGACGATCATGAAGCGCTCGTCCCACATCCCGAAATTGAGCAGCACGGATACCACCAGCATGATGGGGATGTTCGTGCGCAGCCGCTTCCAGGTCAGCGTGAACGGCAGAACCGAGGCGAAGAAATTCATGGCCCACCACCACCACGCGTACGTTCCGGTCGCGCGGAAGATGAGCGCCTGCTTCGCGATCGGGTCGGTGCCGTACCAAACGGCGGCATACTCGATCAAATTCAGGTACGTCCACACCATGGAGATGGCGAAGGTCAGCTTGCACAGCTTCTCGAGAATCGGAATCGTCATGTACTTCTCGAAACGGAACGTATAGCGCAGCACGATGAACAGCGTGATGATCGCCGCGCAGCCCGAATACAGGGCGCCCGCAACGAAATACGGCGGGAAGGAGGTTGTATGCCACCCCGGTTGCTGCGAGACCGCAAAGTCGGTGGCGACGATGGAGTGCACCGACACCGCCAGCGGGATCAACAGGCACGCGAGCGTCAGATACGTGACGCGAAAATTGGCCCATTGCCGGTCCGTGCCCCGCCATCCCAGCGAGAGCACGCGATAGAAGGTTTTGCGGTATCCCGTGGCATTGTCCCGGCAGATCGCGAGGTCCGGGATCATGCCGAAGAATAGGAAGATCACGGAGGTGGTGAGGTAGCTGCCGATCGCGGTGGCGTCCCAGACCAGCGGCGAGCTGAAGTTCGGCCAGGCCCAGCGCTCATTCGGATAGGCGACCACGTAGTAGAACTGCCACACCCGGCCGAGATGCACCAGCACGAACAGTCCCGCCGTCATGAGCGAAAATGTCGTCATGGCCTCCGCGAACCGGTAGATCGGCTTGCGCCAATCCGCGTGCATGATGAGCAGGATCGCCGACAACAGCGTTCCCGAGTGGCTCATGCCGATCCAGAAGATGAAGGTGGCGATATAGAGCCCCCACACCTGCGGGTTCTCCAGGTCCGCCGAGCCGAGCCCGTTCTTGTACTGATAGATCTCGCAGTACACCCCCCACATGAAAATGGCCAGGGAGCCGAAGAAGATCACCCAGTACAAGAGCCGTGGCCGCTCGAGGCTCTTGAGCACATCGACGTTGATCTGCGCCCAGGAGATCTCATCGTCGATGTCCTGGGCTTTCGGCTCGAATCGCCGCTCGATCGCAACGTCTTTTTCTTCCAGTAACGCCTCGTTCATTGCGGAAAATCTCTTGAGCTAATCGTTGTGTGCATGACCATTACGCTTCCGAGGATCGAATGCGTTCGAGATACACGACCGAAGGGTAGGTGCGCAGATCCTCCAACACCCGGTACCCCCGCAGCGCCTCGTCCGTCTTGCCGAGCGCCTCGTCCTTTTCCCGTTCTTCGTCTTTTTTCTGTTTGTCGGCCGACAATTCCACCTGCTGCGCCTTCCACATTCGGTGCACTTCCGAGGAGCTGTCGGCGAGGTTGCCGAAGTGGATCGCGGAGGTCGGGCAGGCCTGGGCGCAGGCCGTCAGCACCTCGCCATCCCTCACGGTTCGCTTCTCGGTGCGCGCCTTCGACTTCGCCTCGGTCAGCCGCTGCACGCAGAAGGTGCACTTCTCCATGACGCCTTTGCTGCGCACCGTCACGTCCGGGTTGAGCTGCAGCTCGAGCGGACTCGGCCAGGCGCTTTCCGGGTAGTTGAACCAGTTGAAATATCGGACCTTGTAGGGGCAGTTCGCCGAACAATAGCGCGAGCCCACGCAGCGGTTGTACACCTGGGAGTTCAAGCCATCCGGCGTATGGTGGGTGGCGCCGACCGGGCACACGATCTCGCAAGGCGCCGCCTCGCACTGCTGGCACATCATCGGCAGAAACTGCGCGCCCTGCTCGGGAAACTCCTGCGTGAACTCCGTCCCCTCGCCCCAATAGCGCTCGATCCTGAGCCAGTGCATCGCCTGACCCTTTAAGAAACGCTCCTTGCCGACGACCGGCAGGTTGTTCTCCGCGTAGCAGGCGGTCGTACACGCGTTGCAGCCGGTGCAGGCGTCGAGATCGATCACCATGGCCCACTTGTAAGGAGCCTCCTGGTACTGATCGGGCTGGGGACGCCGGGTCCGCAGTTTCGACCAGTTGGAAGTCAGGTTATCTAATGACAAAAGGCGTCTCCTTGGTAAGGTCCACCTGGTCGGCTGCAAGCGTGGCGACCAGCTTCCTGCCCTGTTGCAGAGTGGTCGGTCCTTCGTCCTTGATCATCCGCTCGTGCTGACCGGTCTTGCTGATGGAGACCCGGGTGGCGTACAGCGCGAGCTCGCCCGTGTCCCGATCGAAGATCGGATCGAGAATCTTCATGGGATTCACCCCGATGTTCGTGGCGAAGCGGCCGTAGGACTCATGCCCCTGTCCGATGGCGACGGCCACCGACCCCGGATGGATGCCGGGCATGAGATAGGCCTTCACGCGGATCGAACCGTGCGCAGAACTGATCAGCAGCACGTCGCCTTCGCTGATCTCCATCGCCTTCGCGGTGCTCGGATGAAGCTCCGCGCAGCTATCCCAGACCACGCTGGTCAACGGATCCGGCGACTCCTGCAACCAAGGCAGGTTGGCGGACCGTCCATCGCGCAGGCTTGCGCTGACGGCCGGAATCAGCATGAAAGGATATTGCGGATCGGCCGCCGCCGCCGGCGGCAGCTCGACCAGCGCCGGCGTGAGCTCCTTGCCGGCCAGCGACTGCAGAGGAGCCGCCCGGTGCAGAACTCCCGTGCTCAAGGTGTTTTCCCAAAACTCCTCATCCGGCACCGCGGGATCGTACGCCGGCTTGGCGTTGATCACGGCGCTTTTCAAATAGGCGTAGTAATCCGGGAATGACTTGTAGTCGTTCGGCCTGACCCGCTTCAGAAGATCGAGCACCACGTCGCCGAACGAGCGGGCGTCCGGGTGCAGCTTCTCCATCAAGGGCTGCTGAATGGATATTTCCGTGCCGTCGGATTGGTTCGCCGCGACATGAGTGCCGAAATCCTCGAGCGGCGAGACCAACGGCAGCACCAGATCGCAGTGCATGGCGGTTTCATCCAACTGCGTGACCCAAGCCGCCTTGAAGGGGACCTTCTGCAGATTGTCCGCGAACTGCATGAACGCGGGTGCGCTGTGGACCGGGTTGGTGCCGTGGATCAGGAGCGAGCGGCATTGACCCGCTGCCATGGCCTGGTTCAACTCCACCAACGACTTGAAGTCGCCCGCCGTCGGCGCCAGCTGCGGGAATGGAAACTCGGCGGCGCGCATCACCGTCTTGCCATGATTTTGCAGGACCACGTTGAGCAGCGCGATGGCCGCGATATTCTGCGATCCATGGGCGTGGCCCTGCGGGTAGCGCCCGGCGAGGACGAGGCTCGGCGCGTGCTCCCAGAGCATGGCGGCGATGCGCGGAATGAGATCACCCCGCACACCGGTGATCCGGCTCACCTCCTGTTGATGGTAGGGCTCGATGAGCGCGACCAGCGCCGGCGGCAGAGTGCCTTGGGCTTCCTTGCGTTGAAGCAGCTCGCGCGCGAGCCCCAAGGCGAAAACGCCTTCGGTGCCGGGCGCGATGACGATCCAGCGATCCGCATTGGCGCCGGTGAGGGTCATTTTGGGCTCGATCTGCACCAGCAAACCGCGCCTCGCTCCCCTGCGGAACCGCGCGTACTGCCGCGCAGCGGCGACGGGCGAGTCACCCGCACCGAGAAAATCATCGCCGAACGACACGATCATGCCGGCGTGATCGATCAGGGTGACGGGGTCGTCGACACCGAACATCTTGCGGTTGACCGCGGCCGCGACGCCGGTCGACAGCGCATCGTAAGCCACATGATCGCTGGCGCCGCCGGTCTCGACGAGCGCCCGCAGCAGAATCTGTTGATGTCCGCTCGTGGGCCCCGTCAACAGCACGCGCCGCCCGGGCTGCCCGCCCGGCGTGAGCGTGGCGCTCAACAGCTCCATCGCCTGTTCCCAGGTCGCCGGCTTCAATGCGCCGTTTTGCCTGATCATGGGCGAGGTCAGGCGGTCCGGATTGTAGTGCTGTTGGACCGCCGCTTGACCCAGGCCGCAGATCTTTCCGCCGCTGGTGGCCGCCAGCGGGTTGCCCTCCAGCTTCAGGATCCGCCCTTCCCTCACGCGGCCCATGATTCCGCACGCCGAGGCGCACTGCGTGCAGGTGGAGGCGTAGTAGACGCCCACGCCGGGCACGACGAAATTCTCAGGCTGAACGTACGATTCAACCAACTCAACGCCCGATTCGATGGAAGTGTTGCCGCAGCCGGCGAGCGCCATGGAGGCTCCGCCGAGGCCAACAATTTGCATGAAATCACGGCGGCTCAGGCCGCTGCCGCTCATCGAGCTTCCTCCCAGATCACGACCGGCCCCGGGCACGCCTCAGGGGTGTCGCAACTCATTATTTGTGGCATTGCCAGCAATCGTTAGGCCCATGCGTGGTCACGTCGCTCACGGCGTTGATCTTGTGATCCTTCTCGTGACAACTGATGCACCATCCCATGGAAATCGCCTTGACCCGCCGGGCGGTGGTCATGGCTCCCACATCGCCGTGGCAGTAGCCGCAGGCCTCGCGGGTCGGACGTCCCTGATCGAATATGAAGCGCTGGATGTGGCGCTCGTGATTGAAGCGCACGAAGTCAGGCAGGTCGTGCACTTTCTTCCAGGGAATCGCCTGCTTCTTCTCCCAGTAGTCGAACAGCAACTTGATCCGCGGTTTGTCCCTTACTTCCGGGATGCTGTTGTGACAACCGATGCATTTATCCAGGCGCGGAATTCCCGACACGGCGCTGCGTCGCGCATAGGTATGGCAGTACAGGCAGTCGACGCCCATTTTCTGCACGTGGATGTAGTGAGGAAACTCGAGGGGCTGCGTGACCACGGGCCCGAGCGCGAAGTAGCCGTCGCTGGTTTGGCTGCCGATGGGGCCGCCTTGATGAAAAGCCTCGCCCGCCGCGACGAGACAGCCAAAGACAAAGGGAACCACCAAGGCCGCGCATAACGCCACTCGAACGCGGCCACTTCTGAGCAGGCTCGTCCCACCGTATAACCCCACGCACATCCCCCTCCGCTTTCTCGCGGCTCGATTATCGACAGGGCAGCCGCGTCACGTGACCCGGCTGCCTATTCGGCGATTCCCCCCGGTACCCGGATCTCGAGTTCCGGTATCAAAGCCCTTTAGAAGGGTTGGGGATTGGGGTTCAGTACAAAGCCGTTGCAGTAACAGTGCGGGCAGATCTCGGTGTCGCCGGGATACAGCTTGCAGCCGTTGACCGCATCATCGTTGTGCGGCTTGTCTTTGTTGGGGAGGAAATTGATGCACTTGCTGCATTGCTTGTCGCCGTTCGGCGTGTTCTGAAATTTCAGAGCGGCACGAACCGCAGCGTTCTGCGTGGCAAAGGCTTCCGTACTGAGTCCAACGAGAGGCGCGACCGCGAGGGCTGTCACGCCCGCCTTGATCACTTTTCGACGTGAATGTGTTGCTCGATCGTCCATTAAAATAACCCCCTCGAAGCCTGTGATTTAAAATCGCGCGGCAACAAAGCTACCGGTTTTTGATTATTAGGCTGGGCGCGCGCAGGTGTCAATAAGCACATGTACCACATTCGAGGCAGTTGGCGAGAGCCCGCAGTGCGGCGCGGTAATCGCGCCGCGTGATATGCTCCAATTTCGGGCGAGATGCGTTCGGCGCGCAACCAATGCCGAGAGGCCTTCCCTCCAATGCAACTGATCGAACCTGCCCGCGCTGCGGCGACAGCTCCCGGGGCGGCTCCCGTGGGATTCCCCGACAGCACGTCTCCAACGAGTGCGAATTCCACGCGCTACCACGGCCGGCGGCGCCTGGTGCAGGCGGTCTCGTTCGCGCTCGCCATCCTCGTGCCCGCGTCCGGGCTGTTCCGCATCGATCCGGGCGCCGGCGCCCTGGTGGTGCTGGACCGGCAGATCTGGTTTTCAGATTTTTTTCTGGTGGCCGGCTTGTGGATCATGCTGGCGAGCGGCCTGGTGATGTTGTACTCCATCGCCGGCACGGTCTTTTGCGGCTGGGTGTGCCCGCAAAACATCCTGGCGGAATGGGGCAATTTTGTGACCCGCAAGTTCCTGGGTCGGCGCGCCAAGGTCGCCATGGACGGCAGTGCACCGCTGGTTGCCACCTCCAAGGACAAAGCGCTCAACTGGATCCTGCTGGCCGCGTCCCTGCTCGGCGCCTCGCTGCTCGTCGCGGTCGTGCCGCTCTTCTACTTCTATGCGCCCGGCACCGTATGGTCGTTCGTGACCTGGCGCTCCGATCCCCGGCTCGCCGGATCGCTGCACTATATTTACTTCGTTTTCGTGCTGATCATCCTGCTCGACGTGGCCTTGATCCGCCACTTCTGGTGCCGCTTCGCCTGCGTGTACCGGGTTTGGCAGCACAGCTTCCGCACCCGCGAAACTCTGCACGTCCGTTACGATGCCAGCCGCGCGGACAGCTGCAGCAAGTGCAGCTACTGCGTGAGCTCCTGCTTCATCGAGATCGATCCGCGCAAGATCGCGGCCTATGACAGCTGCATCAACTGCGGCGAATGCGTCGATGCATGCAATCGCATGCACCAGAAATCGGGAAAGCCCGGCCTTTTGACCTTCGAGTTCGGCGAGCCGGAGGCGAAGAAGAAGTCCCGGGCGCGATTCCGCGACAATGCCACCTCGCTCGCTGCCCGCAGCAAATGGACCTTGGCGCTCGGAGCGCTCGGCGCCTGCCTGTTCGTCTGGGGCTTGCGCACCTGGGAGCCGCTGCACGTGGTGGTCTACCGCGCCGAGGTGCAGCATCAGCCGGGCAACCGTGACTACCGCATCGCGATCTCCAACAAGCTGTATCACGATCGGAGGGTCCAGGTGCGCGTGACCGGCCTGCCCGCGGAGGATTACACGCTGGGAGCTGCGGCAATCGATCTGCCGCCGGCGGGACATGAGTCGGTGATGCTGTCGCTGTCCGACAAGCTGTCGCATGGAATACATCCCTTCGCCGTGGAAGTGACGGCCCCGGGTTGGCACGACCGGTTCGCGGTCCAACATCTTGCAGAATGAGGGCCCCACCATGGAGCATGAGCAAAAACCCGCCGCCGATCTCGGCTCGGTGGAATCGCAATGGGGCGCGACCGATGCTGAGCACTTCGGCTATGCATCCGACGGGGATCGCAAGTTGAAGCGCGGTCTGGAAGATTGGGAGTTGGTCGAGAAGATCCCTGAATCGCAGAAACCGGTGCCCTACTGGTTCTTTGCGATCGTCGGGGTGGTGCTGCTGGTCGGCGTCGGGTTGAGCTTTCCGTTCTGGGGTTTGCGCCCGGGCGATACACGCCCGTGGCTGGATTGGGGCTTCCTCATCGCCCTGGTCTACATCGCGGTCGCCGGCTCGTTCGTCTGGTACATGGTCCGCATGTACGGTTCACAGCGAGCCGGGCGGCTGGACTCGGATCCTGAGAAGTTGAAACAGACGAATTCGAATGATGACGGCTGAGCCGATGCGTGGCTCCTTGCGCGCACACGGGCGCGCACACTGGGCCGCGATGCCTCTATGCGCGTTGATCCTATCCGGGTGCGGCGGCGACACGCAGGACTCGCCCACCCAAAATTGGCGCGATTTGCGGATCCACGTCGAATCGCGCACCTACGGTGCGGTGCCAGGAATGCGCGAGCTGCTGGTATTCGTCAACCGGGGCGCCGAGCTGCC
>Ga0182012_10002628_pt1 | contig 19393 bp, 13 predicted proteins | sample 612S2SmetaG_FD_120486 | JGI IMG/M metagenome (GOLD analysis project Ga0182012, IMG submission 120486) | Permafrost microbial communities from Stordalen Mire, Sweden - 612S2S metaG | ecosystem: Environmental > Terrestrial > Soil > Wetlands > Permafrost | place: Sweden: Stordalen | collected...
AATTCATTTTTTTAAACCAAGTAAAGCGGCTGATTCGGTTCATGGCGGTTCCCTCTTTTATTTTGTCTGGCCCAGCCCCAAAGCCTTAACGACTTGCATATCCACTTGGTCATTCTCATCCGCCAGATCATAGGAAGCGTGATAAGCCCAGTTCGCCCAATCCACATTATTTTCCCGCATCAGATTGGTCATCTCCTTAATCCACTCAAGCCGGTCTGGTACCGGCACACCTGATTTTAACGCTCCAAACTCGCCGCAATAAAGCGGGAGCTTTTCTTTTTTGGCGAAAGTAAACAAAGGCTCAAGACTTTTCTTCATGTCGTCGGAGGTAAACCCGTGGGGATAACGCTCAAAAGGCCATTCTTTATAACCGCCCTGCCTGGCCGCCGCCCAGGCGGCGGTGACTTGGGATTCCGGCACAGGATAGTGAATGCCTTTCAGGGTCGAAAGGGATTTATCCATCCAGCTGGCTCCCTGATGGGTAAAGATGAAAGGCTCGTAATAGTGAAAAGTGTAAATCAGCCGGGGAAAACCCAGATCGCCCATTTGAATCAGGTTCTCCGCCGCTCCCCATCCGCCGCCGGTGACCACAATATAGCGTTCCGGGTCCTGCTGACGAATCACACTCACCAGATCTTTCATGATGGAACGCCAATGGTCGATGTCGCTTTGCGCCGGATTATCCCGGGTTAATTCCGGAATGGCCGGCTCGTTCATAATCTCAAAGACGACCGACAGGGGTTGGCGGGCATAGTGGGCGGCGAGATTTTTCCACAGGGTTTTAAAAGCCGCCAGTTCCCGGGGATCGTGAAAAATATCCGGCGCGGGTGTTTGGTGCATATCGATTACCACACCCAGACCATTTTTCAGGGCCATTTGCACTGCCTGATCCAGTAAAGCCAGCCCCTCAGGATTAAGCGTATCGGGCGCGTCGGGGTTTTCCAAAAAACCCCTTCCCAAATTAAGACGAACATGGGTAAAACCCAGAGCCGCCACCTGCTTAAACTCCGACTCCTTGAGATGGTCGCGGACGGCTTGCCATTGTTCACCGTCCAGAGGCTGGTTGCCTTTGTAGGGAAAAAAAATGTGGTCGAAGTTAATGCCGTGAGAAAGAACCTGATGGATATCAATCATTTCAACCCCCTGCGTTATTTGAGCCCACACCGGAGCCGCCAGAACCAAAAAGGCGAACACCAACATTGTTTTTTTTCGCACGGAAAGCCTCCTGCCGGGATGGGGATTTAAAAAAATTCACCACAGAGCCAAAGACTCTGTGGTGAATAAAGGTGAAGTAGTTTTTGACGGCCTAAGCAATATCAAAAGATTACTTGGCGACCACGCTGGCCACCGCGAATCCAAACGCGCCCTCGGTTTTCGCCTGAAGGTTAAAGCTCGGCACTTTGCTAAAGTCCTTGGGCGCTCCCTTAATGGCGTCCGGCGGGGCGTAATTAGGATCGAGCGTAAAAGAATCCATAGGAACGGTTAGGGTTTCCCAGACGCCGCCCTTGGTGACAGGCGTGACGGCCGCGTATTGATTATTGTTTTTATCCTTCAGGGCCAGACTAATGGCGATGGGGGCCTTGGTATAAACCAGCAAATTGAAAGTCTTGGCCGAGGACAAATCGAGTCCTGTGCCGTTGCCCGCCATGCACCACATGCCGCAATAACCGCCGGCCGTTAAATTATAAGTGACCACCAGAAATTTGCTGCCGGGCCTGTTGGTGTTATCCATGGTCTTGAAGGCGAAAGATGAACCCTTGCTGTCCTGAAAGGTTCCCCCGCTTTTGTCGTCAAAGCTGGAAAAATCCTGGACCACTACCGCTCCACCGCTGGAAGCGCCTGAACTGGCGGGGGCAGCCACCGCCGCTCCTGCCGCCGCAGCCGGCGCCGCGCCTTCACCGGTTTCCATGGGTCCAATCCACAAAATATTCGGGCCCGGGTTGCTGGCCTGGAAATTCATGGAAGTGGTGTGGCTTAAATCCATCGGGTGGCCTGTCACCGCGTCCGAAGGAGTGTAATAGGGATCTTTCACAAAAGAAGCGAAAGGAATAACCACCTGTGTCCAATTGGTTCCCATCGGGAAGGTGGCGACGTATTGAACGTTATACTTGTCCTTCAGGGCGATACCCATCTTGCCTGCCGTCGCGGCCTTGGCCATGAAAGATAAATAGGTTTCTTTGGAAAAGTCGTTCGCCAGATTGTGCCAGATCCCGCAAAAGCCGTTCGCTGAAGCGAGTGTGAAAGTAAGCTTGAGGGATTTTTGAGCCGCCGTGGGACCGGCATCCGTATCAATCGCCATCTTGGAACCCAGCGTATCCTGAAAAGAACCGGTGTTGCTTCCCGACTCATCCGTCCAGTCTTCCAGCATCACCGCCCGGACCTGGGAAACCCCGAACAAAATGATTACCGCCAAAAATAACATGACTCTTTTCATCAAAAGCCCCTTTCGCTTTTAAATTTCAGTTATAAGACGCCAATTGCGCCAAATACCGATTCTCAGATGATTTAATAAAGTTGTATTTCGTCCAGCCAGAAATCTGCGGCCATCAGAGTAGGAGTAGAAGCTCCGTTCGGATCTTCTTCCCATTGAAAATAAAGTATGCGGCTTAAGTTTTGCGATCCATTATAAGAACCGGATAAGGGGCCCACTTGTGGAGCGCCCCAACCCGCTTGAGCGAATTGGCTCCAAGTGTACTTGACCAATACCCAATTACCAGCCGTGGAAGTTAAAGCCAGTTTGTAAGTGTCATAACAACCCCCACCAGTACAATCCCCATTTCCGACAGGCGCGGGAATCTGCTCCGGAACGGGACAAACGAACCAGCGGGCAGCCATGGTGTCATCGGTTCCTGTTTTCCAGTAAAACTCAATTCCATGGGAAGTAGCGGGGCAGCAATAAGAACTGCCTGACAAATTATAGACACCGGAGCTGGTAAGATTGGCTTGGATTTCATAAGGGTTATATCCGGTTAGCATTGTCCCCGTGACTTTAATATTCGCCGCGTAATTGGTTCCATTGGCGCCAGGTGAAGTAACAATATTCCCGGATGGCAATTCGAGAAAGCTTCCACCAGAGGAATTATATAAATTCGGATTGACGATAGCCGAGTCGGTTTCAAAATTTGCGACCACTTGAGGACCCAAGGTTGGAGTCGACGTCACCACAATGGCCGCCAGGGTTGCAATTTTCCCATCACAACCTTGGATCATCAGGCTTACGGTGGTAATCATCATGACCATCAAAAAAGTCATTAAAATTATAACTTTTTTCATAAGAACTCCTTTGGATGGTACCTTCAAAACTTCGTTAATCAACCTTCTTAAAAAAAGTATACCTCATCTACACCAAAATCGACATTGCTGGTACCGGCCACATTATTCCGGCCTTCCACCCATTGCAAAGCAATGATTTGCTGAAGATTAACCCCTGTAAAAGTGGGAGGAGTGGTTTGGAAATTGGTTGCGATATTGCTCATTTGGCTGAAATTGACTGTGATTTGCTGCCAACCGTTGGTAGGTCCCGATAATTGATATCCAAAATAATTGTAGCAAGTACTTCCTGCGCATTTTCCCTGCCCGGGGAAAGCGAGGGCTGTCGCTTCCTGCGTGGTCGGAACATTAAAATAGCGGTAGGTGGCCGTGTCGTCCGGGAGGATATTAATATAAAATTTCACGCCGGACCAAAAGGCCCCGTCATAGGCGTTATAAGTTATTGGCGGATTAGCATCCAAGCCTCCAATCAGCAATATCTGCGGATAAGTTTTTCCGTCTCCAGGGTCAGTCACAGTTCCAGTAACAAAACAACCATTCGCTGTCCCGGCGGCCCCAGGCCCCTTGATGGTCAGCGACTCGGACGCGTAGGGTGCTGAATTATTGGGCGCGGTCCAGGTTCCCGGTGATCCAATCAGATCATTGGGAGAATTAAGCTCAAAAAGATTTGAATTGGTAAAAGTAGATGGCTGAGAATCAAAGTTGCCGTCAAAATTATTGACTAACGAGTATTGGGGCGAGTTAGCTGGCGCGGGATAAGCCCCGATGGGCGGAACGTTGGTTTGGCAACCAACGACGATCAAAACTACGGCCAAGGGCGAAAGCAACCATAACTGTTTAAAATTTAACTTCATAAGTCATCCCTATAAATTGATTTTGCAACGTTCCCGTTATCTGTCCCACCGTTTCAATCTCGTTTCCCGAAGATAGGTCGTAATCCAAATAAAGGGTGGAGTTACGGTCAAACTGGAAAGAGGTTGATAACAAATAATACCCCACCGAATCATTAACGGTGAAGGGCATATAAGAATTAAGATCCGTATTGTCAAAAACATAGCTATAACGGGCCAAAGGACTACCATTGATCCCTTCTTCCGTACCATTCGCGCTTTGGGCCCCCAAGGCCAGATCTACTTCCCATTCTTTAACAATACCAACCCGCAAACCACACCAGAGACCCAGACTGTTTAAGGTTCCCACTACGCTGGTCGTTTGCTCATAACGCACGTTGGTTCCAATTTCCAAAGGCGTATCCAAACCAATATGCGGACCCAAATCAAAAGAGGGGCCAAAGTTGATATATGTAAAATTCCTTACAGGGGCTGCACTGTTGGGAGCTGGATCCAAAGAGGTCAAAGCCGTACCCGCACTATTAACAACTTCGTTCGCGATAATTTCTTGCACCAAATAGACGCTCCCTTTGATTTTCAATGATTTTTTCTCAAGCGTTTCGATGTCTACTTCCATACCCACGCCTTCACGGTTAGGCGTGGCTAAACCATAAGGAAAGGTGTTATCCAAAGTGCGGTCATAATAACCAAAGATACCGCTGGCCCTCGGAACGTTCTGAAGGAAAAATTGACTTAGTATTTGTTGGTGGAAGATCTCAAAACTGGGAACGTAATTCGGGGTCAGTGTAATGTCGTCCTGCCGAGTCTGAGCCAAGGGTGAATAGAAATAAGGACCCACGTTCAGGTAATGGAATGATACTTTAGAATCGCCCATCTGTAAGTAAGGCTCAATATTCAGGGCAAAATCGCTGGTAGAGGTCGCCGAGTTCAATATATTGTCCTGGTAATTGGAAAAAGCGCTTTCGCCTTCCACGCCAAGATAAACGTCACCGCCCACACCGACCCTCAGACTGGGTTTGTAGCTGTTGATGACATACTGGTGCGCCCATGTGGCGGGCTGGGTAGCGGAGTACGGCGAGCCCGGTTCTTGTGTTCCCCAGGGATCGTCTAATACCACCAAATAATCGTCCAAAGCGATCTGCCAGGACGTTTCACCTAAATAGAATTTTTTGGATTTCAACTCGGCTTCTGCGCCAAAAGCCCAGCCTGTATATAGTTCTATGCTTGGCCCATAATAGGTAACGTTCTTTGTCGTATCGTTAAAAGCATTATTGATGATATTGGCAAAGGTTGAAATTTTAAACGTATCCAAAACCCTGGAGTTGGGCCACTCGATCTGTGTTCCTATCCTCAGTCCCCTAAAAGGCCAATCGGGTTCGTGATCAAAGTAGCTCTCATATTTTTGAATATCATCCCAACGGCCAACTGCTTCGGGCACATAGACCAGATCCAAATTATTCCGGTTCCAAATGGTAAAAGGCGAATAGGATTCGTAGAAATCACCGATCGTGGCTGTCATAAAATCAGGGCTGAAGTTTGCCGTAATCCGGCGCAGCTTGAAGAAATCCGCTTCGGGATTAACCGATGTTGGGCTCCAGGTGTATGGAAGGCCAAAGCTTCCCAAACGAAATACCCCATCAAAGGTGATTTCTTTGGATATGGCTCCGGTCGGCTCCATATCCAGGTATTCATTGAAGTTCATGGCCGCCGGGTTGGCGAAAGCAATTCCCGTATAATTTCCGTAATATTGCTGTGAAATACCCAGTGCACGGCCCAATCCATGGATTGAAACACTGGGATTATCTTGAACACTTTTAACCATTTTCCAAAGATCATATTGATCCGATTCCGCCTGGGACAACTTGTCGGTCAAATCCGTTTTCTGATCCTTTACCAATTGAAGTTCCAAAGCATAAGCGTCTTGAAGCGATGTCAGGGCCTGTTCCGCAGCTTGAATTTTTTGGGGGCTGTTCCATAACGGCTTATCGTCCACGGCGGAGACTGGAGCCGGAGCGGCTGTTGAATCAATGGCGTTCATATTAGCTGTACCGACCGCGACCGTCCCATCACCTGGCGGGGGCGGTAATTCCATATCCGCTTGGGCCACAACGATTTCTTTTAATTTCTGTTCGGCGTCTGAAATTTTTTCCGCCACTTCAAACCGGGTCAAAGGCCCCTGAGTTGAATCATAGGAAAGCAATCCGCCGTTTTCCAATTGCTTCAATTGACTGTAAGTTTGGTCTCCGGCGGGAACCACATCAAACATTTTGTCGTCCATGGCTGCGAAACCGCTCTCTGTCACAAACAGAAAGGCCATCAATAATAAAAAGATCGGTTTAGAAATGAGCTTCATAAGTAAACCTCACGATCTCATCCACGCGGTCAAAACTTGGCACATCAACCCAGGTGTAATAGTTATAAAAATAGTCGCAGCGAATATCGATGGTTTTAGAAAAGGGATACATCAATCCAAAAGCCCAGGTAATTTTGGTGACATTGAGAGGCGTGTAAGTGTATTGACCGGGAGTGCCCAGGTAAAATTGGTAAGCGGCCAGACTATTGGGTGATCCCTGGCCCGTCAGCGTGTATTCACCGCCAGTGGCAAAGGCTTCTTCATAAGCCGCCGAGAGAACAACCGAGTCGAATCCGGATACGGGAACAGTAAAGTCCGTGGAAGCGATGAAAGTATCCACCAGATAGGGACTTAACCCACCTCCCAAGTTTGTCACTTGATCTTTATAGTCAAGCGAGACTTGATAGGTTTTTCCTTTTAAACCAAAGGCTTTAGCGAAATTAACCGTTAAAGCCCCTTCGTAGTCGTTAAAGGTTCTGGGAATAACGTTTCCGTCCACTGCCGTTACACCGGTTCCCGAACCGTTCAATACATAATTGGGCTGTATTTCCTGCATCTGGAGACCTGGCACATTCGGAACAAATTGGAATTGGGGTTTTAACCATCCGCCATCCCCAATATCCGCCGATATATTCGCGACCATACCCTCCCGATTAGGCGTCGCGTCACCGTAAGGAAGCATATTTTCTTCCATGCGGTCATAAGGAGCGAACGAAGGCTGACCCGAGGTTTGAACGGGATAATCAGTGAGGTAGCCATCCAAGCCGTCATCCAGAAATAAATTCGAAGTCAGATAAATACTGGAACCATTGCCCGGTGTGTATTTATTAGTCTGGGCTCCCGGAGAATAAAAGAAAGCTCCTGTATTGAGATACTTGGCTGTCAAATGAAACCCCGAAATGTTCAGGACACCGGTGGCCATGACCGCCGTATCCTCATATTGTTTTTGAGGATTGTTGATATCGTCCTGATAGTCGCTGCCAGCCCATTCCACCGTACCGCCCAAATTAATATCACCTGCAAACGGAATATTTAATCGAGAGGACAAACTGCCGATCTGGTACTGATGGGCCCATGTCAGATTATCATTTGGCTGATAAGGTGTGCTATCGCTATTGGGATCGTCCCAAATCAAAAGACCTGTTCCCATGAACTCCAGATTGTCACCAAAAAAACTCATGGAAGTCTGGGAACCGGCGTAATAGTCCCCGAATTGATATTGCGTCGCCAGTTTGATAGGTCCTCCCATCGCCTGAAATTTCAAGAAACTTAAAACCTCATCGTTGGGCCACGCCACCTGAGTGGATATTTGGAATCCTCTTAATCGCCAATCCGGTTCATGATCCACGTAAACAAAATCTTCCAGATCTTTACGAGTCCGGTAAAAAGAAGTCGGTTCAATGAGGGTGTAAACCGGTACGTCATAATTCCAAAGGGTCAGGGGAGTGTAATGTTTAAAAAAGTCCCCCGCAGCTAAAGTAAAGTATTCATTGAAATCGCTCAGTGAGATCCATCTCACGTTGATCAGCTGGGAATCGATAATTGGCTCGCCCCCCGCGACATAATAGTCCCCAACCGTTCGGGTAAACCGAAGGGTGGCGTTAAAAAGAACATTCGGTACAGGAACGCTTTTTAGATTCATATCCATGAAAATATTCGCGTCGTATTCAGCGGGCGGATAAATAGCATTCGTTCCAAATCCGCGGTATTCGTTAAAATAGCCTCGAGAAAATCCGCTCCCAGTTGTTCCGGTCCGTTCTAAATCTTCCTGCTGCTTTTTAGCCAAAGAGTCGTTTTCATGCTCCAATGTATAAATTCGGTCTTCGATCTGCGGTAAATCCTTGCCTGCGGCCTGCAGTTCTTTTTTGAACTCTTTTACCAACTGGCTCACATTTTCGGTAGCGGTCGAGCTGGGAAATCCGGTGGAAAGGGTTTGGGCCATGGGCGAGTTGCCAAGAACGGGTTGAGGTTCAGGAAGCGGAACACCAGGCAGCGTCACATTGTCGGTCATGGGAGGTGGCAGTAAATCCGCCTGAGCCACGATAATGTCCGCCGCCTGGGCGGTCAATTGAGCGACCTCCAAATTGGTCAGTTCACTCAAGGGTTTGGCGGGTTTCGCGATAATGCCCTCCGACACCAAGTCATTGACACTCATGTCAATCCAGTTATCCCGGACAGTAGACAAAAGAGATCCGTGGTCAGCCCAAACAGGCGAACCGGCGAGTAACACTAAGATTAAAAATAAGAATTTAAACGAATTCGATTTCATTTTTAAAAATCAGTCCCTTTCACCAAAACCAGATACGGTTTTTTAACAATCAGAACAAGAAAAACAACTCTGAATACCATTGACCGGTGTGATAGCTATTGGCTGGCACATCGACATCTTTGAAAGTTACATCCTTATAGCGCAGTTCAAATCGGCCACCACCCCAAGGGATGTCGTATGCAAGGCCTACTCCCGGCGCATCCGTACGGTAGTTGATCAAGGGATAGGTATAGGACGAATGCCATATTTCCCAACCGTAATCAGCCATTAAATTCACATTGGGGATAATCTGATACATGCCCGAAATATCATAAACGGTCTGTTCAAAAAGATTGGGAATGCTGGTCTGGCCCATTTGTGTCGCCTGACCAGAAACCTCGTTGTCTGTAAAATAAAACGAAGAATAAAGTGGTGTATCGAAGCCAAAAGCTTTGTTAATTTTCCATTTGGCGTTCAATTGGACATAGTTGTAGGTTTTCAGGTCCATAATGTTGTTGTAGATATTTTTGCCGATCATTGCGGTTGAGGGGGCGTTTGCCGCAGTGTAAGTCATGGGTTGTCCGTTGGTGCCAAGAACCGGAACAATTAGAGGAATTATTTCGGAACTTAAATTAAATTGGTAACGGGTCTCGTCATTGTTGGTATCCCCGTCATTACGGATCGCAGTAATACCTGCGTTGTAAGCTTCACGTGCCGGCTGCCATGGGGACGTATACCCCCCCCACAAATCCAGACCCCAAATTCCCTCATCGTCGGGATAATAAGGCTGGATGATGTTTAAAGCCTCAATTACGTTGTATCCTTCCGCATTTGTTTCTACAGCGTACTCCGTTTTACTAGCCACATTGAAATTGATCAGGATGCTGTCAAAAAAAGATGGCCATTTTTTCATCCAGTCCTGCTTGCGTCCGTCCCATCCCAAATTAACACGCCAACCATGGCGGTCACTCACAAGGTTATCCACCTCCCCTATAAAACCATATTCATCGATATCCCAATTGGCCTGAGTGACCGCTCCAGGATAGACACCATATTGATTGAAATTGACGCCTGCCATGGCCACCTTGCTATTGTAATTGGCGAATCCATCGCTGATGGCTGTATAAAAAACATTGAAAGGATAAAAGGAAACTTCCGCCTGGGCCGCCGGAGCTTCCAAGGCTGTATTGGTGGGAACCCCATTATTCAAGCCCGAATATAAACTAGAGAAAGCACCTTCCACACTAATGATGACGGGATTTAGGTTTGCCGTAAAATCCAATTGGTAAGTTTTTAGGTCTAGTTGAGGAGGGGCATTGATTCCGAAATCATCATTTACCCACTCTGTGGAAAAATTCGCGTAAACCAGTCCCAGAGGCTCGCTCAGCTTAAGACCTTCCTCAAAGCGGTCTGTTTGAGTATCTTCTTCTCCCTGCCGTCCAAACAACAGAATCATTCTGGCATCAGGTAACAAAGGCAGGTTTGTACCAACTCCATAAACACCATCAAAAACGGGATCCGTACTGGAAACAATTGCACCGGCAAGCGCCGTCGGCGGCGCAAGAGTAAAGGCATCCATATAATTGTCCCATGTCAGACTGTCTTTATCGTCTGAAAAACGTTTGATGTCCACTGGGTCTACAAAATTCCTAAGGGAAGTCGGTCCAAGTCCCCTTGAAAAATCTCCTAAGGTAAGGGCGCCTGGATAAGCTTCCACCACAAAATGAGTATCCCATTGGCCAAGAGGTCCTTCTAACTTAAAGTTTACATCGGGATTATAAATACCCAGTGAAACAGGACTCGAAGCGGCCGAAGCATTAGAAGCAGAGGTAACCGCGATAAGACCCAAAGAAATTGAACCAGTGCCACCCAAATCGCTCCACATTCCTAAGTCCAATTCATTCTGCGGCCGAATGGCGTTAACCGTATAAAGCCCTGACATATTAAAATCTTCTAATCGAAAACGAGTCTTGGCATTGAAACTCGGAATGCCAGTGCTCACGTTGGCCTTCCCCCAGACAGAATTCACATCGTTCTGGACAGTTTTAAGGGCATCTAATTCTTTCGCCTCATCCCCAAGCTGTTGGTAATCCACCGCCATCCGGGCCTTCAACATGGCCGATTCCTGTTTAAACTCCTTCAGTAAATCATCAATTTCTTGCCGAACAGCGGGATTCACCACAGGTTGCATTGGATTTTCAGGCTGAACCACCGGCAGAGGAACATTGATTGAGGGTTCTAAAACAGGCGCCGTCGCGACAGGCATAGCCGTCGGAACGGGAGTTTCCGTAGGAGACGGAATGGTTTCCGGATGAAGTAATTCAGGCTCTTCCATTGATGCCTTGGCTTTTTGCATGTAAAAAGCCAATTGCAGCCGGGTGACCGCTTTGCCTTGATCCAAGACCGCCCTGTCCTCAGAGTCCAGCAGTCCATAATTTTCCAGTTTTTTTACGCGTTGATAGAGCGGTTGATCCGGTGTTAATTCCTCATAAGGATTAGCAAATGAAAAAGAAACCCCGCCGGTAAAAACAATGGCGAAAAAGAAAAAACCAGAGATGATTTTTTTGAATTTAAAAGACAAATAAAACCTCAAACATTGGGATTAACAAATAATTTCAGGCAAGTTCATTTTCAAAAAAACGTCGATTCACAAAACAAAAACTTCTAATAGAACTCGACCTCATCCACCGAATAATCAATGTTATAAGTACCGGCCGTATTATTGGCAGAGTTAGCCCATATGAGACTAATAAATTCTTTCAAATGATCCGTCAAATCGGGAGGTGAAACCGGATCGCCCCATCCCGATTCCCTTTTCATGTCGGCAAAAGAATAGCTTTCCGCAACCCAATCCGGGCTTACGGTCATATCTTCTCCGAAATTGTTGAAACAGGCTCCCGTACAAGTTCCGCCTTGTGCGGTAGGAAGAGTTCCGGCAATGCCAATGCCAAAACGGCGTTTCAAAGATTTGTCGACGGATGTACATTTGTAATAGAACTTGATTCCCGTAAATGCGCTGGCGTCGTAATAGCCGGTGCTTTTAAAGTTTCCCTGTAATTGGAAGGCCGGATATGTACCATCGCCTTTATCCACCAGCGTTCCATATATACGAGCGCACTTGGCCGTCCCATTCGCGCCGGGAGCCCCGATCATATCGCCGCTAATCGTATTGCCGCCAAAAGTGGTATCCATCCATACGCCGTCAGCGCCGCCATAAAGTTTTGGATTGGTATTTTTGCTGCCGTCCTCAAAATTCATAACCACACGTTGTTCCGGAGGAACGCTGACTGTTTTTTTGACCGGCACCGAAATGCCATCGGCAAGGGACGCGTTTTTGGATCCCGTATTTACAAAAACCGCTCCACAACCCGTAAAGGACAGAATTCCAACAACGCCGATCAATAAACAAAAACATGCCCATAGATAGGTCTTCATACCCATCCTTTCGAAAAGAATTTACCCGTCATTTAATGGCGGCCCAACCCTTATTAAACCAGCGGCATAAGATTCCGTCTTCGGAAACGACTTTTGAGCATTCGGTCCCGCGGGAAAACAAGCCCATTCGAAGCGGCTTTTATCGATTTCAGTCCTTAAATTAAACCCTTTTCTGTTATGCAACTTTCGACCAAATGGACTTCAGCAGTCCAAAATTTTATCTGGAAATCCCTATTTATACTATTTATTTATTCCCTAAAAAATCAGGATCGTTGTTTTCTTGAAACTATCTCAAAATCAGTATTTTCATGATTTTAGTAAGGGATTGCGTACCCGAAATGTGGATACGAACATAATAAAGTCCGTTCGAAACTTGAGATCCTGACACATCCAGTAAATTCCATCGGAGTGTTTGAGCGCCATTTATCGGAGTTGTTTGGCTTGTTATCTTGCGGAAAGCCAATGTGAAAATATCCATCGTTACCGTGGAATGAGACGGCACAGAGATTGGGAAATTAACAGAGGCACCCGTGGACGGATTGGGATAAGGTTCCGAAATAACCGGCACGGATGAAACCGTAACCGTATAAGTCACCGTAGCGGTAGGCGTATTCGTTGGAGTTAAAGTATTGGTCGCCATGGGAGTGAAAGTATTGGTAATGGTACTGGTTGAAGTTGGGGTAAAGGTTGACGTATTAACAGGTGTATTGGTTGAAGTATAAGTCGCGGTAAACGTTGGAGTATTAGTAGTCGTATGGGTAGGCGTTTGCGATGGAGTGTTAGTGGGTGTATTAGTTACTGTGCTGGTCGGTGTTTGAGTAGGTGTATTACTCGGTGTATTAGTGGGTGTTAAAGACGGCGTATTGGTGATGGTATTGGTGGCGGTTGACGTGGGTGAATTGGTGGGTGTATTCGTCGGTGTATCCGTGGGAATCGTTCCAGTCATAGTATTGGTCGGTGTATTGGTGGGCGTCGCAGTGGAGGTATTTGTAGGCGTATTCGTTGCTGTAGACGTGGCGGTATTAGTGGTTGTATTGGTTGGTGTTGAAGTAGCGGTAGGGGTTGCGGTGTTCGTGGGGGTGGAGGTTGGTGCCCCCGATTTAAATTGAAAAACCGAAATGGAATAAGGGCTCAAAGTTACCGGAAACGAAGAAGACACACCCGACACGAGGGTTGAAACCGGAGCCGTATCCGGATTAGCGTTGTAGGGAGTTGTTGTTGTCTGCCAAACATAATTAGTTGTATTAAATGTCCACAAGCTCGCGGTAGTACTCGGAACATAACCATTAAGATTGATGGTGGTTGTGTAAGAATTAGCCGGGTCTTGATTGATGACCATTAAAGATAAAACACCATCGGGACGGTAATCAGAGAAAGTGACCAGAGTAGCGGCACTACTACCAGTATTCACCAGTTGATGTGTACTTGAATCCCCCTGAATAGCCCAGTCCGTGGCCATCATTTGCATGGCCCAATAAGTGGCATGTTGTTGATAAGGGGACGAATTATCCAAATAACCAAGGTCTCCACCCGTTGTCGTGGTGTGGTCGTTGCCGCCATTGATCACATCCCAAAGGTTTGAAAAGCCCGTACTCCCAAAACCGGTGATGAAGGTACCCAGCCAGTTGGCCAGCCAAAGGCCGTTAGCTTCCTGAACCGTGGCATTCGGCGTACCGGCGTTGCAATTGTATTCGCTCATAATAATAGGAACAGAGGTTAAACCTAGGCCTACGGCTCCGAGCCAGCCACTCAGTGTCACAGGAAAATTGGCTAATTGAGCAGGAGTAGAGAATTCTGCGGGAAAACTGGTAGGAGTGTATGGATACCAGTGGAAATCCAAACCGCCTAATTCCGTAATCGCGCTCCCGCCCGGATTGTTATAAAGCCTCAAAAGGAAATCCTGGATATAACTATTTCCGTCATAGGCATTTGAAGAGCCGTTAGGCGACCCTGGAACAGGCCCCAGAATACTAATGGGCACACCGTCACTGGCTGCTTCGGCTTGCATCGCACTGTAATATTCCACGAATCGTCGTCCGTAATCATTGGCGTTCATGGGGCCGCCAGTTTCCCAATTGCCATTGGTCTCATTTCCTATCTGCCAATAGGTAATTCCGTAGTGCTGAACCGCATTAGCATAATGAACCCAGCTCGCCGCCTCGGAGGCTGTACCAGTACCCAAATTAACAGTGATAAGCGGTATCCCTTTGGGAGACATAGAATTAAGCATTGTCATGTAGGAGTTAAAGTCAGTGGAACCGGCAGGAGTGGTCTGATAATAATTGGGGTTATATCCCGTACAGGATCCCGAACTATTGCCAGAGGCCGGGTCAGTACTGGAAACAATCATTGGAGATTGATTCGCTTCAGTAGCGAAGTTTTTGCTGACTTGGGTAGCGCCATTGAAAACGTAAAGTTCGTCGATAGCATAGGCTCCACCAGCACCATTTGAACTGGCAGTCATTAAAACGCGTATATAGCGGGTGTTGACCGCTGCAAAGGTAACCACCTGTGTTCCACCTGTTCCAACAACTATACCGGAAGACGTGGTAGTCCAAGAAGATTCAGTAGCGTTGCTATAAGGAGTAGCGCCACTACTACCACTCCAATATTGAACCGTAAAGGAAGAAGCGTAAGGATTTCCCCAAATAATACTGACACTACTAGCCTGTGCGGTAGTACCAGAATTAGTTAAATCCATGTAAACCCATTGGTGGTTCGGAAAATCCGTATCTATATTAGACATCCAGGTGGTAGCCGCGTTCCCATCATCTATGTTGGAGGGAAATACATAGCTGGCAGAAGTTGTCCCCCGATATACCTCACAACCCTGGAACCCGGCGGTATAGGTGGTGCCGCTGGGCACCCAATATTTGTTGGCGTTATAACTACCCGTCGAATTCCAGTGGTAATCGTCAGAAGAAGAACCGCCCGGATAACGTAGAAAATAATTTCCAGCCGCTTGTATTTTGCTTGCCACCGCGGTGTAGGCGGTGTCAGAAACCCAATAGGCCATATTGTTGCCAAAGATGTGGATCGGCACAAAAGATGTCACGGTTGTACCCGCATTAACCGTCACCGAGGCCGCGATTTGAGATGAGGCAGGTGAAGTTATTGCCCCATAAATCAAAATCGCCAAACCCGCGTTCAAAAAACGATTTTTAATAAAATTTAAACCAGGGATAAAATTCAATTTTCATTCGCCTCGTTACCCAATGCAGCAAAAATGACGGGTAAAGTTAACCTAAATTCGCCAAACCCCATCTGCGGATTCAGCATATTATCGACACCTTTGGCAAATAAAACGTTACTATTTGCCTACATATTGTTGATTTTTTTAAATAGAAAATGAGTTAAAATGGCATCCATAAACAACTTTATTCCTTCTATATAAGGACCTTTAAATGGCTACCCCGCCAACAAAACCGACCTCATCGCATCAGCCCACGCCCTCCTGGGTTTCGAAGATAATAACTCACGATACCATCATTAATTTTTTCAGTGACTACATCTCCGTACCCTGCTTTGCGATCTTTCAAAACGACCTTAAAAAATGGCACCAGTTGACTGTTGACAACAAACAAAGACCCCAGCATTTTGAAATTTTTTATGGAAAACTAAATGAACGGACCGAATACAGCAGTAAATGTTTCAAGCTGGCCGCGAATACGCGAAAACCTGTTTTGGGCAGTCATATCGGTTTCTACGATTACTTTGTGCCGATTGTAAAAAATAACCGCTGTGAAGCTTTTATCAAGTCGGGGCCTTTTTTAAAGTCTATTCCCAGTCTTGAACAATTGACTCAGCGGTTTACAGAGATTTCCGGAGCGCCCCCCGGACAATCCGATCCTCAATTTCTCGATTATTGCCGAACAGCGCTGGAAGTTCAGGTTTTAAATCAAAAAGTTCTTCCTCATTACTTGAAACTGCTTCAAATCATCGCCCGAATCTTGGGCAGCGACAAAGAAGAAATCAAACTGGTTATGCAAATAGAAAAATTAAAGTCTACTATTTTTTCACAATTGATTCCCAACCGGATGTGGAACTATGTCGCCGTGAAGGAAAGCCGTCTTGGTTGGGGACCATGGCAAATGACTGAATTAGCGCCCTGGGACAGATCCGAGTTTAAACTAACCCGGCATCCTACGGTTGTAATGGCGGTAATGCTTCACAACCCCGGGAACGAACAACACGATGAAGCTGTCTCCCTGATTGAGGCGGCCGAAATGCAGTTAGCCTGTTTTGACTTCACCAAAAAATTAACCGAAACCATTTCAGGAAAAATGGGAAATGAGGGGGTCTACTTCTTAACCTCTCCCAACCCTTCTTGGGATACGACGAAAACAAAGCTTCACCTGCAGGACACTGCCCGATCCATCGAATCTTTTTTACTTAAAACCTTCAAAAAAAAGATTTTTATCGGTATCAGCTCGCAAACCCATTCCCCGCAAGAATTACCCGAAGCCTTCAAAGAATCAGTTCAAGCTCTTCATCTTGGGCTGCACATCCAAAAAACTATCCTTTTCTTCGAGGATCATTATCAGGCCAGCGATCACATCGCGGAAGTTTCGCTTTACGAATGGTTTCCAAGACTTTTAGAGGCTTCTACCCAGGGAGCGGAAAAAGAAACACAGTTAATTCGGGAACAATATATAAAAAGCGCTATTCAATCCTCCGGAAAGAATCAAGAAAATCTGAGAAGTCATTTCCTTCACGCACTCTTTTTCCTGCTGGAAACCGCGCAAAAAAGGGGTTTATTAACCAGTGATAAAGCCGCCGAACTTCGACGGGAATTGTTGAAAAAATTTATCTGGTCAAATACCGTAGCCGATTTGCTTAGTCTATTTCGCTATTATCTAGACCTTTTAAACCAGATTTTTCTTTCCCCCCTGAGAGGCGAAAGAAACATTCGTCTGGAACAATCCCGTGAATATATTTTAAAAAATTATCAGCAGTCTATCTCCTTAAAAGAGATGGCGTCCCAATTCGGAATGTCAGAATCCCGTTTTAGTCAGCATTTTAAGAAGATGTATGGCATGGGTTTTCTTGAATATTTACTTCAAGTCCGGTGCGATAACGCGAAGCGGCTTTTGGAAACAACCCACCTCCCTATCAATCTGGTTACCCAGGAATGTGGTTTCCGTTCAACCAATCACTTCATTCAATGTTTTAAAAGACGCAATCGGATAACCCCGCGGAAATATAGAAACCTAAAAACCTCAAACATTTCAAAAAAAAATTAACCGGTTAATAATCTTCACACTTGCGGTTTATATCAAAAAAAACGAGAGGCCGTCCCGCATCTTTAATTCCCATTAAGGTTCTTGAATATTTTTTCGAGTTTTGAATAAAAGACAAAACCAGACCAATACAACTTTTCAATTCACCTGGGCAGCCAAGAAAATACAAAACCTTCATTAGTGAATAACGACAAGTCTTCCTAGCACCCGTCCAAACGGCTTAATCATATAAACGATGTAAACACCGCTAGAAACTTTTTGACCATACTTGTTGGAACCATCCCAGTTAATTGTTGTCGGCAAAAGTGGTTGCGTTAAGTATTCATCATAAAGCGTCTTAATATGTTCTCCCGCCGAATTGTAAATTTTCAATGATATCTGACCCGGATATTGGGCTGACGCGATCGTAATGCAGACATTTCCATCAACTGTGACATTAAAGACGTTCTTGCAAATCTGGAATGTATCCACCGGAATAGTAGGCGTCGGTGTCCAATTGTTAATGACCGTACTGGTTGGCGTCGCGGTCGACGTTATCGTGCGTGTCGGTGTGACACTAGGCGTACTGGTTGATGTTCCTGTGGGAATAATAGTAGGCGTATTGGTCGCCGTGCGAGTGGCTGTATTCGTCACCGTATTGGTCGCTGTGTTTGTCGGCGTATTGGTGGCGCCACCATGGAAGCCATTGGGGGTCGGTGTATTCGTAACGGTGCTTGTCGCCGTACTAGTTGCTGTATTTGTAACTGTATTCGTCGCAGTAGAGGTAGCCGTATTCGTCGGGGTATTTGTGGTTGTTCTCGTAGCGGTATTGGTTGGCGTATTTGTAACCGTATTGGTCACAGTATAGGTAGCCGTATTTGTAGCAGTATTTGTCGGAGTGTTAGTTGGCGTAATCGTCGGTGTATTAGTCGCAGTTTTTGTCGGTGTCATTGTAGCCGTATTGGTAACTGTATTCGTGGCAGTGCTAGTGGGTGTCATTGTCGGTGTGTTAGTAGGCGTGTTGGTTGACGTTATTGTCGGTGTATTAGTTGTCGTATTCGTCGAAGTATTAGTCATTGTATTGGTGGCTGTATTCGTAGCCGTATTTGTCGGCGTAGCAGTAGCAGTGTTCGTGGCTGTATTTGAAGTTGTGCTAGTAGCCGTATTCGTGGCTGTATTTGTTGGTGTCGAAGTAGCCGTATTGGTAGCTGTACCCGTGGCTGTATTAGTTGCCGTACTCGTAGATGTACTAGTTGCCGTATTTGTAACCGTATTCGTCACTGTATTTGTCGAAGTAGCAGTTGCTGTACTGGTAGGCGTGTTGGTGATTGTATTGGTCGCTGTATCCGTAGCCGTATTCGTCGGTGTACCCGTTGCCGTGTTCGTCGGTGTGTCTGTAACCGTATTTGTCACTGTAGCGGTTGGTGTATTGGTATCTGTATTCGTAACGGTGTTCGTCGCCGTAGCAGTAGCCGTGCTAGTGGGTGTACCGGTAGACGTACTTGTAGGTGTGTTCGTAACGGTATTTGTTGCCGTAGCAGTAGCTGTATTCGTCGGCGTATTGGTTACCGTGTTTGTCGCGGTATTCGTAGCCGTATTCGTCGCTGTATTGGTTGGCGTATCCGAAGTTGTATTCGTCGGGGTGTTGGTCACTGTATTCGTAGCGGTGTTCGTAGACGTATTTGTCGCCGTGGCAGTAGCCGTATTCGTAGCAGTAGCCGTATTCGTAGGCGTGTTCGTCACCGTATTAGTCGCTGTATTCGTGGCCGTATTTGTCGCTGTGTTGGTTGGCGTATCCGAAGTTGTATTCGTCGGGGTGTTGGTCGCTGTATTCGTAGCGGTGTTCGTAAACGTATTTGTCGCCGTGGCAGTAGCCGTATTCGTAGGCGTGCTAGTCACCGTATTAGTCGCTGTATTCGTGGCCGTATTTGTCGCTGTATTGGTTGGCGTATCCGAAGTTGTATTCGTCGGGGTGTTGGTCACTGTATTCGTAGCGGTGTTCGTAGACGTATTTGTC
>Ga0182012_10002630_pt1 | contig 19384 bp, 15 predicted proteins | sample 612S2SmetaG_FD_120486 | JGI IMG/M metagenome (GOLD analysis project Ga0182012, IMG submission 120486) | Permafrost microbial communities from Stordalen Mire, Sweden - 612S2S metaG | ecosystem: Environmental > Terrestrial > Soil > Wetlands > Permafrost | place: Sweden: Stordalen | collected...
ATTGTCTCGCCAAAATCCTGACCCACCACCGTCTGGTTGTCCGCGTTCGTGATTTGTAAACCGGCCCCATATCCGCTGTGAACGCAGGGTCCAAGGTTCGAGCTGATATCCGTCGTGGAACCGTAAGCGGTAATTACGCCCTTGCTGAACGTCGCGTCGGTATACACGCTCAGCCCCGATCGTCATGGAAAGAAGCGGGGACACGCTGAAGGCCAAACATACCGCTCCCGCCAACAGGAGGCTAACTGGGCGTATACTCAAGCTCATTTCCCACCCTGCGACGACGACGGCAGTTCGCCGTAGATCACGATATGCTGCTTGACGTGGCCCAGAACCCACTGGCTGACGGCCAGCAGTCCCCCAGCGGACAGCGTCCCGGCAAGTTCAGCCCGCGTGGCCGCGACGAGGTTATCCTCGGAGGCGCGGAGCGATGCCCAAATTGTGCCTGACTGGCCGCCGGCGTTCACTGCCGCCGCGAGCTGTTCACGCTGCGAAGTGATTGCATCGAACTGAACCTTGAAATCCGCCAATGCAGCGACAACAGCTAGCCGGTCTTGCGCGCTCAAGCCGAGCGGGTTCAGCTTTGCGCTCTGCCTGGCAGTCTCCGAGGAAGAGGGGGTGGGAGACTCAGCAACAGCGATGAACCAGTTATCGAAGGCAAGCGCATCCGGAATCAGCTCCGGGTTTTGGGAGCCGTCCACCGCGATCTGCATCTGCTGCTCGCCATGGTGTGCGGCATGTGGGGATGGAGCGCTTTGCGAAAAACCGCAACGCGCGGCTACCATCGCACCCACGATTATCGTGGACATTTACGTGAACAGTTGCAGGCTCGACGCCGACGACACACCAGTTTGGGGGACAGCAGCAAGGCGCCAACTTTTTACGTGGTCCGCTCGAGTTGTCGGGCTTTGTGATACGGTCTGGCTATCAATGAGCCCAGACGGCCCGGCCCATTCGTCGGATCTGTTGTTTATCCTTTTCATCGGCGGCCATGTCTTCCGTCGGGCGAAGACGCTGAAATTCTCCTGAGCATTCCCGCTCCGCCAGCCACCAAGTTACTGGCGAGACATGCAAACCGACGAGAGCCGAGGCCGGAATTCCCTGACCGGCAGCCCCGCGCGAGTCGGTGCGCTTTTCGTTGCCGCCTACCTCGTGCTTTGGGCCGGACACATGGACAACGGCGACAGTTCCTACCGGATTGCCTGGGCCCGGTCGATGCTCCTCCGCCACACCGCCCGCATTGACGATGCCGGCTTGGGCGTGATGTACGCCAAATACTCGATCGGACATTCCCTCCTTGCCATGCCCTTTCTGGCCGTCTCGGAACTCGTGAAACGCACGCTCCACTTCCACGCGGAGGGCCCCCTCTATATGCTGCTCTTCGTGCTGAACGCCGCCGTATTCCTCGCCTTGGTCGCCCGCTATCTGCGGCTGCGCTTCGGCGCGGTGGCAACAGGGCGCACGCTGCTGGTGCTGGGCTTCTGCACCGTATGGCTGCCTTGCTCCCGCATGGACTCCGTCGAGCAGTTGGTGCTCACCTTCCTCTTCGCCGGCTTTCTCGCCGCCAAACTCGGCCGCCCCATCACCGGAATGCTGCTCGCCGGTTGCTCCATCATCATCCGGCCGGATTCCGCCATTCCCGTGGCGCTGCTCGGTCTTTGGGTTTGCTGGCCGTCGCGCGATTGGCGGCTGCTTCTGAAGATGGCCCTGGCTTGTCTGCCCGCACTCTTGGTGAATGCCGCCGCGAACTGGGTACGCTGGGGAACCTGGGCCGAAGCGGGCTACGCCGGTGAACCGTTTAGCGAGCCGTTTCTCGCGGGGATTTACGGCCTGCTGTTTTCGGCCGGTAAGAGCATCTTCCTCTATTCGCCTCCTCTGGTCCTCGGTGTCATCGCCCTGGTTCGCCACGCGCGCGGCGGCGCGGGGTCACGCGACTACTGGTTCTTCGCATCCGTTCTCTGTTCGGAGATCCTGTTCTACTCCTGCTGGTGGGACTGGTCGGGTGAAGACTGTTGGGCAGTCCGCTTCCTCAACCCCGGCGTGATGCTGATGTCCATTCCTTGCGTCGAACTCCTCAAAGGCCTCCGATTCCCGCGATGGCCGGCCGCCATCGCCATCGCCGGACTCGCCGTGCAGATGCTCGCCGTACTGGTGGACCCTCTGGCCTCCGATTATGCTTTCCGCAATTTCAACCTGCCGCGCGTCGCCCTCTTTACCGGAAAGCCCACCGAGGACATCAACCGGATCGATATCTCCGACCTGCGCTTCAACCCGCACTATTCGCCACTGGCGACGAACTGGCTGATGCTGCGCGTTCTCGCGGGGCACCCCCCCGCGCTCGAAACCGATCGCAAAGAAATCGCGCGCACCGGTACTCCGCTCTATAACGCGCTAATCGCCGGTGGGTGGAACCCGCGCACCGTGGTCTGCGACCTGTTCTGGGTGCGCCTCATTGTCAACGGAAATTTAAGGAGCGACAAATGATTCATATCGTGACAGGCGAGTATCCGCCCATGGCCGGCGGAGTGGGCGGCTATACCGCGCAACTAGCCAGCGCCTTGGTCGAGCAGGGTCAACCCGTGCATGTCTGGACCGGAGGAGATGACGGGGCCGAGGACGAAGACGGCGTTACCGTGCACCGCGTCGCTGGGCGCTTCCGTCCGCGCGATCTCGCCGGCCTCGAGCGCGAAATGAACTCGATCCCAGGCGCCCGCCGCATTCTCGTGCAGTGGACGCCCCATAGCTTTGCGGCGCGCGGTCTGAACCTCGCCTTTCCCATCTGGCTAGGGAAGCGCGCCGCTGCTGGTAAGGACCGCGTCGAAGTGATCGTTCATGAAGCCTTCATCGCTTTTGGGGAAGGGAACTGGCGCAGGCGCGCCGCCGCTGTTGTCCAGCGCGCCATGGCCGCCGCGCTCCTCAGAGCTTCGAGTAAGGTGTGGGTCACCATCCCAAAATGGGAAGAGCGGCTGCGCCCGTGGACCTTCGGCAAGAATATACCGTTTGAGTGGCTGCCCGTTCCCAGCAACATCCCGGCCGTCGCCAACGTCGGCGAAATCGTGCAGATACGCAGGGAATTGACCGGATTCCACCACCCGCTCATCGGCCACTTCGGAACTTTCCGGACCGACGTCGAAAGCTTGCTGTTTCCCGCGCTGCTGGAACTGGAGGTAAGCCGCGCCGTATTTCTGCTCATCGGTCGCGGCAGCCAGGAAGCCCGGCGGTGGATACTGACGCGTCGGCCCGAAATGACCGACCGCATCTTCGCCACGGGCGAGTTGGATTCGGGCGCCGTTGCTGCAAACCTTTCGGCCTGCGACGTTCTGCTGCAACCCTATCCCGATGGAATCTCTACGCGGCGCGGAAGCGCCATGGCGGCGCTCAGCCTGGGTGTCCCGGTGGTCACCAATCTCGGTGCGCTCAGTGAAACATTCTGGAGTAACACCGGCGCGATTGCGCTCGCCGGAAGTTCTTCCGCCTGCGATCTGGCGGCGGAAACTCTGGATCTCCTCGAAGATCACGCGCGCCGCATTCAAATGAGCGGCGAGGGTCGCGACCTGTATCAGGATCGATTCCACATCCGGCACACGGTCGCGGCGTTGCTGCGTACCGAGGTTCCCAGGGGAGGCATCCGATCCCTCACGGTCGGAGCCCGTTGAGATTCCACCGCGTTCATGAGAATCTCCGTCGTCAGCTTCTCCCGTCGAAAAATCGGCGGCGCCGAGCAAAACCTCGATGTTGTGCTGCCTGAGTTTGAGCGCCGCGGCCACCACCTGCAATTCGTCTATTTTCACGATGAGCGTGAGGGGAAAGCTGGCCGGGCGCCGGTCCGCACCAGCACCGCCGTGGAACTCGTCGACGTCGAACAAACCGGCCCCGCGCGGGCCCTCGATAGAGTCCGCGCTTTTCATCCCGATGTGATCAATGTCCACGGCGATATCGCGGCGGATTTTCAAGCCGCCTTGATCGCCATTGCGCCTTCCGCGTACTCCGTCCACAACTACTACGGCACCTGCATCAGCGGTTTGAAGACCCACAGTTTCCCCGTGATTCAGCCTTGTGATCGCGTCTTCGGCCCACTCTGCCTGCTTGAATATTTCCCGCGGCGCTGCGGCGGCCTCAGCCCCATCACGATGGTCCGCCGCTATCTGACGGAACGCGACCGCCTCGCCGTCATGGCAAAGTATCAGGCCGTGATCACCCATTCTGCGCGAATGGAACTGGAATACCGCAGGCACGGCCTCCATCCGGCGAGGGTTTTCGGCCTTCCTTACGAAGTTCGTGTCACCCCCGCTCCCAAACACAACAAGTCGGCGTACCCCGTAACCGAGCGTCCGCAATTGCTCTTCGCAGGCCGCATGGATCGGCTGAAAGGCGGCCTCACCCTTCTCGATGCGCTGCCACTGGTTCATCTGGCTCTGGCGCGTCCTCTCGATATGGTCTTCGCGGGCGACGGCCCGGAACGGCAGCGCTGGCAGCGAAAAGCTAGCGCGCTCGGGTCGCGCCATCCGGAAATTCGTTGCCGGTTCACCGGGTGGTTGTCTCAGGCCGAACTCACCGGTCTGTTCGAGTCTTCGCACGCGCTGGTAGTTCCCAGCCAATGCCCCGAGGCCTTCGGCAAAATTGGTCCCGAAGCCGCCGGATGCGGGTTGCCGGCCGCGGCTTTCGCCGTGGGTGGCATTGAGGAATGGTTGATCCCCGGCGTGAGTGGCGCTCTCGCGCCCGGCAATCCGCCCACCGCGCCCGGCCTGGCGCAGGCCATCTGCGAGGTGATTGCCGATCCGGATCACCTCGCGAGTCTCTCCCTTGCCGCAATCGCCAGCGTCGGCCGCTTCGATCTGAACACCCACGTCGACCGTCTGCTCGCCCTGTTTGAACAGATTCGAAAATGAACCCGCCGCGCGTTGCCGTCCTCTGCGATTACCCGGAAGAGAACTGGCCCAGCATGGAACTGGTTGCCGATATGTTGCTGGAGCGGATTCCCTCCGCTACCCGCATCCAGCCGCCTTTCGTCCACTACAGTGCATTGCGCAATGCCGATCGCCTGCTGAATCGGATGGTCGCGTATCCCCTGAAGGCCCGTCGCTGGACCCATTTCGATGTCTTCCACGTCATTGATCACAGCTACGCGCAACTGGTTCACGTCCTGCCGGCCGGCAAAACCATCGTCACCTGTCACGATGCCGGTACGTTCCGGTGCCTCTTCGATCCGGAGGGTGAACCCCGGCCCGTTTGGTTTCGCGCCATGACCCGTCATATCCTTCGCGGCTTACAGAAAGCCGCCCGCATCGTGTGTGTCTCGGAATCCACGCGCGCGCAATTGCTGCGGCATGATTTAGTGGATGCGGCCCGCCTGCAAGTCATTCACAACGGCGTTCATCCGGCCTACCATGCGGAACCGGATGAGCGTTGGGATCGGGAAGCCGCGCGATTGCTCGGTCCGCCGGGCGAACGCGTCGAGCTGCTGAACGTAGGCAGCACCGTTCCGCGCAAACGCATCGGGTTTCTCCTACGGATATTCGCGGAGTGCCGCACGAAGCACAAGCCACTCCATCTGGTCCGCGTGGGCGCGGCGTTCACGGCGGAGCAGGAGCGTCTCGCATCCCGCCTCCGCATCTCTCAACACATCACTCACCTCGAAGACCTTCCCCCGCAACTGCTCGCGGCGGTATATCGTCGCGCCGCCATTCTTCTGTTTCCTTCCGAGGCGGAAGGCTTTGGTCTGCCCCTTGCCGAAGCGATGTCCTGCGGTACGGCCGTGGCTGCGTCAGATATCCCCGCATTCCGCGAGATAGGGGGAGAAGCACTTACAACCTATCCGGTTGGTGATATTACCCTGTGGTCCGAAGGAGTGCTGCGTTTACTTGAGGAACGGGCTGCAAACGCCGAGTTTTGGTACCACAGGACTGTACTCTGCCGTCGTCAGGCAACTCTTTTTTCGTGGGATCAAAATGCGAGAGAACTCGCCCGCCTTTATCTAACTCTCTAAGCTCAGAGCCAAATCCAAGGCTCAATCGGACTGGGGGAGAGCGATCATGGGAAAAATTATAGTTACAGGTGGCGCCGGCTTCATTGGATCAAATGCTGTAAGTAGGTATCTGAGACAAGGTCACCGTGTTATTGTTATCGATAACTTATCCCGGAAAGGTACACGGCTCAACTTACGTTGGCTTTGTCCCCAGGGAAAATTGGAATTCATCGAATCCGATGTTCGCGACGCCGAAGAAATGGATAGAATTTTTGAACATCATGCCGATGCCGAATTGGTGCTGCATCTGGCCGGTCAGGTAGCCGTGACCTGCTCGGTCGCCGATGCTCGCGAGGATTTTGAGATCAACGCGCTCGGCAGCTTCAATGTCCTCGAAAGCGTCCGGAAAGCCGGCATCGATTGTCCTGTCCTCTATTCCTCCACCAACAAAGTATACGGCGGGTTGGAAGACGTAAACGTGATTGAGGAAGAGGAACGCTACAGGCTCGATGGCCGTCCCATGGGAGTATCGGAGCAACAGCCACTCGATTTCCATTCCCCTTATGGTTGTTCCAAGGGCGCGGCCGATCAATACTTCCGCGACTACCATCGCATCTACGGGCTCAGGACCGTCGTGCTCCGGCAATCCTGCATTTATGGCTACCGGCAGTTCGGGGTGGAGGATCAGGGCTGGGTTGCCTGGTTCATTATTGCCGCCGAGATCGGCCGGCCAATCACCATCTACGGCGATGGCAAGCAGGTGCGCGACGTCTTGTTTGTGGACGACCTGATTGACGCGTACGATGCCGCCGCCGCTCACATCGACATCACAGAAGGGCGCGTCTATAACATCGGTGGTGGTCCCGCGAACGGTATGTCTCTGCGGGAACTCCTCGCGTACCTCACCCCGGACCACAAAAGCCTCGACTGCTCTTACTCGGACTGGCGCCAGGGCGATCAGCGCGCGTTCGTATCCGATATTCGGCGCGCCCACTCTGAATTTGGCTGGTCCCCACGCGTCTCTACAGCCGAGGGTATCGGACGTTTGCAGGGCTGGGTCGCGCAGAACAGGGAGCTGTTTCAATGACCAACGAACTCATTGCTCTCACGAACGCGCTCAACAGCGGACCTCGCATCGTGCACGTGGGCAAGTTCTACCCCCCGCACATGGGCGGTATCGAAATCCACGTGCAGCAACTCTGCCGCGCGATTGCCGGTTCGGCTCGCGTGACGGCACTGGTGGCGAACGATGGGCCGGCCACCTCGCTCGCGACCGATGGCGGCGTCTCCGTGCAGCGCTTGGGCACCCGGTTTCATATCTCATCCGCACCGGTTTGTCCCGGTCTGGTGTCTGCGATCCGCGAAGCAAACCCCGACGTTCTGCACCTGCATCTTCCCAATCCGGCGGCTACTCTGGCCGTGCTTGCCGCCGGCTACCGCGGCCGGTTAATTGCCACCTACCACAGCGACGTCGTGCGCCAAAAACTGATGGGAGCGCTCTTCGAGCCCTTTCTGCGGCGCTTGCTGGGCCGCTGCGAACGCGTGATCTGCACCTCTCAGCGTTACCTCGATTCCTCGCCCGTGCTGCCCCATTTCCGCGCCAGGTGCGTGGTCATTCCCTACGGAATTCCTTTGGCGGACGCTCCCTCAATTGACCTCGCGGCCATTGCCGCCATTCGTGAGAAGTTCGGTTCCCGTATTTTGCTGGCCGTCGGCCGTCTGGTCTATTACAAAGGGTTCGAGTATCTCATCGAGGCGATGCGCAACATCGACGCCAGGCTCCTGATTGTCGGCGACGGACCATTACGCGGTGCGTTGGAGCGGCGGATCGTCGAGTGCGGTGTCAGTGACCGCGTCGAGATGCTGGGGGAGGTACAGAACGACGAACTGGCGCCATATTATCTGGCGTCGGACGTCTTCGTATTGCCGTCGATTGCGCGAAGCGAGGCCTTCGGAATCGTGCAACTGGAAGCCATGTCCTTCGGCCTGCCGGTGGTCAACACGAATCTCGATTCCGGCGTGCCATTCGTTTCGCGTCACGGCGAAACCGGGTTGACCGTTGCACCCCGCGATCCGCAAGCGCTGGCGAACGCCTTGAACCTGTTATTAGCCCGCGGCGAGTTGCGTGTGCGCTTTGGCGCAGCGGCCCTTCGACGGGTGAAAGCGGAATTCACCGCGGAGTTGATGGCCGAACGCACGATGGCTCTCTACCAGGAGGCCAAGCTCGTCTCGCCCGTCCTGGCGAGAGCCAGAAGCTCCGCGAAGTAGCACGCTAGCTGGTCGCCGCGAGAACCCGCTGCAAACAGCGTTGTATCACCATCCGGGGCTCGAACGAACCCGTTCGCTACACCGGGAATGTCGTATCCAGGTGGCGAACTTCTCACCCGTGCGCGACATCACGATCATGACAGATCACGATTCACTTTAAGGCCAATGTATGTATATATGGAGGAGAGCTCTATAATTGCATAGATGCTACCTCGAAGACTGAGCGTCCGATTGAATCATCTGCTTCGGCACTCCCCAGCCGTGGTCCTGTTGGGTCCGCGCCAGGTTGGAAAGACAACGCTGGCATTGGAGGTCGGCGCACAGCGACCCTCCATTTACCTGGACCTTGAAGACGAGGACGAGCGCGCCAAGCTCTCCAATCCGACGCGCTATCTCGCGGATCACGAGGGCGAGTTGGTGATTCTCGACGAGGTTCACCGGGTGCCCGAACTGTTTCAGCGACTAAGGGGCGTCATTGATCGGGGGCGGCGAGATGGGAAGGCGAATGGGCGCTTTTTGCTGCTTGGATCGGCTGCAATGGATTTGCTCAGGCAGAGCGGGGAGACGCTGGCGGGACGGATTTCCTACTTGGAACTTGGGCCGTTCGATGCGTTGGAGGTAGATCCGGCTGAGATCGAGACACTGTGGGTCCGGGGCGGCTTTCCACGCAGTTTTCTGGCTGAAAACGACGATCTCAGTATGGAATGGCGTCGGGATTTTATCCGCACTTACCTGGAGCGCGACGTACCGCGGTTCGGTCCCCGGATCCCAGCCGAGACGCTGCGGCGCTTTTGGAAGATGCTGGCGCACAATCAGGCTCAAGTGATGAACGCGGCCCACCTGGCGCGCGGGTTGGGAGTCGACGGCAAGACTGTCGCGGGCTATCTGGATCTTCTGGTAGATCTGTTGCTAGTTCGGCGATTGGCCCCCTGGCATCGCAATGCGGGGAAAAGGCTTGTGAAGTCTCCCAAGGTGTATGTTCGCGATAGCGGCATCGCGCATGCGCTGCTCGGCATTCGCGACAAAGAAGCGCTGCTGGGTCACCCCGTGGTTGGACAAACCTGGGAAAGCTTCATCATCGAAAGCCTGGTCGCCGCAGCGCCGGACGGCGCCGAGGCTCATTTCTATCGGACTTCCAACGGGACCGGGATCGATCTTGTACTCACTTTGCCGAGTGGCAAACTTTGGGCTGTTGAGATCAAACGCAGTTCCGCGCCCAAGATCGCGCGCGGGTTTCACTTGGCGTGCGCGGATCTTGATCCTGAGCGCCGATTCATCGTCTATCCAGGGACCGAGAGGTTTCCGCTCGACGACATCACCGATGCGATTGGAGTGGTGGAGTTGGCGAAAGCGCTTGAATCGGCTCGATAACAGATTATGTTTTTGAAAGCGCAACCGAAAAGCGGCCCCCGGGTGAGCATCCGGAAACACTACCCTCACCCCAGTTCCACAACCATCTTGCCGATATTGTCCCCGTGAAACAGGCCCAGAAACGCGCCCACCGCATGCTCAATGCCTTTCACCACGGTCTCCTTGTTGATCAACTGGCCAGCCTTGAAATAGCCGCCCAGTTCCTTTTCGAACTCCGCTCGCTGACCTAGCCAGTCGCTCACAATCAATCCTTTCATCGTCAGCCGCTTGGTAATCATGTTATGTAGATTCGTGGGCCCCGGCGCTGGCTTGAGGTCGTTGTAGCCGGAGATGCTGCCGCACGCGACAATCCGGCCATGCACGCGCAAAACCTCCAGCGCCGCTTGCAGCGATTCGCCTCCCACGTTATCGAAATAAACGTCGATTCCACCCGGCGCGGCACTCTCCAACTGCTCCAGCACCGGACCCGTCTTGTAATCGAACGCCGCATCAAACCCGCATTCCTCCAGCAGGAATTTGATTTTTTCCGGCGAACCGGCCGACCCGATCACGCGGCACCCGCGCAGCTTCGCCAGTTGCCCCGCCACATTGCCCACAGCGCCCGCCGCCCCCGAGACATAAACCACGTCTCCGGCCTTCACGTCCACCAACTTCAAACCCGCCCACGCGGTCATCCCCGTCATCCCAAGGGCGCCAAGATACACCGACAGCGGCTGATTCTCCCGGCTCACCGGATACAAGCCTTTGGGCGAGGAAATGAAAGATTCCCGCCAGCCATACCTCGAAGTCACCGCGTCGCCGGTCTTGAATTCCGCCGCGCGCGACTCCTCCACGATCCCTACCGCCGTGCCATCCAGAGCCTTCCCCAACTCGAAAGGCGGCACGTAGGATTTTCTGTCGTTCATGCGCCCGCGCATGTACGGATCCACCGACATATAGAGGTTGCGAACCAGCACCTCCTGGTCGGCGAGCGGGTTCAGCGTAGTTTGTGCCAGGGTAAAGTTATCGGCGGTGGGAATACCCTTCGGCCGCGAAGCCAGGCGAATCTCCCTGCTGGTGATGAGTGACATTAACTTTAGGGTATATCTTGTACTTATCTTCCACCACGCCATCATCCGCGCACCCGGTCCCAATTTCGCCGAGGGTCTCACCAGCGTCCATCTCGGCGTCCCTCGCTTTGACCTGGTGCTTCAGCAGCATGAGAGCTATTGCCAGGCCCTGAGGGAATGCGGCCTCACGCTCACAGTGCTCGATGCCGATCTCAATCATCCGGACTCCACCTTTGTCGAAGACACCGCCGTGCTGACGGAGCGGAGCGCCATTTTGATGCGTCCGGGCGCACTAAGCCGCGCTGGCGAAGTGGCCGCAATTCGCGGGACCATTCAAAGTTTCTTCCCCACCACACAGGAGATCGTCGCGCCGGGCGCCGTGGATGGCGGCGATATCTGCGAGGCCGATAGCCACTTCTTCCTAGGCCTGTCACAACGTTCTGATGCGGAAGGCTTGAAGCAACTCGCGGTCCATCTGGCGAACCAGGGATACACGTCCTCCGTGGTCGACGTACGGGGCATTGCCGGCATCCTGCACCTCAAGAGCGGCGTCTCTTACATCGGCGATCACACGCTGGTCGTCATCGAAGACATGGCGGATCATGAGCTGTTCCGCAACTACAACCGGATTCGAGTTCCCGTCGAGGAAAGCTACGCAGCCAACTGTGTTCGCGTGAACCAGCGTATTCTGGTGCCCGCCGGCTACCCTTATCTAACTGCGCAACTCGCGGCTCGTGGATTCCACCCCCTCACTCTGGATATGTCCGAGTTTCAAAAGATGGATGGCGGGCTCAGTTGTCTCTCCCTCCGGTTCTGAGCTATTCTGCGATATGCGAATCGCCGCCTTTCTAATGAGTGCGTCTCTTGTTTCCGCCCAACCTGTCAACAATTTGCAGGCGTTGCTGGATAATCGCGTTACGGCCGGCAAGGCCGTCGGCATCGTCGCCGGCGCCGTCGATCAAACCGGCGTCCATATCTACTCCGCCGGAAGAACTGCCGCCGGCGCTCAAAAACCGGACGGCGACACGCTCTTTGAAATCGGCTCCATCACCAAAGTCTTTACTTCTCTGCTCCTGGCCGACATGATCGAGCGCGGCGAGGTGAAAGCGGACGACCCCGTTTCCAAATACCTGCCGGACCATGCCGAAGTGCCCAGCCGCGACGGCAAGCAGATCACTCTGCTGAATCTGTCGATGCAGAACTCCGGGCTCCCGCGGCTTCCCAATAACATGAAGCCCGCCGATCCCGCGAACCCATACGCCGATTACGACGGACCGAGGCTGCTCGCCTTCCTGGCCAGTTACAAGCTGAGCCGCGATCCGGGGGAGAAGTACGAGTATTCCAACCTGGCTGTCGGCTTACTTGGATTTGCCCTGGCCCACCACGCGGGAACCACCTATGAGCAGTTAGTGCGGGATAGAATCTTCCAGCCGCTTCATATGGATAGCTCGACAATCACCTTGTCTCCGGCGCAGAGAAAGCGCATGGCGCAAGGCCACGATGCGGCGTTGGCTCCCGTGGAGAATTGGGACCTTGATGCCTTGGCGGGCGCGGGCGCAATTCGCTCCACAGCCAACGACATGCTGAAGTTCCTCGCTGCGAACCTGGGCTTGACCGATACGCCGTTGAAGGCGGCGATGCTGCGCATGCGCTCCCTCCGCGCGCCAACTGGAATGCCCAATGTGGAGATCGCCATGGCATGGCACATCCAAACCCAGTTCCCCCCGGACATCTTCTGGCATAACGGCGGCACCGCTGGCTTCCGTTCCTTCGCGGGCATGGATGTTGCCGGCCGGAAAGCGGTGATCGTTCTTTGCAACACCGCCTACGACATCGATAACATCGGCCTGCACACCTTGAATGACGAGTATTCCGCGCCCATGATCGAAGCCCACCAGGAGATCAAGATCGATCCAAAGATCCTGGGCGACTACGAAGGCAGTTATCAGCTTGCGCCCAGCTTCGCCATCAAGGTCTCGACGCGTGACGGACGGCTGTTCGTCCAGGCGACTGGTCAGCCGGAATTCGAAGTCTTCCCGTCTAAGAAGGATGAGTTCTTTCTCAAGGTAGTCGACGCTCAGATCACATTTACACGCGATGCGGGTGGAAAAGTCACCGGCATGGTGCTCCATCAGAACGGCCGCGACCTGCCCGGCCCACGCGCAAAATCATGACAAAACTTCCCTTTCTTTTGTTTCTGGCTCTTCCGTTAACGGCGCAGACGGTGGGCACCGACGGCTTCGCAAGAGATCCGAATCAACCAATTGACCAGCAGTATACGGACGGAATCAGGAAGTACACCACTCTCCCGTCGCTGAATTCGCCTCTCACGGATTACCTGCCCGCCTCTAAGTCCGTTCCAACGCCCGCGAAAGTGTTGGGAGATGTCGCCGGCGCAGCCGACATCCTGCCCTATGCGGAGGACACATATCGTTACTTCCGTATGCTCGCCGCCAGCACGCCGCGCGTGAAAGTCTACTCCATTGGCCGCTCCGAAGAAGGCCGCGAGATGATCGCGGTAGCCGTCGCCGATGAATCGCTCTTCGCCCGGTCGAAAGACAACGACGCGCGTCTCGCTCAGCTTGCCGATCCGCGGTTGATCGGCCTGGATGACGCCGCGGCGAAGAAACTCGTGCAGCAGTCTTTCCCCGTCTACTACATCACCGGCACGATTCATTCGACGGAAACGGGCGCTCCCACGGCCCTGATGGAACTGGCCTACCGGCTCGCGGTTGACGACTCGCCTTACATTCAGTTCATTCGCACTCACATGATCACGTTGATCACGCCCGTAGTCGAAGTGGATGGACGCGACCGCATGGTTGACATTTATAAGTGGCATAAAGCTCATCCGGACGAAAACTACCCTCGGCTGGCTTACTGGGGCCACTATGTCGCGCACGACAACAATCGCGACGCCATGGCCATGACTCTTTCGTTGACCAACAACGTGCTGACTACCTATCTCGGCTGGCACGCGCAGGTGCTTCACGACTTACATGAGTCCGTCCCATTCCTCTACGACAACACCGTGGGCGATGGACCTTACAATGCCTGGATCGATCCGCTGCTCTCCGATGAGTGGGCCGCTCTGGGTTGGAACAACGTCGGCCAACTGCAAAGCTTCGGCATGCCGGGAGCGTTTACCCACGGCGACTTCGATACCTGGAGCCCCGGTTATCTCATGTTTCTGGCCGGCCTTCATAACGGCATCAGCCGCCTCTACGAGACATTTGGAAACGGTGGGGCCGACACGGTGAAGCGCATTTTGACGCCCGACGAATACTCCAGAACCTGGTTTCGTCAAAACCCGCCCTTGCCGTCGGTGGTCTGGTCGCAGCGCGATAATAATAACTATGAGCAGACCGCTCTTCTTACCACCCTCTCTTACTTCTCGCACAACGCGCGGTATTTTCTTCAGAACTACTATCTGAAGAGTAAGCGCTCGGTGCAGAAACCCGGCCACAATGGCCCCGCCGCCTATGTGTTCGCATCGGACGAAGCCGCGCGCAACCGCCAGATACAGCTCCTGAAAGTGATGGCGGCGCAACACGTCGAGATTTCTCAGCTTCAGGAGAGCGTGACCGTGAAGCTCCCGCCGCCGTCGCACCCGCCGGAGCCGCCCAGCGAAGCGCCGAAAGAAGCGGAAAAACCGAAGCCCACTACGGAAACCTTTCCCGCGGGCAGCTACGTGATTCGCATGGATCAACCGTTTTCACGCGTGGCCGATGCGCTGCTTGACCGCCAATATTGGTCGCCCAGCGATCCCCAAAAGCAACCCTATGATGATACGGGCTGGTCCTTCGGCGACTTATTCAATGCGAAACCCTCCCGCGTGACCGATCCCGCGATTCTTTCCGCCAAGATGGAGAAGGTTCTCGATCCGCTTCAATTGATTCCAGCCACGCCCGCCGCGGCGTCCCTCTACGCCGTCAACAACTCCGGCCAGGTGACTTTGGCCACACTGGTTTACGCGCTGAAAGGCGCCGGCATCGAGGTCGCCGAGAAGGAATTCGAAGACGGTGGTCACAAATTCAGCGCGGGCTCCTTGATCGTTGCGAACGCCGGCAACGCCAACTTACAGAGCGTGCTGCGCGATTGCAGCCTGGAAGCGGTTCCGCTTGCGGCGCGTCCTGAAGTTCCCGTGCACCAGGCCGCGGCGCCGCGCGTGGCATTCATGCATACCTGGCAAGGCACCCAAACCGAGGGGTGGTGGCGCGTCGCCTTCGATAAGCTACATGTCCCATACGACTACATCAGCACCCAAACCGTTTCTCGTGAAAACGACTTGCGCGCCAAGTACGATGTCATTATCTTCGCGCCGGTCGGCGGGTCGGCGGCGCAAATCATCCAGGGCATGCCGATGTGGGGCAACCCGCTTCCCTGGAAGACCACGCAACTCACGCCGAACCTGGGTAAGATCGACTCCACCGATGATATGCGGCCAGGCCTGGGCTTCTCCGGCGTGGATCGTCTGAAGACATTTATCGAAGCGGGCGGCTTGTTGATCGCCTCCGAAGATACGGCGGAATTTGCGATTCAGGCGGGCCTCGCGCCCGGTGTTTTCGTGGCCCCGCGAAAGAATATCAAGGTAGTGGGAAGCGTTCTAGGCGGGGTGGTCGTTGGCAAGTCGCAGCCCGCGGCCTACGGCTACTCCGGCAACGTGGCCTTCTACAGCGCCAACGGAATGGCGTTCACGGTGGGCAACATGAGCGTGAACCGGCATATCGAAACCGAGAAAGACTATAAGCGACCGACCGGCCGTGGTGGTCCGGACGAGGAAGATGCTCCGGAGTCGCGCCCCGAAGAGCATCCTGTGCCGCTCCCGTCTCCGAAGCCTTGGCAGGCAACTCCTCTGAATGAAGAGCAGTCCAGAAACAACCCCTATGTCCTTCCGGCGGAATACCGGCCGGACGTGGTCTTTCGTTTTGCGGACAACAAAGGGTTGTTGCTCTCGGGTTTATTGGAAGGTGGCGACGCCATCGCTCAACTGCCCGCCGTGGTGGACGCGCATCTCGGAAAAGGGAACGTTCTGCTGTTCGCCATCAACCCCGTCTATCGTGGCGAAACCATCGGCGCATATGCGATCGTATTCGGCGCGCTCATCAACTACGACCACTTACGCATCAGGTAGCTTCCTGGTCGGCAGCCACAGCAGGAAGAAGAGAGCAAGCGTTACAGAGGCGGTGCCCGCGAGATACACCGGCCACGGACCTAACATGTCCAGTAATGACGCATTCTTAGGTTTAGCGCAGAGGTACATGTAATTGGTCTGGAAGATCTTATCGAACACGCCGACCAGAACGGCATACGCAACCAACAGGCCGAACGCCCGCCACACCGCGTGTTTCCGAAGGGGCGAGATGCGTCCGTATACCAATACGACGGCGGCGATCACGATGCCGCCATGGGCCACGAAGAAGTAGATAGCCGGGTAGGAAGGCCATGGCGACCACAGGTCCGGCGTCAGCAGTGCCATCCCCGCGCCGGCGATCCCCGCGAAGTAGCAAAACTCGACCGTCGCTTTGTTCAAGGTCAGGCATGCCAGCACCGCGGCCCACAGCGTCATATCGCATAACTGCAGCGGCAGGTTATTGGGAAATCGGAATCCCTCGTGTGAATAGCGGAACGTCCACCAGATCAACTCATTCACGGCGATTCCAATGCCCAGAGTGAGCCGCAGGGCTCGCGTCCTGCCAGGATTGCGTCTTGCCAGAAACACGAGTACGGCGGCAAGTAGGCCGATGGCGACAAGGAGAGAGCAGTGAACCGCACCGAAAAGTGGCACAATTCATTCTAGTGACATGGAATCATTGCGATCGAGTGCGAGCTTTGACGAATGGGATAGAAAAGAAGGCACTCCTGGGCCGATCGGCGCCACATGGATTCCTTCGCTGAACGCCTGGAACTTCGCGCTCTATTCGCGGCGTGCGAAGGCCGTCACCTTACTGCTCTATAGCGCGGATGACCCCGTGCGGCCCGTGTTTGAGGCTCGCCTCGACCCCAGACTCAACAAGTCCGGGAGAATCTGGCACCGTTGGGTCACGTCCGGCCAGGCGAAGGGCGCAACTTACTACGCCTATCGCGTGGAAGGCCGCCACGATCCCGCTGCGGGGTTCCTGTTCGATGCGGAAAAGGTTCTGCTGGACCCGTTCGCTCCGGCGGTTTACTTTCCTCCGGATTACAGCCGGATCGCGGCGGGCCAACCCGGGCCGAACGATGGCCGTGCGCCCTTGGGCGTGCTCCCGCGGGCGGTGAAGCAAGAAGGCAAAGCTGTCGAGCGGCCGCCCCGGCCCAGCCACGATCTCATCGTCTATGAACTGCACGTAAAGGGCTTTACCGCGAGGGCGAATTCCGGCGTCAGCCCCCGCAACCGCGGAACATTCGCCGGCCTCGCCGAGAAGATTCCCTATCTCAAACGCCTGGGAGTTACCGCGGTTGAATTGATGCCGGTGCAGCAGTGCGACCCGCAGGAAGGAAGCTTCTGGGGTTACATGACTCTCAATTTCTTCTCACCGCATCTGGGTTATTCAGCGGGCGAAACCAGCGACGACGCGGCGGAAGAGTTCCGCGCCATGGTGGAAGCATTCCATGACCACGGAATCGAAGTGTGGCTCGATGTGGTTTATAACCATACCAGCGAAGCCGGCATGGACGGCCCCACTTACAGTTATCGCGGCGTGGATAATCAATCTTACTATCTACTCACCCGCGACCGCGCCCATTACCGCGATGATACCGGCTGCGGCAACACTCTGCGCTGCGACCACCCGGTGGTGCGGTCGTTGATTCTGGAGAGCCTTGCCTTCTGGATCAACCGGATGAAAGTGGATGGCTTCCGGTTCGACCTGGCCTCGGTGTTCACCCGGCGCTCGGACGGGGGCCTCGATCTGGACCATCCCTCGCTGATTTCGGATATCGGTTTTCTGGCGTCGCGGTATGGCGTACGCATGATTGCCGAGGCATGGGACATCGAGAGTTATCTCCTCGGCCAGGCGTTTCCGGGCGTCAACTGGCGTCAATGGAATGGGAGGTACCGGGACGACATTCGCGATTTTGTGCGCGGCGTTTCCGGACGCGTGGGTGCGCTGATGCAGCGGCTTTACGGAAGCGACGACCTGTTTCCGGACGACCTGGAAAGCTCGTACCGGCCCTTTCAGAGCGTGAACTTCATCACTGCGCACGATGGATTCTGCCTCTATGACCTGGTGTCTTATAACTACAAGCGCAATCAGGCCAACGGACACGGGAACACGGATGGCACGGATGATAACCGGAGCTGGAACTGCGGATGGGAGGGCGACGACGGCGCTCCCGCCGATGTGCTGGCGCTGCGCCGCCGCCAGGTGAGGAACTTTTTCTGCCTGCTGATGCTGACCAATGGGACGCCGATGTTTTGCGCCGGCGATGAGTTTCTCACCACCCGGCGCGGCAATAACAACCCTTATAACCAGGACAACGAGGTCAACTATCTGGACTGGGATCTGCTCGAGGCCAATCACGATGTCTTCCGCTTCTTTCAGGGCATGATTGCTTTTCGTAAGTCGCACCAATCCCTGGCCCGCAGCCAGTACTGGCGCGAAGATATTCACTGGTTCGGCGTGCGAAAAGATGTCGATTTCTCTCCGGGCGGTCAGACTCTGGCTTACTGCCTGCATGGCGCGACTCTCAACGACGACGATATTTACGTCATGATCAACGCCGGCGCCAACGAAGTGCGCTTTCGAATTCAGGAGGGACAAGCTTCCGATTGGTTGCTGGTCGCCGATACAAGTCTTCCCGCGCCCGGGGATTTCGTCCAGCCGGGCGACGGAAAGAGCCTGACTTCGCTTGACTATCTGGTGGGTGATAGAAGCGTGGTAGTGCTGTGTAAGCTGCGCGGTTAGCAATTCATCCTGTGGCTCTCTGCCCTGGAGGTAGCGGGCTTCAGCCTCTGCCCGGAAAACTCAAAACAATCACCCAATATTTCTTCCACCAAATCCCACCTCCCGCCTGCGATCCTGAGGGTAATTGTGTTTTTGCCGGATCCGTTCGGTCCGGCGATGACGGTCGGGACCGGCAGCTATCAGGCAGCGGTCCGCGCTAATTCGCGGATGATCTCGAAATTGCGCCCGCGCGGAGCGCCGGGAATGAAGCGGATCTCGAAACGGCGCCCGTCCGGCTGCTCCATGATCTGCTCCATGATCTCGAGCCCCGTCCGGTCGTTCCGATAGAATACCGGAACACCTCGGGCCAACGCCGGATTGCGGGCGCGGTCCCAAGCTGCTGCGGCCTCGCGCGTGAATTCGGGACTGAGTTCAATGGAGCGTCGGCAACACAGATGACACTCGACAGTTATTACAGCTCGGCAAACCCGTGCCTCACGACCCCGATAACGCTGCCGATCACCGCGGTTAACGCCATCACCACGCTGACAAACGGAATCAAGTCCGAGGTGGCATCAACCTACGACGGATACGGTAATCCGACGCTGGTCGCCGAGCAAGACTATGGCGGTTCCGCTCCCGGCTCCGTGCTGCGGCAGACGGTGACCACTTACAAGAGCCTGACTTCGGGCGGCAACAACTTTGAACTCCCGCAGGAGGTGAAGGTGGAGAACGGGAGCGGTACGATCGATACCTACTCGTTTTCCTATGACGCGTTCGACCGGCGCGTGGAGTATGGGAACGGAACGAGTTGGACGCAATATCTATATTCCCCGTCGAACCCTGGCACGATTGTGGGAGGAGCG
>Ga0182012_10002631_pt1 | contig 19381 bp, 10 predicted proteins | sample 612S2SmetaG_FD_120486 | JGI IMG/M metagenome (GOLD analysis project Ga0182012, IMG submission 120486) | Permafrost microbial communities from Stordalen Mire, Sweden - 612S2S metaG | ecosystem: Environmental > Terrestrial > Soil > Wetlands > Permafrost | place: Sweden: Stordalen | collected...
CACGGTTGTCGGATCGTAGATGGGAACGCCCAGGGCGCTGAAGTCGCCGGCGCGCATCGCAGCCGTTGGTCCCAGCGTTCCGGTTTCCACCGCGGAACGGTACGCGTAAGCCTCCCAGGCTACGAAGAAGAAGGTGCGGTTCTTGCCGTTGTACAGCTTTGGAATCGAAAGCGGACCGCCGATCGAAGCGCCATACTGGTTCTGCCGCAGGGGAGCTACTGACGTCCCAAAGTATTGCTTGGCGTCCATCACCTGGTTGCGCAGGAACTCCCACGCATCGCCATGGTACTCGTTGGTTCCGCCTTTTGTAACCACGCTCACCGTGGCTCCAGCAGCGCCGCCGTACTCGGCCAGATCGTTGTGGCCCTGACTCTTGAACTCCTGAATGGCGTCGATGATGGGCGAATAATTGTATGTTCCAGACAGCGTGTTCAAATCGTTGCCGCCGTCAAGGATGAACATGTTGCTGCGGTTGCGGGCGCCGTTCACAGCCGGGAAACTGAACTGCCCGATCGACGCGCCATTCCAGCCGCCGCCACCGCCGCTGTTCTGGTCGGTATTGATGTTTGAGACACCCGGCAGCATTGTCAATAATTCGGTAAAGTTGCGGCCGTTCAAAGGCAGGTCGTTGACCTGCGCCGGAGAAACTACCGTGCCCAGCTCAGAGGTTGAAGTCTCCAGCGCGGGGGCTGCGGCGGTTACCGTGACGGTACTTGTTGTAGCGCCGACGGCCAGATGAAAGTCGAAGGTTGCAGTCTGGCCGACCTGGAGGGTTACCGCCGGCTGCGACACCGCGGAAAAGCCGGCCGCGGAAACCTGCATGCTGTAGACGCCCGGCACGACGCTCGGGAAGTCGTAAATTCCATCGGCGTTGCTGGTTGTTCTCCTCACGACGCCCGTGTTCACGTTCGTGAGCGCAACCTGCGCATTTGCAACTGAAGCGCCGCTTGGATCCTTGACGACGCCGTTGACGTTCGCTGTTGCCTGCTGGGCCATGGCGGCCGGGGCTATCAAGCATGCAATGCTCAAAAGCACCACAAGTAGCCCAGGATGCCAATGCCTGTCCTGGAGTCTCCTCACTAACTTCACCATACTGCCTCCTTTAGAGTTGTTGGTGCTCACCAGAGATAACGTTTGCGATAACGTTTACGACTTCCTCTTTGTGCGAGTTTCCGAACCGGAAAGTTAACGATTACTTTACCGGGATCCAACAATAGTAGCCGGACACGCAACTGTCAACATATTTTTCAGATAAAATGGCTGCCGATGATGCTGGCTCCGTGTATCTTATTGATTTAATACATTTTCTTGAACATGCTGGATCTCTCCGGCCCGGGCAACGACCCTTGACTTTGAGTCACAGATCAACGTCTTGAATGAAATCTTGGCAAGACGCCTCTTCCCGGCTAGGTTTGCGCTAACTGCGAATTTGGCTGACAAAGAGCGGCTTGGATCGTGCGCAGAGGCAGTTACGGAGCAGTTTCAAATCGGCGGAGTTGATGCTCGCTGATTTGAAGTTCGCGTTGGCGCCGCGCATGCGATCTGGCGCGCGCAGACGATCTGTGGAGCGCCCGCGCGTAGATACCCGCTCATCGATCCGCCGCGCAGTCGCGTTGTACCATGTCCCGGAGAGGTAAAAACAATTTGCGATTCTACCGGTTCCACGTTCGGCCCCTTGACTCCGTCCTGAGGGTCCGCGTTGGGAGATACATTCGTCATCCATGGGTCCCGTCTGTTCTTCTGCTGTCGGCGTCTTGCGCCTTGCTCGCTCTCCTGCTGCGCATCGCTCCAACCACGGTCATCGCGGCCGGCCAGCAGGGGCAGGCAGCAGGCGGAGAAATGACCAACGCCGGCCCGCAGGCAGCCGTCTTCGATAGTCAGCACCGCCCCATAACGGCAGGTGGTTTCGTAAAGACGGGTCCGGTTGTGTTCATCGACGCAACCGAAAAGGCCGGCCTCTCAAAGTGGCGGAATGTAACCGGTACGCCGGATAAACGAGTGATCATTGAAGCGAAAGGCTCCGGCGTCTGCCTGCTTGATTACGATAACGACGGCTGGCTCGATATCTATCTTGTGAACGGCTCGACGCCAGACGCTCTGGCGGGGAAGGCCCCTTCACCTCATGCGGCCCTCTTCCATAACAATCATGACGGCACGTTCACCGACGTCACCGCGAGCGCAGGTGTAGCGAACGACCGATGGGGAACCGGCTGCGTTGTCGGCGATTACGACAACGACGGCTGGCCCGATCTCTACGTGACCAACGTCGGCGCCAGTCGGCTCTACCGCAACAATCACGATCACACGTTTACCGATGTCGCGGTGCAGGCCGGTGTGGCCCTCGACGAAGGTTCGGCCGACGTGGCGATTGACCACACCGGCGCCACCTTCGGGGACTACGACGGAGACGGCAAGCTCGATCTGTTTGTGGCCGGCTATATCGATCTCGACCTGAAAAACGCTCCGCTCTCCGGCTCCAACTCCGCTGGTTACGACTTCTGCCAGTATCGCGGAGTAAAGGTCATGTGCGGCCCGCGCGGACTTCAGGGTGCGCACGACCACCTCTTCCACAGCAACGGCGATGGAACCTTTACCGATGTCAGCAAGAAGTTGGGCGTGGACGGGCCCAATGGTTATTACGGTCTCGATGCGCTGTTTGCCGATGTCAACAACGATGGCAAGCCGGACATCCTGGTGGCCAACGATTCCACGCCGAACTATTTGTATATCAACCAGGGAAACGGCGCCTTCAAGGACCAAAGTTACGAAACCGGATTCGCGCTCAACGGAGATGGACGCGAGGCGGCCAATATGGGACTCGCCGTGGGAGACTACGAGAACAACGGACATCTCTCAGTGGTGAGCACAACCTTCTCAGATGATTACCCCATATTCTTCCGGAACGATGGCAAAGGAGCCTTCACCGATGTCAGTTATCAGGCCGGAGTTGCCGAGTCAGCCATCCCTTTTGTGAAATTTGGCGATGGATTCCTCGACTACGACAACGACGGATGGAAGGATCTTTTCATTGTCAACGGCCACGTCTATCCGCAGGTCGATCTGCATCCGGAGTGGGGACAAAGCTATGCCCAACGCGCGCTGCTCTATCACAACCTCGGCAATGGCAAATTCGACCTTGTGCCTGCGGTCGAGGGAACAGGACTGGCGATGGTCACCGTCGGTCGTGGCGCAGCTTTTGGTGACCTCTTCAACGACGGCAAAATAGACGTGGTCATCAGCAGCATGGACGGGGCCCCGGTGCTCTTGCGCAACGTCAATCCCGACCACCATCACTGGGTCGAGATGAAGCTCATCGGCGGACCTAAGAGCCCACGCGACGCGGTCGGCGCATCGGTCTACCTGACAGCAAACCGGATGCGTCAGCGAGGAGACGTCTTGAGCGGCGGGAGCTACCTTTCCTCAAACGATTTTCGCGTCCACTTCGGCCTGGGCGACGCCAGCGATGCCGGCACCGCCGAGATTCACTGGCCCTCTGGCAGTAAAGAGATCCTGAAGCTGCCGGCGGTGGACCGCATCTATACCATCACCGAAGGCAAAGGCATTACCGGCGCGATGTGCGAAGGCAAGCCCTGCGGCCCGTCTCGTTGAATTCGCCTGATGCACAGTGAACGCTAGGCTCCGGCGCGCACTTGCACTATAAGTTTGGCAGAAGCGAAACGGCGAGCTATTATACGTTGACGTTAGCGTTACCGATAAGTGAAGTTCTGAAGGAGATTTGGCAATGATCGGTCGAGTTGGATTCTTTCTAGTGTTGGCAGGATTGCTGTTGCCGGCATGCGTAGTGTGCACGGCACAAGACAAGGTGAAGTATGAGCCGACGCTTGCGTCGCTTGACAGTCATCCGCTGCCACAGTGGTATGCGGGAGCGAAGCTGGGAATTTTCATCCATTGGGGACTGTACTCGGTGCCAGGCTGGGCGCCGCTCTCCCATCCCGATCACGACTTTACAAGCGCGGACTACATCAAATACAACCCCTATGCCGAGTGGTACCTCAACGTCATGCGCGTTCCGGGCTCACCCACGCAGGCTTATCAACGAGAGCACTACGGGGCCAATTTCAGCTACTACGACTTTGCTCCCATCTTCAACCGCGAGTCGAAGAAGTGGAATCCCGACAAGTGGGCAGACACCTTCCGTGACGCAGGGGCCCGCTATGTGGTTCTCACGACGAAGCACCACGAAGGCTTCACGCTCTGGCCGAGCACGACGGTGAATCCAAATCCTTCAATTCCTCAAAATGAGCGCCACGCGGAGCGGGACATTGTCGGCGACCTGACCACCGCAGTACGCAAAGATGGATTGAAGATGGGGCTCTATTACTCCGGCGGGTACGACTGGACCTTCAACTCCGGCCCCATCGAAACCGCGCAGGACTATCTTGAAGTCAGGCCGGAATCGCAGGCCTACGGAGACTACGCCTTCGCGCAGATTCATGAGCTGATTGATCGTTATCACCCGGCGGTCCTGTGGAACGACATCGACTGGCCGAAAACAGGCCGGCCCATGCAGGTTGAAGCCGACTACTACAATGCTGTGCCGGATGGAGTCGTAGACGATCGGCTGGGAATCAAGCATGCCGACTTTGTTTCGCCGGAGTATCAGAACGTCGAGAAGATAAGTGAGAAGAAGTGGGAGGAGTGCCGCGGTCTGGGGCGGTCGTTTGGCTATAACCGCGCCGAAGGTGAAGCGGAAACCATCGCTCCGGCCGCTCTGATCGCCATGTTGGTTGACATTGTCAGCAAGAACGGTAACCTGCTGCTGGACGTTGGGCCGGAAGCCGATGGAACCATTCCTCCGGTGCAGATGGAGCGTTTGAAGGCGTTGGGAGCCTGGCTCAAGCAGAATGGCGATGCCATCTACGACACAACCCCGTGGGAGCGCGCCGTGGGCAAGACTGCCGAAGGCGATGATTTGCGTTTCACACGCAAAGGGAGTGATCTATACGCGACGATCCTCGGTGCTCCAAAAGCGCGGACGGCGACGATTGTGGGTGTGGCCGCGCGGCCGGGCATGCAGGTGACCGTTTTGGGCGAGGTCAAACCGCTGGAGACGAAGGCCGCAGACGGTAACCTCCAGGTGACGCTGCCGGAGCATCTGCCCGGCAACTACGCTTATGTGCTCAAACTGGCCGATTACGCGCGGTAAGTCGGATCGGCGGCGTTTGAGTAAACGAGTAACTTAACAAACCGTCGCTGGCTCCCGTGCAGAAACAACGGGAAGCGCGGAACACCAGCAGAGCGGTAAAGGCTTTGCGGTTAGTGCCTCAGGAACCAGACTACCCTTTAGTCTGGTTCCTGAGACCGAGATGCTCCAGTCACCCAAAATCAAAACGGGCGCCCGTCAGAAGGTCGCGCTTCCACCTCCAAAGGGTGGATGCCCCTTCACGTTCGGATCGTAGGCGTGGAGCGCGGCCAGTTTTTCCTTGGGCACGAATTCATCCCATGCCATGATGGGGTCTGGAACGGGCAGCGTGTGCGCTGTCTCAAAGTGGAGGGTCACAATCTGCTGGGGCTGGACGGGAATTGTGTACGCTCCTGAGCCGGAGAGCTTGGATTTGTGCCTGCCTGTGAGGTCGGTGATGTAGGCCGGGCCGTGGGGAACGGACAGCTTGATGGTTGCGATTCCCGCGATGCCGAGTGTTTCAGCAAAACGCAGTTCTATGTGGTCCCCTTCCCTGCGCATGGCCTCCACGATGATGTTGTCGGAGGTTTCAAGGAACGCCTCGCTCGGACTGATCGAGACCTTGTCGAGCAGGACAGGAGGTTGGTTATACTCCCAGGCGATGTGAGGAATGCGGGCCTGCTTCCAGGGAGTTGCATGGGGCACCAACGCATAGCTGAAGACGTGCCTGCCTTTCCCGCTGGTCCATGGGTTGTCGAACTTGTGGTACTGGTCTTCGGCATTGAGCAGGTAGATCAAGGGCGTGTTGCCATTGATTTCGCGGCCAGTGAGGCCACGATCCAGGAGTGCCACACCGCCTCCACCGGCGAGTTCAAAGTCCATCCAGCGCACAGCTGGAACGATGCCTTTGTTCCAGCCGGGTAGTTCGGGATTGGGACGCGCCCACCCACTATGCGCAAAGCCATAGGGAATGCCGCGCCGAACTTCGACGACATCCTCCGCGAGGGGAAACTCGGCTATCACAACCGAGTAATCGGGGATGTCGTTGAGTTCGGTCTCGAAGTCAATGCGCGGATAGTCATGGTAGAACCGCACGCGGCGGATCAACGAGCCACCACCCCAGAAAGTACTGACCGCCTCGACGCTGATCGAAACGGGTCCGCGTTCAATCCTGACCTGGGAATCGTGGTCGCTTGATGAGTCGAGTTTCACTCGGCGGGGGCGTGGGGCCATGAAGTCGCCTGGGTTCTTCTCCTCCTTGGCGGGCCGCTCGGCCACGATAACGTTCGCTGGTTCACGCAGCAGTTCGCGGCCTGAAGGCTTGAGGCGGAGGCTCGAGAGCGCTCCGGTCTTTGGATTGATCTGTGCGACGTAGTTTGCCGTTTCGATTGGAGCGGAGGTATCGACCGTTTGCGGCTGAGAGGGCGCAGCGTCGGAGAGTTTGCGGCCCCCGATGCTGAAAGCAGGCAGTCCTGGAATGCAAAGCACGCAGCCATTTGGCAGAGCCTCGCAAGGCAAGTGTTCCAGGCTCTTTCCGGCGGGGAGTTCGAGGACGACCGGGTCCGAGCGCCTCCAGTTAAGCGGATTGAAGAGTCCGACGGCTGCGCCCTCGTGCAGCAGGGCGCGAGCCGCTTCATCAAGGACGCGGGTGGTGGTGGCGCTCACCCAGTCAAAACGGTCGCGCACATCCCAGGAGCTCTCACTCACAAAGACCATCCCTCCTGCCGAACCCCAGAGAGTATTTCGATCCATGTTGAGGCACATGAGGGTCCACGCGCTGTTTGTGTCTTTAACCGGGTAGCTGTATTTGCCGCGGAGACTGGCGATTGTGGAGAGGATCTCGGCTGCCTGAAGCGCCTGCTCGCTGGTGCGGTAGCGCGTCTTTACCTCGGGGTTCTCGATCCAGAATGCGTCGAAGTCGTAGGCGGTGCCCGCGTGAGTAGTGGGAATCTGAATCTTCCCCGACTCAATACCGGGGAGCACGGCATCGACGTACTGGCTGAGCGTGGAAAAGCGGATGCGGCTCTCGGAATCAAGAGCCTTCCATTGATTCAGGAGTTGAGACGGATAATCTTTTACATCCGGAGCGCAGGAGTAATCGTCACCACCACCGAGGACCAGGACTGGCGCTCCAGGCGGGATGAATCCTTCTTTCCAACCGAAGAACATGTCAAGCGCATGAAGTTGCTGCACCGTGAGCGGAGTCTTGCTGGAGAAGATGGGCTCAGCCTCGCTGTAGTGGCCCGGGCTCAGAGTGAGAATCTTTGAACCATCGGGCGAAACCGACCAGTAGATGGTTTTGCCGGTGGGATTCTTGCGGGTATAGACCATGGCATCCAGCCCGAGCCCCGCGGAAATCTGCGGCATCTGCTCATGGGTCCCGCAAACATCGATTGTCCACGCATAGCGAGGCTGAAGTCCAAAGACTTGCTGATACCAGCGCAAGCCCAGAACGCCCATACGCACAAGTGCTTCTCCCCCAGAGAGGTTGATCGTGGGCTCAAGAAACATGGCGTTCACCAGCTCAACGCGCTTCTCGCGAACGCGGGCCTTCAGGTCCTCAAAGCGCTCTGGACGAAAGTTCTTGATGGCGATAATGTTGTTGATCTCTGACAGGACGAACGCGTAGTTTGAGTCCGTATCAACGCGGTCAAGATGGGTCAGATAGCTGTTGGCGCAATAAACGCGCTCGTGTGAGAACGTGGTAAGCCAACCGCAGCTTGCTGGATGGAAATTGGGCACGATGTAGACGTCGCGCTTTGATTCAGCTGCGGCTGCGCTGACCGGGCCGGCCACCCCTGTGCCGGCCGCGGCCGCCAGCAGACCGATAAAATGGCGCCTGCTGAGCGCTTGGTCATTGTTGCCTAAATCCGCAGGACCGCACGGAGCCTGGGGTTGAGAGGGACTGGGTCGGCGCATTGGTTCCTTTCTGTCGCCGCCATAGATCACGCAGACGGCCTCGCTTGACATTCGGTTGAGCGTCGGATGAAGTATATACGCCAGCCGGCGAGGGCGGCTGCCAGTAGAGTTTTTGAAGCCCGAAACACTCGCGGCCGGGAGTAGCTGCGATCCAGCCCCGCAAGCTGCTGCCGCAGGATTACTTTTTCCGATAGAAGTCAGAACAAGATGACGGTGGCTGCAGTTCCGACAGAAATAGACATTGAGTTTCTCGTGTACACTTGGTAGCTTCGAGGTTAACCTCCAAAGGAAATTCATGTGCACGCGTCTGCTCCTCCTGACAATCGTTGGCATTAGCGTCATCGACTGGAGCTCTCGCGCATGATCACACCAAGTCTTCCGCTTGGCATCGAGTTCCATGCAGACGGCGCATTCTTGTCGGCTAACTGTTACGCGCCTCAGAAGTACATCAAGAAATGGTCCTGGGAATCGTTCTGGATCATGCAGGCATTCTGGTGCTGGCTTGTTCTCCCCATCGCCGGCGCCCTCATCACCATTCCTCATCTTCGGCTTGTCTTGGCCCAAGCCCCCTCCGACAGGATGTTGTTCGCGTTTCTGATGGGAATCGCTTACGGCATCGGTGGTACTGCATTCAACATCTCAATCCGCTATATCGGGTTTTCGCTCACCTACTCAATTGCGGTCGGCCTCTCCAGTATCCTCGGCACAATAATTCCACCCCTCGTCCGCGGACAAGTTGCAGCAATCGTCGGGCGTCCCGGTTCTGCATGGGTACTGGCCGGAATAGCCGCGGGCGCGCTGGGGATTGCGATCTGCGGCGTTGCCGGCCGGCTGAAGGAGCGCGACCTCGATGCGGTCGCCGGAGAACGCGGTGAGTTTTCGCTCATCAAAGGGCTCGCGTTATCCCTGGTGGCCGGGATTTTTTCCGCCGTCTACGGCCTGGCGCTTGAGGTGGCGGCTCCGGTGGCCGATGTGGCGGAGCGTTTGGGAGCGGGTGTTTGGAAAGGCAACGTGTCCTACATATTTGTCAACTCCGGTGCCTTCCTCACTGCCGCGGTATTCAGCCTCTATCTCGCCAGGAAAAACCGTTCGATCGGCGAACTGGTAGCGCTTCCCGCTGAGGGGGGAACACAGCGTGTCACACGGAATCACCTGCTCGCCTTGATGACCGGAACTCTCTGGTATGGACAGTTCTTCTTCTACAATCTCGGGCACGTCCACCTGGGTCAGCAATATGAGTTCTGCAGCTGGGCAATTCACATGATCATGCTGGTCCTCTTCAGTAATCTTCTGGCCATCCTGTTCAGGGAATGGAGAGGAAGCGCGGCCAGCACGCGCCTGATGATTGGCTTTGGGATCGCAGTCCTCACCGGAGCCATCCTGATGCTTACCTGGGGCACTCACCTTGGGGGAATAACTTAATTACCTGGAGCACACTGCTATGGAACGAACTGCAAATTGTCTTGAAAAACTCGCACGCATGAAGGCCGCATTGAGTCATCAGGAACCAGACCGCGTTCCCGTGAGCGACTTCTTCTGGGGCAGCTTCCTCAAACGCTGGCGCGAGGAGTTTGACCTGTCAGCAGATGCGGATATTTACCGCTATTACAACCTGGATTGGATGCAGTTCAATCCAAACCTCGATCCACATATAAAGCCGTTCGAGGTTTTGAAGGATTCTCCCGAGGAGGTGGTTGTCCGCACGGGATTCGAGGCAGTTCTCTTCAAGAAATTCAACCAGGCCATGCCCGCGTTCCTGAGCTTTGATACGGACACCATCGATAAAATGATTGCTTTCGAATTTGACGATCCGTGGGATACGCGCCGCTACTTCTCAGCGGGGGACGATCAGATCAATGGCGTTGGAGACTCATTCAATCGCAATCTGCCTTCATTCGTTGATCGCATAAATGCTGCCTGGACTGATTTTCCGGTATTTGGCGGAGTTTGCGAAGCGCACGAGACGATGTGGCGCATTATCGGATCTGAGAACACGATGTGCTGGATGGGCATGTATCCGGACGAGATTGCGCGCTTTGCCCATCGAATCAACGAGTACGCTCTCGAAATCGTTAAGGCGCAAATCAAAGCGGCGGACGGTCATCTCGATGGCATCGTGATCTGGGGCGATGTTGCCTATAAGAAAGGGATGATGTTTTCTCCGGCTTTCTGGCGCAGCCATTTCAAACCGGGCGTGAAAGCTCTCATCGACGAGTGTCACTCTCATGGTCTGCCTGTGATTTACCACGGATGCGGAAACGTGAATCGGATCTTTGAGGATTTCATCGAGGTTGGCGTCGATGCGTACAATCCGCTGGAATTCAAGGCGGGAATGGATGCCATCGACCTGCGTCGGCGATTTGGTCATCGCATCGGGTTTTGCGGAAATATGGATGTGCAATTGTGGGCGGCCGGAAGTCGTGAGGAACTAAAGGCCGCGGTCCTCACAAAACTGAACGCTGCCAAGGGGGGTGGATTCATCTTTCAATCCGACCACTCTGTTCCGGGGAACGTACCTCCCGCCAGCTATGAATATGTTGTTCAGCTCGTTCGCGAGCACGGCCGCTATCCTCTTCATCTCGGCGAATATGACATTTCCGAATTTGATCAAAAAGTCAGCTGCTAGTCTTCGAAGGTTCTTCGATGTCGTTCACAATAAACCAGCGCAGCCGAGGGCGTTCTACGCTTGTTGATCGACAGATTTTTCCGTGCTCATGAAAAGCAAATCAGCGCTTCGTCTAGATCGGCAAAGCTATCTAAATTTCGCCTGCATTCGGGCGCGCAGGCGTTATTCATTGCGCGGAAGAATCTGAGATTCGACAAAGAAAAAGCAGAACGGGGTAAGCACAGCTGCCCCGCTCCGACCTGAGTCTTCCGAAACCACGTCAATTTGGACCGCAGGATCGCAGTTCGCGCAGGCGATTAGTGGTGTCCCCCGCCGCCGCTGGAGTGCGAGCCACCGCCACCACCAAAGCTGCCGCCGCCGCTGGAGTGCGAGCCGCCACCACCACCGCTTGGACCAAAGCTGCCAGGGCTTCCACCGCCGCCGGACGGACGGGAAGCCGAAGGAGGCGGACTATAGTTGCGTGGGGCCTGGCTGGCCGGAGGCGCGACATTGTTGTTTGTACGGCCAGTTGACCAGCTCTGATGAGCGTCTGGCGGTTTGCCTACACGGCCACCGGGTGGTACGCCGGGTACGGGTGCTCCGGTGTTCGCATTCGACGCGCCATTCGCAGCGCCGGGCTGAGGAACCAGGGCGCTGGGCCGAGGGACGTTAGGCACCGCCGTGTACCGGGGCTCGGGCGCCGGCGCATAGCTTGCACGGCCTCCCCCAGAGGTACGCACGTCGCTCGTGGGGTAATTTTCGCTCCTCGTCCCTTGATAGCCACCAGCAGGATGATAGACAAATCCTGAGGGCGTGGGCTGATAGTGCTGTTGCGAAGGAAGCGGACGCAACGGCGCAACGGTTGCGCCGGCAATCTCCGCTGGTGCATACCGATTACGCACGGGCAGCGAACCCGAAGCAACGAAGGATCCCCGTTTTACCGGGACGACTGAAGCGGCAAGGCGGTTTCCGGGCCCGAGAAGAATGGGTCGACGGATCGGGCGATAACCGCGGGGCAAATTGCCGAGGTTCGGACCGCGATAACCGCCGGTCCCCCACCATGGATTGCATCCGCCCATGCCCAAGCCGGGCGCCCAGCCCCAGCCAAACCCGTCATAGAAGTTCCAGGCACCGCACTGGTACGGCAGATAGCCCCACGGATAGCCGGAGACGAAGATGTAGCCGTAGCCCGGAGTTGCCATCCAGTTCCCGTTGGAGTAGGGATCGAATCCGGAATTGGAGGCGTCATAGGGCGACCAGACGTATCCCTGGCTGGGAACGTTGTACCAGCTGCCATTGGCGTCCAGGTCGTTCCATGCCGGAGTGCTGTTGTTGGCAAAGTTAGTGGCTGCGCCGGTCTGGTCGGCGGCTTCGGCGTTGAGAGCCTGATCGCGATCGGAGTTCCAGGAGTCCCACGAATCCGGCTCAATGGAATCAGAAAGGTTGTAGTGGCCGGGATCGGTGGCGTTGAGCGCAACGCTCTGGCCGCCATGCAGATCGACGGCCATGGAGTTTCCACGCTCCAGATGGGCATTGCCTGAGAAAACGGCAAGTTCGCCCGGAGGGCTGTCGAGTTTGACGCGCAGGACGGTGAAGCCGGTGGCAGTGGCCACGCTGTCACCAAACGCAACACGCAACGGCGCGCCCTGGGCGCCTCCCTGCAGTTCGAAGTAGGCGAGGCCGCTCTCCAGGCCAACCGCGGAGCCCTGGGCCGCAACCACCGTAAGCAGCAGCGCGCTGCCTGGAGCCAGTCGAACGACGCTGCCATCGTCAAACTGAATCTCCGCCTTGCCGTCATCGCCAGTCTCAACACGGGTTCCTGTAAACAGTGGAGCATTCACAAGGGCGGGGTCGGCGAGCACCTGGCCACCCTGCGAGATTCTGACCTGGCCCTCAACACTGCTAAGACGAGCCGCGCCCGCAGCCGGCTGAGTGGCGTCGTCCGCCCTGCTGGCCGGTGCCAACAGAAAGGCTGAAATCGCCAATGCCGCAAGACCCGAGAATGCCATAAGCCTGTGCCTGATCATTGTGTGCCTCCCCAAACGCACCCCAACTTCTATAGGACACCCTGAAGGATCAAAATGTCGCGCAAAATCTGCAACAAAATGAATTCTACGCTCCCGTGCGAGCGAGCAACACCCGCGCCCGCTTCCTCACCCTGTCCATCACCTCCGGATCATCGGCGAGGCGTTCAAGGATGTCGCGAATAACGCCTATCTGGCGCAACCGGCCATCTTTCACCGCGTCGACCATGAATTCGGTCTCCTGATCCAGACCTAGCCGGTCATGCTGCAGCAAGAGCTCAAGCCGAGCGCCCTCGCGAATGGTTTCGGAGACGCCCACAAACGTGTCTCCGAGTTCGGCGATATCCTTGTCCTTTGAGAAGTTGAATGTGCAGCTTCCCTGTCCTTCCGGTCCCGCGTAGCTGATCTTCTTCCAGCCTTGAAAGGCTACCTTCATATGGCTGTCGCAGTCCTCGCGGAACCAGTGGTGCCCGCGGGCTACCTGAAAAACGTGCGCGGCGAAATCCGGGCTGAGCCGGACGTCGCGATCCACGTCCGGAACATCCATCGACTGGGATTCGTTGGATGGAGCGACTCCGTGTTCAGAGTGAAAATGGCCGCTGCCGTCGGGATGAAGGATCAACACCCAGTGCGCGGGGTTCGTGCCGGGATTGGAGAAGTCCACCGTGACGACTGGATCGGCGGCAGGCCACTGCTGGGTGTAGGCCGGAGGGGACAGCGCGGCGAGAAGCAGGGCAAAGAGCGTCAAAACCGGTTGGAACGAAACACGGTTCATCGGGCGGCGCTCCGCACTGGCGTTTGGGGCTGGTTCTGCAGGCCCAGCGTCTGCGCCGTGTGGATGTGGCAGATGGCGATGGCCAGGGCGTCTGCCGCATCGGCAGGTTGGGGCAATTCGGCCAGATTGAGAAGACGGGCCACCATGAACTGAACCTGCTCCTTTTTTGCGAGACCGTAGCCAACCACGCTGGACTTGATTTTAAGAGGTGCGTACTCAGCCACGGGCAGACCTTGGCGAGCCGCGGCAAGCAGCGCCACTCCCCTCACCTGGCCCAGCTTGAGCGCCGACTTGGCATTCACCGAATAAAAGACCTCTTCAATCGCGACAACATCAGGCTGCCAACGCTCAATTTCAGCGGAGAGTTCACGAAACACCTGTTCAAGACGCTCGGCGGTGGATTTTGTTTTGCTGAGCCGGATAGCTCCCATGGCTTTGCAGACCAGACGCTGTTCGCGCGCGGTCTCGTCCGGCTCCACGACACCGTAGCCGGTAATCTCGGTTCCACAATCGATTCCAAACACCCGCATCGGGTCCAAGTGTATCGCAGATGGCGGTATCTCATGGCAAACGAACGCCTTCAATGTGCCGCGCTGTACAAGCCGGTATCCGGTCCCATTTTCCAACAAGCCAACTCCGCGACTCGGAATTGGACCGTTCACGAAAGTTTGATCAAAAATCACACCAAAGTCTTATTCAAAAATCCAAATCCGTTGTCTAATCGTATTAAGAGTGAGAGTGTGATGGAGCGACTTTCCCCCAAGTCGATCAAGCACGACGCCGCTGTGTGGCTGCGGCAGGGCATGTCACCCCAGCGACTGGCTCTCACGCTGGCTCTCGGATTTGCCATCGGCTGCATCCCCGTGGTCGGTATTCCAACCGTACTTTGCGCGGGTCTGGCGCTCACGTTGCGACTCAATCTGCCAGCTATTCAGGTGGCCAACTACCTGGCCATGCCGTTGCAACTGGTCATGATTGTGCCGTTTGTGAGGATGGGCGGATGGCTGCTCGCTTCCGGATCCGCACCTGCACCCTCGACCCGGCAGATCTTGGGGTATTCCCCCTTCGAACTCGTTACGCAGATGTCCAGCCTGGCTGGGCACGCGCTCCTGGCCTGGGTCCTGATGGCGATTCCAGCGGTGCTGCTGATGACGGTCACGCTGACCCTGATGCTGCGGCGCATTCCCGCCCTTGCCCCTGCTGAAGTGGGCGACTGAAAACGAGCAAGCGGATCTTGGCCACCCCAGGAACAAGAAAGAAAGTCCAGGAAAACGCTGACCACTCAAGAAAACTTCTGAGGCTCTCACCCTGAGCCCAATCTTCTATTTACCAGCGTAAGGGTCGTTCACCGGCACACCGCTGTCCACCCAGGCCGTGTAGATCATGTCGCGCAACATGCTGGCTCCCGCGGCGACGCGCTCGGTGGTGAAGGCGCGCGACTCGGGCGTTCCCTCCCCACTAAACCCGCCAGCCTTTTCCAACTGGTAGACCTTCTCGACATAGGTGCTGGCGTGGCGGAGGTAGGCAACGTAGGCGTCGAAGATGTCGCCATCGATGGCCTTGGTGGGCGTCATTTGGGCCAGCACTTCTGGAGCATGGATGTTTGCCCCGACGAAGGGCCCCTCAAACTGCCAGTGAATCTGATGCGCGGTGGTGTAGCCGTTGGGATTGGGTCCGGTCCAGCCGTTGTACTGGATGGTGGTGTGCAGGGGCTGCGAGCCGTCGCCCACGTAGTGGCCGAGCCACCCCGCGTAAAAGAGGATGGCCTCTTCGACCGGACGAGTGTCTTCGTGATTTGCGGCCATCGCGCGGTACTGGCGCATGGCGGCCTTCAAGCGCTCCCATACTTCAGTCGTCACCCATGGCTGAAGTCCGATTTTCTCAGGGCGCTCGCCGGCAGCATAGACCTTGGCCTCAAAATCGAGCCGCTTGTGCGGCAGGGGGCCAAGGGCATCAGCCGGCTCCAGGTCAATGAAGTGTTCGGGTGCCTGGGCCGCAACCAGTTCGGGTTCCGCAGGAGAACGCCAGCGATCGGGTTCGGGACCAAGATACTCAATCTCCTCGATCGCGGCCTTGGTACGAAGAAACTCCGGCATGTCCGCGGGCAGATTCGCCGCCGCAAGGCGGTTGATGAGGCGATGGCCTTCATTGCCCCAGGCGCGGGCTGCGGTCGGATGAAGGGCGAGGCACCCGGCCACGACAAGGACTGCAAGAAGAGCACGCTGAGCAGGTCGCTTGAACAACATGAGGCAAGTATAAGGCCCGGCGAGGAGGTCGCAATTGCCTCCCCCACCCCTGGGGTAGCGCCAAGTGGTACGGGGCTCCGAATTACCTAGAGGAACTAGCTGCAAACGCATATACTACGTGCAAACTGTTGCATATACTGCGTGCATGCAGTCTTTTACGCACAGGCCCTGTGTTTACGGGTGCGCCAGGCACGGTTTTGAGTAGCCGAGGGAACCAATGGGGGACCCAGCAGCGGAGACAAGAGAAGCCGGCCATGAGCAGGCTTCACCGGCGGGCGCGGGCAGAGTTTTCATCCTCTGGACGGTCCTCGCGGTCGCGGCCCTGCTTCTGGCTGCCGGCGCAGTTGCATTACGCCTGATTGCCGGACCCGATTACGATGGACTGCTGATGCTGGCTGCCTGCCTTGCCGCTTTGCTGCTGGCGCTGCGGCTGCCCAGCCGTAACCCCGGCAGCAAAGCGGCGCAAAAGCGCGAAACAGATGCTGAGCCCGTTCCCTCCCCAACGCAGGAGATTCTGGATTCTGCCGGGACGGCAGTGGTGGCCGTAGGCCTTGACCGCAAGCTGATCTATGTCAATCCCGCCGGCGAGCGATTACTGGGATCGGACGCCAGTGAGCTCGTGCACGGCTGGACGATGTCTGATTTTCTGGCGCCGGGCGAAGGGGCTCGCCTGGTAAAGGAGATGGAAAAGCTATGCGGCGTGGACCGCCCCGAAGAGGCGACCTCTGCGGGCCGCATGAGCGCCTATCTGAATTGCCTGCGCGCGCTGCCGCCAAGCATGGTTCCCAGCTTTGACGCGCAACTGCGACGCAAGGACGGAACGGTTTTTCCGGCTACGCTGCACATCTCCGCGCTACGTGACCATACCGGCGACATCAATGGCCTGGTGGCGGCAGCCATCGACAAGAGTTCCACACTCCACAAAGAACAGGCGCTGCGCGAGTCACAGGAGCGGTTCCTCGATCTGTTTGAGAGTTCAAGCGAGATGATCGCCACCTTGAGCCCGGCGGGGCGCTTCCTTTATGCCAACCCCGCGTGGAGGCGGACCTTTGGCACCGACGAGCACTCGCTGATGGCGCTTGACTCGTTTGAAGAACTCTTTGGACCGGACTATCGAGGCGAAGTGGCTGCGTTGTTCCGGCGCGCTCTCGACGGAGAGGCGATTGATCACGCCCCGCTTCGCTTCCACGCGCGGGATGGTCGGGTTCTGGAGTTTGAGCTGAACCTGAGCCAGCGCCAGAAAGCCGGAAATCCTCTGGCCGTGCGCTGCCTTCTGCGCGATGTGACCCAGCAAAAGCAGCGCGAGCACCGGCTGGCCCTGCAACTGGTCGTGAGCCAGATTGTCGCCGAGAATGCTACGCCGGAAGTTGCAACCATGCGGATTCTTGAGGCCCTCTGCCTGTCGCAGGGCTGGGACCTGGTGATCAAGTGGCGGGTTGACGCCAAGCAAAAGGGGCTTGAGTTTTCGACTGCATGGGGCGCTGCTGGGCGCAAGGCCGAGGCCCTGATTCAGGAGAGCATGGGGCAGACACTGGCCAACGGGGTTGAACTGCCGGGACGCGCCTGGAAAGATGGACGCCCAGTATGGATCGCCGATCTGAACTCGGCGCCAGTGAGCCCCCGCATTCAATCAGCGATGAAAAAGGATATGGTCTCCGGCTGGGCCGTTCCCGTGCGCGTGGGCAATTCCGTGCTCGCGGTCCTGGAGTTCTACTGCCATTTCAAGCTGCGCGAAGATCGTGAAGCGATGGCGGCGATTGAAACCGCGGCCGCATCGCTCGGCCAGATGCTGGTTCGCTCGCAGGAGCGAGGCCGGGCCGATGAACTTTACCGTCAACAGGAAATTCTGCTGGACTCCGTGGCAGACGGAATCTGTGGCCTCGACCGCCATGGAAAGGTGAGCTTCGCGAATCCGGCTGCAGCGCGGCTGCTGGGATCGACGGCTGCTTCGCTCACTGGAAAACCTGTTCATGCCCTCCTGCACGGTACTGCTCCAGCCAATCGCCAATGCCAGGAGGATTGCGCATTGAAGCGCGCAACAAGCCGGCAGGCCGCCTCCTCGGGCGAAGACAGCATTTTCCGCGCGGACGGCAGTTCGTTCCCTGCCGAGTATGCACTGACGCCAATCTTCGACCAGGGACGCTTTTCTGGATCTGTGTTGAGCTTCAGAGACATCAGCCAGCGTAATGCGCTCGACCGGATGAAAGACGAGTTCATTTCCACCGTCAGTCACGAATTGCGTACGCCGCTCACGTCGATCCGCGGCGCGCTGGGACTGTTGTCTTCAGGAATGCTGGGAGAGGTGAATGAAAAGGCGGCAAACCTGCTTCGCATCGCGATGACCAACAGCGACCGACTGGTTCGGCTGATCAATGACATTCTCGACCTCGAGCGAATCCAGAGCGGACGGGAACCGTTGACCTTTAAACCTATTCAACTCTCCGATGTCGTGCGGCAAGCCATTGGAGACATGCAGCCGGTGGCCGACTCGGCCGGTGTGCAGTTGATCCACGACACGACGCAGGCTGAAATTGATGCCGACCCCGATCGCCTGTTGCAGGTGCTCACCAACCTGCTGTCGAATGCCGTCAAGTTCTCGCCTCCGAATTCGACCGTCTCGATCATGATCAGACCGGGAGTGAGTGGTGTCACGATGTCGGTGATCGATCACGGACGGGGCATTCCGGCCGACAAGCTGGAGGCGGTGTTTGGAAGGTTCCAGCAAGTGGACGCTTCTGACTCGCGCCAGAAGGGCGGCAGCGGACTCGGATTGGCGATTTGCCGGACCATCGTTCTGCAGCACTCGGGGCGCATCTGGGCCGAGAGAAATCCGATACGCGGCACGACCTTCAGAGTCTTTCTTCCGTATCATCCCGTTCCCCTTGAAACGCCTGCAGGACTGCCTGAAAACGAGACCGGTCATGGAACCGTGCTGCTGGGCGGAGCGAATGTGGATTCGAGGTTACGCATTGCAGCCCAGTTAACGGGCCACGGCTATCGCGTGGTAGAGACGGGGACCCTGGAACAGACGCTGGCTGCGGCTCACGACGGTGTAGAAGCGATTCTGCTGGACACGTCGCTTGATGGGATGAACGGCTGGGAGATTTTGCCGTTGCTGCGCAAGCTGGATCCGGAAGCGCGCACACCAGTGGTTCTGCTGAGCGTTGACAATCCGCATGCCGCGGGCACGATGCCGGACGCCACGGCGCTTGGCGTAGCAGGATGGGTGGCCAAGCCGATAGAGGAGGATGCGTTGCTCGGCGAGCTGGCGCGCGTTCTATGCGGGCCGGGCGAAAAGGCGCGCATTCTCATTGTCGAGGACGACAAGGATCTCGCAGGCGTGATCGGCGAAGTGTTTGCCCGCGACAGCATCTCAGTCAAGCTGGCGCATTCGCTCGAGCAGGCGCTTGAAGGTTGCTTCAGCTTCCAGCCTCACCTGCTGGTGCTCGACATCGGGCTGCCGGACGGCGATGGTTTCAACGTGGTGGATTGGCTCAGGCAGCACGAGTCGCTCGCGCAATTGCCCCTGGTGGTGTACTCAGGCCGCGATCTTTCACCAGCGGAGCGGCGCAACCTGACGCTCGGCCCCACGCACTTTCTGGCCAAGGCGCGCGTGCAGCCGCAGCAGCTTGAAGCCCTTGTGCTCACCATGCTGCGCAGCTCGCGCCA
>Ga0182012_10002632_pt1 | contig 19379 bp, 18 predicted proteins | sample 612S2SmetaG_FD_120486 | JGI IMG/M metagenome (GOLD analysis project Ga0182012, IMG submission 120486) | Permafrost microbial communities from Stordalen Mire, Sweden - 612S2S metaG | ecosystem: Environmental > Terrestrial > Soil > Wetlands > Permafrost | place: Sweden: Stordalen | collected...
AATAGCGATAGGAGAGAATCATGACTGAAGTCGAACAGCAACGTCCCGAAGCCCATTCCGGCAAGGTGGTCTATACCGCGAAGACCCATACCACCGGCGGGCGGGAAAACGGCGTTTCCCGTAGCTCCGACGGCCGGCTTGACGTCAAGCTCTCGCTGCCGGGCTCGATGCGGATCGGCACCAATCCTGAGCAGCTGTTCGCCGCGGGTTGGTCAGCCTGCTTCGAAAGCGCGATCGGGGTGGTGGCGCGCAAACGCAAGATCGCGCTGCCGGCCGATCTGGCCATCGACACCGAAGTCGACCTGCATCTGGCGGACGGCGAATATTTTCTCAGCGCCCGTCTCAACATCAGCCTGCCGGGCCTGGACCGTGAGGCCGCCCGGACCCTGCTGGATGATGCGCACCAGGTTTGTCCCTATTCGAAAGCCACCCGCGGCAACATCGACGTCGCGATCAACCTGGCCTGATCGGCCGTCTACGCAACCTTCTGGATCGGATGATGACCATGGCCATGCCCTCAGCCAGGTTGATCGCCTTGGCGGTGCTCGTACTGATCATGCTTCTCACCGTAGCGGAATTCGGCCCGGCCATTTTTGGCGGCGGCTGATGCCAGGCTTTATGTGCTCATCCGGATTTTGGATGTGATCGAAACTTATTCTCGCATGGAGGGATCAGCGATGATCTATGAGCTGCGCGTCTATCAGCCCGTGCCAGGCCAGATGCCAAAACTGCTGGCCCGCTTCGAGGATCATCTGCTTCCCATCTGGGAAAAGCACGGAATCCGCCCCGTCGGTTTCTGGACGACGCTGGTAGGTCGATCCAGCAATGACCTGACGTACATGCTACAGTGGAAGTCGCTGGCGGATCGCGAGGTCAGATGGTCGGCGTTCGAGGGTGACCCCGCCTGGCACAGGGTGCGCGACGACAGCGAGCGCGATGGGCCCATCGTCGCCAGTATCGCCAATCAGTTCCTGACGCCAACGGCCTTCTCGACGCTGAGATAGCGTCGCGGCTGAGCACCTTGGTCAGGACCGCGAGCCGTAGCGATGTGAGGGAGAGCTGTTATGAGCGCCGACCGGAAAGTCGCCGTGATCACCGGGGCATCGCAGGGAATCGGCGCCGGCCTGGTCAAGGCCTACCGTGAGCGCGGCTATCGCATCGTCGCCACATCGCGATCGATCGAGGCATCAGACGATGATGACGTCCTGGCCGTGGCCGGTGACATCGCCAATCGGAGGACGGCCGAGCGGGTGATTTCCGAAGGCGTGGCCCGGTTCGGGCGCATCGATACGCTCATCAACAACGCCGGTATCTTCATCGGCAAGCCGTTCACCGGATATAGCGAGGCCGATTTTGCCGCGATCCTGGGCGTCAACACCGCCGGCTTCTTTCATACCACCCAATTGGCCATTGCCCAGATGGAGAAGCAGGGCAGCGGCCATGTCGTGCAGGTGACGACAAGCCTGATCGACCATGCCGACTCCAGTGTCCCGTCCGCACTCGCCTCGCTGACAAAAGGCGGCCTCAACGCGGTCACCCGATCGCTTGCGATCGAATATGCGAGAAGCGGCATTCGCGTCAACGCGGTCGCACTCGGTGTCATCAAGTCGTCGATGTATCCGGTCTCGAGCTACCCACAACTCGACGTCCTGCATCCCATAGGCCATATGGGTGAGATCTCCGACGTCGTCGGCGGCGTTCTCTACCTGGAGTCCGCCGGCTTCGTAACAGGTGAAATCCTTCACATCGACGGCGGCCAGAGCGCGGGTCATTGAGGCAAGGGGCATTTGGGCGTCGCTGACGCCGGAGATCTGACGATGACAGACTATGGCGGCATCAAAGAGCTCGTTGCGGCCTTGCGGGCGAAAACCATTTCCGCGGTGGAACTCGCCACGCACACGATCAGGCGAATTGAAGCGTTGGACCGGCGCCTCAATGCCGTCGTGGTCCGCGATTTCGAGCGCGCGCAGGAGGCCGCGAGAGCGGCCGATGCCGCCATCGCGCGCGGCGAGGTGCGACCGCTGCTCGGCGTCCCGATGACGGTGAAAGAGGCCTTTAATGTCGCGGGATTGCCGACCAGCTGGGGTAATCCGCAGTACCGGGATTTCATGCCGGAGCAGGACGCCTTGATCGTCTCCCGCGTCAAGCGCGCCGGCGCCATTGTGCTTGGCAAGACCAACGTGCCGTTGGGGCTGCGGGACTGGCAGAGCTACAACGATATCTACGGCACCACCCGCAATCCCTTCGACCTCGATCGTACGCCCGGCGGCTCTTCGGGCGGATCCGCCGCGGCGCTCGCAGCCGGCTTCGGGGCGCTGTCGCTGGGCTCGGACATTGGCGGATCGCTGCGTACGCCGGCGCATTTCTGCGGCATTTTTACCCACAAGCCAACGCTTGGCCTGGTACCGACGCGCGGCCAAACCGCGCCGGCAACGCCACCCTTCGCCCGCGAGGATGATCTTCTCGTGGTCGGCCCAATGGCCAGATCTGCCAGCGATCTCGCGCTGGCGCTTGATGTGATCGCAGGGCCCGACGAGGCGCGGGCCGGCATCGGCTATCGGTTGCAGCTTCGGCCCCCCCGGCACGATCAGCTGAAGAATTTCCGCGTGCTGGTGATCGACAGCCATCCGCTGGTACCGACCTCGACCGCGGTGCGCGGGGCGATCGATGGGTTGTCGGAGCGGCTCGCTTGTCTCGGTGTCACGGTCGCGCGCGAAAGTCCGTTGTTGCCGGAGCTGGCGGCATCGGCGCGACTTTATATGAGGCTGTTGCTGTCCTATTGGGCGTCGAACTGGCCGCAGGACCTCTATGGCCGCACGCGGGCCGCGGCCGAGTCGCTTTCGAAAAATGATACGAGCCTTCTCGCCGAGCGCATCCGCGGCTCGGTCATGAGCCATCGCAATTGGCTCCAGGCCGACGAGGCACGTGTCGGACTTCGGCACCAATGCAGCGCGCTGTTTCGCGAATGGGACCTGGTACTCTGCCCGCCGATGCCGACGCCGGCTTTTCCCCACGATCAGCTGTCGCCACTGACGCCAGAGGAACAATTCGCCCAGCCCGTGGTTCCCCAATCCTCGCCGGGGGCTCGACACATCGAAGTCGACGGCAAAAAGGTTGGGTATGTCGATGCGCAGCTGGTTTGGTCGGCGCTGGCGACGATGTGCGGCCTGCCGGCAACGGTGGCGCCGATCGCTCGCTCGGAGCAGGGCCTGCCGATCGGGGTCCAGATCATCGGACCCTATCTGGAGGACCGCACGACTCTTGCCTTTGCCGAACTGATCGAGCGTGAGTTCGGCGGTTTCCTCCCGCCTCCAGGCTTTGCGGCGGATCCGACGGCCCGTGAAGGCACGCCGCGCCCGTTGCCTGCCCGATGAAAAAGGATAGACAGCCATGGCAATCGAAAACGTCGCCGATCTCTTCGTTGCAACGCTGGCTCAGGCGGGCGTCAAGCGCATCTTCGGCGTGGTCGGGGACAGCCTGAATGGTCTGACCGAGGCGTTGCGCAAGCGCAAGACCATCGATTGGATTCGTGTCCGGCACGAGGAGGTGGCGGCCTTCGCAGCCGCCGCCGAATCGCAAATCACCGGCCAACTCGCGGTGTGCGCGGGATCCTGCGGTCCGGGCAATCTGCATCTCATCAACGGCCTGTTCGATGCCCACCGCAGCCGCACCCCGGTGCTGGCCATCGCCGCACAGATTCCTTCCGCGGAAATCGGCGGCGGCTATTTCCAGGAGACCCATCCGCAGAACCTGTTCCGGGAATGCAGCCATTACTGCGAGCTGGTCTCGGATCCGTCGCAACTGCCTTATGTCCTGGAAAATGCCATCCGCGCCGCGGTGGGAAAGCGCGGCGTGGCCGTGCTGGTGATCCCCGGCGATGTCGCGTTGCGCCCGGCGCCCAGGCGCGACATCGCGCCGGTTGCCGGTTTGTTGCCGGCCGCGCCGATGGTGCGGCCCGCCGAAGGCGAATTGACGGCCTTGGCGCAGCTGTTGAACGGCGCCAAGCGTGTCACGCTGTTTTGCGGTCGCGGCTGTGCGGGAGCCCACGACAGCCTGATGCGGCTGGCCGAGATCATCAAGAGCCCGATCGTGCATGCGCTCGGCGGCAAGGAGCACGTTGAATACGAAAACCCCTACGACGTCGGCATGACCGGCTTTATCGGTTTCTCTTCCGGCTACGCCGCGATGCACGCCTGCGACGTGTTGCTCATGCTGGGGACCGACTTTCCCTATAAGCAGTTTCTGCCGACGGACGCAAAGATCGCCCAGGTTGACATCCGCCCTGAAAATCTGGGCCGCCGCTGCAAGCTCGACCTCGGCCTGGTCGGCGACGTCGCCGCCACCATCGAGGCGCTGCTGCCCAAGCTTAGCCCGAAGCAGGACCGCAGGCACCTCGACGACAGCCTCGCTCACTACAAGAAAGCCCGCGCCGGGCTCGACGAACTGGCCCGCGGCACGCCCGGCAACAAGCCGATCCACCCGCAATATCTGGCACGCCTGCTCAGCGAGATCGCGTCCGACGATGCCGTGTTCACGGCCGACGTCGGGACGCCCACCATCTGGGCGGCGCGCTATCTCGCCATGAACGGACACCGGCGCCTGATCGGCTCCTGGGTCCACGGCTCGATGGCCAATGCCATGGCGCACGCGATCGGCGCTCAGGCGGCGCAGCCCGGCCGGCAGGTGGTGTCGCTGTCGGGCGATGGCGGATTTGCCATGCTGATGGGCGATCTCATCACGCTGACACAAATGAAGCTGCCGGTGAAGGTCGTGATCTTCAACAACGGGGTGTTGGGTTTCGTGGCGCTCGAAATGAAGGCCGCGGGTTTCATCGAGTCCGGCGTCGATCTGCAAAATCCCGACTTCGCCGCCATGGCCCGCGCCATGGGCATCTATGCCGCCAGGGTCGAAGATCCGGAAGACCTGCCGAAGGCGATTCGCGACATCCTGGCCCATGACGGCCCGGCGGTGCTCGACGTCGTGACCGCCAAGCAGGAGCTGTCGATGCCGCCCACCATTACCGCCGAGCAGGTCAAGGGCTTCAGTCTCTGGGTGCTTCGTGCCGTGATGAGCGGCCGCGGCGACGAGGTGCTCGATCTGGCCAAGACCAACCTGTTGGCGCGCTGAGGGAGCCCGAGTCGCCGCCGGCCCCTCGCCCCGCGTCTATCGCGGGGAGAGGGGGCCGGCGGCGGCGCAGCTATTCCCAACTGTCGAGCTTGATTTCGTTTGGCCAGAGGGCTCCCTTGCCGGTTTCGAGAAGCGACTTCAGGCTCAGCAGAAAGACGGCCCATTTGGTGCTGCAATGGTGCATGAACTCCACGGGCTCCTTCCAACCTTGGTGCTTGAACAAAATAATGGTCCAGTCGCCTTGCTGCCTGAGATCGAAGCTTATCGTCGTGCCGATCCATTCTTCGGGTCCGTCGACCACCTGCCACAGCACGCGTTTGGCGGGATCAAGCTCCAGAACCTTCATGTCGAAACCGCCGGCGCCAAACCGGAATTTGAGTATCCCGCCGACCCTGCTTTCCCCTTGCGTGTCGTGCGTCCACCAGCCTGCAAGGCCTTCAATGGTGCTCAACGCATGATAAGCATCGACTGACGACGATGCCTTGATTCCGACCTTGTGCAAGATATCCGACATGTGCGTCTACTCCCTTTGGTGTTGGTCGTGAGTTAATCTAGGCGCCGGGGGTCGAGCGGCGGGAGTGACAAGTGTGTCGGGAGTCGCCAAATCGAGTTCGGCACAGCGCCCCTCAATCTGAACTGCAACCCACGCTTCACAGGTTCGCGGCAGGCGTTGCGGCATCGTTGTTCTCTCCCATGGGTGTGCTTCGTCGAGTGGTGGGGCCGACGGTCAGCACGGTCACAACGGCTCCAGCCCACTCGACCACGGCTGTGAGAAACCCAGGCGAAAGGATCGTCCAGTCGAACATGAAAGCGGCCTTCGGCTGCGATGTGATGAGTTATCGTCGTGTGATAGAATAGGATCGATAGAGCGGACGGTGAGAGTGACAAGTGTGACGGGATTTGAATGGACTCGCTGATGACAGCAGCCGCGCGTGCGCTGGCGGCGGGCGACCTGCTTGGAGCTTTGAAGCGGGTTGCCTTGCGTAACGACCCGCCCGCGCTCGCGCTTCGGGGCATCGCGATGGCGCGGCTCGGCGATTTCGTTCGCGCGAAGGCTCTGTTACGAAGTGCGGCACGCGCCTTCGGTCCGCGAGAGGCGGTGGCCCGCGCCAGATGCATCGTCGCCGAGGCCGAGATCGCACTCGTCTCGCGCGACCTCGGATGGCCCGCGAAGACGCTCGACGCGGCGTGGGCCACGTTGCAGGCGCACGGCGACCACTTGAACGCGGCACTGGCGCGGCACCTCGCGATCCGGCGGCTGCTCCTGATCGGACGCCTCGACGAGGCCGAGCGGGCGCTCGCCGAACTTGATCCGACGCCGTTTCCTCCGGCGTCGAGGGCAGCCCACGAGCTGGTGGTTGCGGGGATCGCGATGCGACGCCTGCAGACCAAGACGGCGCGCGTTGCGCTGGCCCGGGCGGAGCAGGCCGCGCGCGACGCCGATATCCCTGCGCTGAGGGCGGAGGTCGAAAGCGCATCCCTTGTGCTCAACACGCCCGCGGCCCGTCTGACCGGGCGCGGCGAGGAGCGGCTGCTGTTGCTCGAGGAAGTCGAAGCGCTGCTGGGGTCGGAGGCGCTCGTCGTCGACGCCTGCCGCTATGTCGTGCGCGACGCACGCACGGTGGTCTCGCTGGCGACGCGCCCGGTATTGTTCGCGCTCGCGCGCGCATTGGGCGAAGCCTGGCCCGGAGACGTTCCGAGAAGCCAGCTCATCGCACGCGCCTTCCGTGGCAAGCACGCCGATCAATCGCATCGGGCGCGGTTGCGGGTCGAAGTCGGGCGGCTTCGCGTTGAGGTGCGGAAGCTCGCGGACGTGCGCGCGACGAAGCAAGGCTTTACGCTGGCGCCGCGCCACGGCCGCGAGGTCGTGGTGCTCGCGCCACCGGTCGAAGAGCAGCATGCGGCGCTGCTCGCCTTCCTTACCGACGGTGAATCGTGGTCAAGCTCGGCCCTGGCGCTCGCGCTTGGAGCCAGTCCGCGGACGGTGCAGCGAGCCCTCGATTCGCTTGCGGCAGCCGGCAAGGTGCAGCCGTTCGGCCGTGGGCGGGCGCTTCGCTGGATGACCCCGCCGCTGCCGGGATTCACGACAACCTTGTTACTCCCAGCTCAGCCGCCGAATGGCTAACAAGGAGGCCATCAACAAATATCTGGGGAGACAAGCATGAAGCCATCACAGGCCGAAATCGTCCGTGAGTATGGACCTTTTCCGGACGTCGAGCGCGTGAACGGGGTCACCTATGACGGTCAGCACGTCTGGTTTGCCAGCGGAGACAAGCTGAATGCCCTCGACCCCGCGAGCGGGGAGACGGCGCGCTCGATCGATGTCGTCTCGCACGCAGGGACGGCTTTCGACGGGCGGAATCTCTATCAGATCGCCGAGGATCGCATCCACAAGATCGATCCGGAGACCGGCCACGTACTTGGCACGATCCCGGCGCCCGGTGGCGGCGGTGACTCCGGTCTGGCGTGGGCCGAAGGCACGCTTTGGGTGGGGCAGTATCGGGACTGCAAGATCCATCAAGTCGATCCCCGGACCGGCGCGATCCTTCGCACCATCGAGTCCAAGCGCTTTGTCACTGGGGTGACCTGGGTCGACGGCGAGCTCTGGCACGGCACGTGGGAAGGTGACAAAAGCGATTTGAGGCAGGTTGATCCTCGCACCGGCGAGGTCCTGGAGACGCTTGAGATGCCGTCCGGAGTTAGCGTGTCGGGGCTCGAGTCCGATGGCGGCGATCAATTCTTCTGCGGAGGCGGAAGCAGCGGCAAGGTGCGAGCCGTGCGCCGGCCGAGGCGAGCCGCTGCGACGGCGGCTTCGGATCCCTCGTAGACTCCAGGCGCCAGTCGTTGGAGCTGCCGTCACGGGCCGCTAGTCGAGTCCGCGCCGTGATGAGCAGCCGCGGCGACGAAGTCTCGATCTGGCCAAGACCAACCTGCTGGCGCGGTGAGGGGAGGGATGGTGATCCGGAGATCGGCTGTCATCGCCCGGCTTGACCTTGGGTTGACCGGGCGATCCAGTATTCCAGAGCTCGATTGATCTGATCGCGCCGCCTGCGGCATGATCGCTGGCTTCAGCGATCAACAGCACCGCCTCAGCGCGGCATCATGACCGAGCGCTGACGACGAGGGGGGAGGCCTTTGCCAAAGATTACGGACGACTTGCACCACAAGATGCCACGCAATAGCACCGCAAGACATTGCTTTTCGTGCCTCCAGGATCTCCTCTCTCATCATCAGCAAAACGCGCCCGACCGCCCGGCCATTCTTGCCCGCGGACGGCCACCGATGACATTTGGCGCGCTGTGGGTCCAAGCCAGATACGTGATTCGCGAGCTGCGCGGCATCGGGCTCCGCTCCGCCGATAGAGTCGCGGTCGTATTGCCGGGCGGACCGGAGGCTGCGGTCGCGATGATTACGGTTGCCGCTGGCGCGGTTTGTGTCCCGCTCAATCCCGGCTTCACCTGTGACGAATACCAGCGCTATTTCGACCAATTGCAGCTTGCGGCGCTGTTGACGTCTACTGATTTGACTGCGGCCAGCCGTCGGGCCGCCCAAATTCTCGGCATTCCCGTCATCGATCTGTCGCCTCGGCTTCACGGTCCCGCAGGCGCGTTCACGATCGCCGGTCAAGCGCCGCGGGCCGCGGTGGAGAATGAATTTGGATCCAGCACGGACGATGCGTACCTTCTTTTGACCTCAGGCAGCACATCGTGGCCAAAGACGGTCCCCCTGACCCATGCGAGCGTCTGTCTGTCGGCCGGCAACGTTGGCGATGCGTTGGCACTTGAGTCCCGGGACCGTCTGCTGAGCGTGTTGCCTCTGTACCATGGGCACGGCTTGATCTCCGGAGTTCTGGCGGCGCTGACATCCGGCTCAAGCGTGGTCTGCATGTCGGAATTCGAGGTGACGGGTTTCTTCGCCTGCCTGACGGAGTTTCGACCAACCTGGTACACGGCGGTGCCGGCCATCCATCGCGCCATATTATCGGCGCCTGCTGCCTTGAGGGAAGATGCACGAGGCTCTTCCTTGCGATTGGTTCGTTCGGCTTCCACGTCCCTGGCGCCGGAAGTGCTCGACCAGCTGGAAACCCTCTTTGGCGTCCCCGTAATCGACACCTACGGCATGACGGAAGCGGCTACCCAGATTGCCGCGAATCCATTGCAGCGGCGAAAGCCCGGTTCGGTCGGGCAAGCGGCGGGGCCCGAGATCGCCATTCTGGACAGTGAGGGGCGGCGATTGCCGTCCGGCGAGCATGGCGAGATCGCTCTGCGAGGTCCCACCATAACCAGGGGCTACGACAATGATCCTGCTGCGACCGCGTCCGCATTCCGGGACGGGTGGTTCCTGACCGGCGACCTCGGATACCTTGATGCGGAGGGGTATCTCTACATTGTCGGTCGTATCAAGGAGATCATCCACAAGGGCGCTCAGAAGATTGCTCCGGCCGAGGTGGAGGCGGCTTTGCTGAGCCATCCCGGCGTGAGCGAAGCCGCTGTTTTCGCTGTACCCCACGCACGGCTGGGCGATGATGTCGCCGCCGCCATCGTGCTGCGTCCGGATGCGAAGGTGGACGCGCAGAATATCCGAGACTTTGCCCGACAACGACTGGCCGGGTTCAAGGTGCCCGGGCTCGTCTGGATTGTGCCGGAGATCCCGAAAGGCGGCGGCGGGAAGATCAAGCGCAAAGAACTTGCAGCCGCGTTTTCCGGGATCGCGGCAACGGCAGAGCGGCAGGGCGGCAGGCAAACGCCGTCCCATTCAGAATTGGAGGGGCGACTGGCCAAGATCTGGGCGGATATCCTGCGCATCGATCAGATTGGCATTGAACAGGACGTCTTCGCGCTCGGTGTGGATTCACTCACGATGATGCAGATGATCCTGCGTCTCGAGGAGGGTTTTGGCGTCAGTTTATCGTTCGATGATATCTTCCGTGCGCCGACCGCTGCGGCTCTCGCGCGCCGTCTCGAAATGGGCACAGCCGAGGTTTCGTCGGGATTGGTCGATCCGCCCGTGGAAATTGCACACGTTGAGAGCGATGGTGCGCAGCCGCTTTCAAGTGTGCAAGAAAGCATGCTGCGGATCGAGCGGGAACTGCCGGGACTGCCGCAATTCAACCTACCGTTCGGTTATCGATTGCGCGGATCCTTGGACGTTCAAGCGCTGGAGCGGAGTCTTGCCGAGGTCGTGCGCCGGCACGGCTCGCTCCGTACGGAATTCATCTGGCAGGACGAAGTCCCGGTCGCGCGGGTTCTGCCGAGCCTCAACGTCAAATCGTTGCTGGTCGTGAAGGATCTCGCGATCCAAATGTCCGGCAGAAATGGCAGGGCCAGGGAACTCGTTCTTGCCAGGGCGGCGCTGGAGGCCGAGCAGGAATGTCTGGAGCCGATCGCGATGAACCGCGCGCCGCTGTTTCGTGCCACCCTGCTAAGGCTCGATGCCGATGACCACGTTTTGCTTCTGGTGCTGCATGACAGCATCATTGATGGCTGGTCGATGGCCATCTTCATGGAGGAGCTCTCGGAACTCTATGCGGCCTCAATCGAGGACAGGAAGGCGGAGCTAACCGAACCGCCGCTTCAGTTTTCCGACTTTGCTCGTTGGCAGCGTCGATGGTCCACGCGTGGCGAGGCCAACGGACAATACGACTACTGGAAGCGGCGTTTGGACCAGGCCTTGCCACCATTTGCAGCTCTGAGAAGCAATGCAGGAGACGAGCTCATCTCGCCTGTTTCCCAGCAGCGATTTCAGATATCGGATGATCTGATGGCGCACCTGAACGCTTTAAGCAGAAGCCGGGGCGTGACCCGGTTCATGATTCTGCTCGCCGGGTTCAAAGCGCTGCTGCTGCAAAAAAGCGGACGTAATGATATTTGCGTGGCGACCTCGATGGCCAACCGGTGTCGGCCTGGGACGGAGCGCGTCATCGGCCCGTTCGCCAACACCACGCTCATCCGGACCCAACTTGGTGCGGATCTGACTTTTGACGAAGCGCTGGTTCGCGTCCGCGAGGCCGTGCTGGAGGCCTATGCCAGACAGGAGCTTCCCTTCGACACGATTGTCAGCCGGCTCGCGAAAGAAGCCGGTTTGCACTCCGCCTCGCTCGTTCAAGTTTATTTTGCTCTCCAGGCGGCGTTTCGCCGACCTCTTAGGCTGCCAGGCATAACGGCCGGGCCATTCGAGTATCAGGAAGGGCGATCGGCCATGCCGATCGATCGGGCCTGGCTTTCGATCACTCTCAAGGAGACCCCGACCGGGATTACCGGCACATGCGGGCATAAAACCAACCTGTTCGAACCTAACACCGTCGAGCATTGGACGGCTGATTATACGGCAATCCTGGCGAAAGCGGCCGCAAACCCGGCGACGCAGCTTGGCCGGTTGGCCGAGCTCCGATTGTGAGGCGCCGAGACCGGCATCGTCGCTGAATAAGGAATCAGTCGCGGTGCAAGACCCAAAATGTTGCAGAAACTGATTACCTGCGGCTTGATTATCGCTTCGGTATTGTCGACAATCCAGTTGTTCAATTTATCAAATCGGATCAGCCATTGGGAGGTAGCGATGTGCATCATTTCCGCGGATCTCGTCGACTTCGAGTCATTGAGTGCCGCACAAAAGAAGACCCTCTTGAGGGATTTGCGGAAGCGCAAGGATGCACTTCAGGCGCAGCTCAAGGGTGTCAACGATTCGCTGAAATGCGTCGACCAGGCGCTTAAGGTGGTTGAGAAGAAGGCGAAGCGCTGATCCCGGTCGTGCGAGTCAACAAAAGCTGCCTGAAGGTCGACGCGATTGAAGCCTATCCGGCCGCGTATGAATCGATGGTTGCCGGGTCAACTTTCTTGTGACGACGGTTTCGTGACAAGGTGACATCTTGAACGTCGATTGATGGCGCTCTGATCAGACCGGTCATTATCCTGCGCCAGCGGATGGACCAAGGCGGCTCCCCGGGACGCGGCCCCCCGCGCTGAACCTTCTGCCGGAGTGAGCCGCCGGAAATCGAACATCCCCAAGCGGGCATCCGCAGGCGCGACAGTCGGTCGCGCCTGCGCCCGCTGGTGCTGGCTAGTTTCCACATCGAACTGGCGTGGCTCGGGTACGGCGCTCGATAGACAGCCGCCCCATCTGACCATAGAGTCAGGCTCCAAATCGGATCGATCGGACGAGTTTTATGGCGGCGGACCGTGTTGAACGGCGACTGAGTGCCATTTTTATAGCCGACGTGGCAGGCTACAGTCGTCTTATGGGAGCCGATGAGGAGGGAACGCACTCCCGGCTGAGCCAACACATGTCCGATCTCGTGCACCCCGAGATCGAGGGGCACGGTGGGCGGATCATCAGAAGTGCCGGCGATGGACTGCTGGTCGAGTTTGCAAGCGTCGTCAATGCGATGCGATGCGCCGTGGCGATACAGCGCGGCATGATCACCCGGAACACCAACCTGCCAATGGAAAAGCGGATCGAATTTCGCATCGGCATCAATGTGGGTGACATCATCATCGACGGGGGCGACATCTTTGGCGACGGCGTCAATGTCGCTGCGCGGCTCGAGTCGCTCTGCGAACCGGGCGGTATCTGCGTATCGCATCGCGTGCGCGAAGACACGCAGGATAAGCTCGATATCACCTTCGAAGACAACGGCGAGCATCAGCTCAAGAACATTGCGCGGCCGGTTCGGGTCTATCGGGTGTGGCTGGACCAGACCGCGGCTCCAGCCGTGCTTGTGCTTCCGGACCGGCCATCGATAGCTGTCCTGGCCTTCGAGAATATGAGCGGCGACCCGGAGCAGGAGTACTTCGCTGACGGCATTTCGGAGGACATCATCACCGAATTGTCCCGCTTTTCCGACCTGTTCGTGATCGCGCGCAATTCGAGTTTCCAGTACAAGGGCAAGGCCGTCGATTTGCGCCAGGTGGGTCGAGAACTTGGCGTCCGATATGTTCTGGAGGGCAGCGTTCGCCGGGGTGAGGATCGGGTCCGCATCAATGCGCAGCTGATCGATGCTGGAACGGGCATTCACCGCTGGGCAGAGCGATATGACCAGCAGCTGAAGGATATATTTTCAATTCAAGACGACCTCGCGCGCACAATCGCCGGGGTACTTGTCGCGCATGTAAATGTCGCGGAAGCCGAACGCACCCTCCTGAAGCCGCCCGCCACCTGGCAGGCCTATGATCACTACATGCGTGCCGGCGCAGCCTGGGTGTCTTTCCAGTCGTCGTGGCAACCGGAATATCTATTGGAGACGCGACGGCGTCTCGCGGATTCGCTGGCCATAGACCCGGGCTATGCACGTTGCTATGCGATGCTGGCCAGCACCCATCGGGTGGCCTGGCTGAACCCCTTGAACGACGAGTATTTGAGCCCGGCTGCCCTCGACCTCGCGATCAAACTCGCGCGCAGGGCGATAGAGCTCAATCCGAACTTACCCGAAGCTTACGCGGAATTGGGATACAATTTGACTCGCAAACGCGACTTCGATGCAGCGACCGCCGCCGCCGAAAGAGCGAGCGCGCTGAATCCCAATTTCGCGGATTATCGTCTTGCGCATGTGTTTTACTCGGTGGGAGAACCGGCCAGGGCCATAGCGATCGCCAAGATCCAAATGCGTCTTGATCCATTTCATCCGCATTTTTCGCCGCTGATGGCGGGTATCGCTTATTATTTTATAAGAGAGTTTGAAGAAGCGAAAAATTGGTTGAGCGAAGCGATCGGCCGGGCTCCCAATCACCAGTACGGCCATGCCTTCCTCGCCGCGACCTACGCTCAGCTGGGACGGTCGGAAGATGCTCAGGCAGAGTCAGCAAAGGTTATGCGTCTGAATCCGACTTACAGCATTGGCGGAACCCAGAAACAGGTATCGTGCCTCAAACGTGCCGAAGACATGGAGCACCTGGTGGATGGACTGCGCAAAGCAGGCCTTCCGGAATGATCCGATGAGGCTCGGCGCAGCGCCCAGCGCCTCGGTGAGGATCGATCTTGCCGTGAAGAAGTAAGGATGATCCCGAATCAGGCATGCTGCAGGAGACCTATCGAGCCATCGTCCAGGGCGAGCGGCGCGGCCCATGTTTCAACACGGCAAGGATTATGTCAGCGAAGTTTCACACGGATCTGGGCCATTGGGAGAAATTCAGATCGCAATTGGGCTTCTCTCAATCGGATGAAGTCGATCTGCATTTCGGCAAGCGCGACCCTGCAAAGATGTCCTATGGGGAGGCGATGGCTGGCGTGACCAGTCTCGTCAGGGCCAGTCTCGAAGAGGCACAGCGCCAGGGCCGGCCCTATCTGGTGTTCATCCATGGATCGTCGACATCCCGTCGCGGCAAGACCACCGCGCGCTCCCAGGTTCGCAACTTCATGCGCTCGACGGCTGCGACCCCGTTGATCGACCGCCGCGGATGTATCCAGCACAATACGGTTTTCATCGCCAAGCTGAAGCTGGAGCTTGATCGGTCATCCGGAATAGACGCGCGGCAGCCTTGCGCAGGGTGATCGCCATCCGCGGCCGGCGCCGCCGTCGGCGGGATGCCGTTGTCAGACCGGCGTCACCGCAGCTCGATTTGACACTCGTGCACCGACGTTTCGATCGGGAGTATTGGCCCGTTTGCGGCCGCCACCGATCGGTCGGTCGCCTGTTTCGGCGGACCTGCCGTACCCGGTCGTTTGCCGCTCATGTCCGGGACCAGGAGTTCATTGATGCGCGGGATGGCTATTCTGAGATAGCGGTCGTTGACCGCCTTAAGTTCGCCTAGAAGCTGCTCGGTCTCGGGGTAATTGCCGGTGCCGGCCTTGTCCTCGAGTTCTGCCACGATCTTCAGCCTTTGCCAGATCCGAAGCGAGTCGGTGCGGACCTGTTCATAGCTCGCCTGGTCCATGGGATCGGCGAACAGAATTGGCGGAGCCTCCTCCGGTCGTATCCCGTGCGCCTGGGCCTCCTCGGTAATGGTCTCAAGCGCTTCGATGACGCGGCGGCCCGCCCGGTAGTTGCGGGCAATTTGATCGCTCTCGATTTCGCTTTGGGTCTTGTCGCGAAAGATCCGCGACAATTTGCCGGAAAATCCGTCGATGATCTCGATCCGGGTGCGCACGCCCAGCCGCAGGCCGTCGGCAAGCCGTTGCACGGAAGAGGGATGGTCGGTCAGCGGCGGGCTGAAGGCCTGGATGAAAAGCACCTTCAATCGGCAGAGCGTGCCATCGCGGCTCTTCGATGCGCTCGCCACGATGGGTCGAAGAATACTGCCGCTCTCGTGCCGGAAATAGGCCAACTCCTGCAACAAAAGATTCCCGTTGATGGCCTTGGTTAGCGAGTTGTAGAACCGAGTGATCCAGTAGGGTCGAAGCGAACGCAGATCGCCGCTGTCGCAATCCAGCATCTGCAGGAACTGATCAAATGCAGCCCGTCCGGCACATTGCCAAAGCCCAGCTTGGTGGCGGATTCGCTGTCGATCGAGACGGTGGCGTCGTCCAGCGGGATCTCAGGTAGCTAGGCGACGTTGAAGTTGCCCGGTTTGCCCTTCGGCCAGCGCGGTTCAATCCAGATAAAGGGCTTGATCGTCCGCTCTTCGAGAATGCTTCGCGCTTTGAGCGCGGCCTCGATCTGCTCCGCGGCCAGCTTTGCCTTCTTGTCCGGAGGGGCTCTCCGCTTCACAAGCTTGCACATGTCCTCCAGCCAGCGCTGGATGTCGACATTTTCGGCCCTGATGGTCTGCAGGTTCGCCAGCGGACCCGGCGGCAGCGATTCCCTGGAATGAAGGCAGTAGATCGGGTGACGGTTCCTGGCCTCATGGCGCCAGATGCTGCGAAAGGCGCCCACCTCGTAGAAGCACCAGGACCAGTCGTCGCTGGGATCGGTGTACAGCAGGATGAAGAACTTGGCCTTCTCCAGCGACCCCCAGATGTTCTCGCGAAAGTCGTCGGACTTGGGAATCTCCTCGGACAGGAAGATAGCAAGATCGGGGATGACCGAGCAGAGCGCCTTCTGAACCTTTTTTGCCAGCGCGCCATCCTTGGCCTTGTGACTGAGAAATACCTCGAGTTTGGACATGGCGCTCCCGGAAATTTCCGACCCGCAACGCCGGGATTCGCGGATCTACCGCTCGTCAACCCGGCATTGAAGCCACGCAGGAAAACAGCTCCAGGTGGGAGAGCTTGCCTCGGTCGCGCGTCGCCAAATGTGAGCCAGTTCACACACGGGAAAAAAAATTCGCAGAACGCCTCCGGGCCATGAGGGTGCGACGTCGCGACGATGACCCCCCAAGGAACTCTAAATGTGCATGAAGGATCTATATTCCATCAAGACCGCGAGCCAGATCAAAAGCCGCAAACCGAAATGCAGACAATCCTGGAAGCCAAATGCCATTCTCGGATGCGGGACCGCGCAGAGGTTGCATCGGAATTGACCGGCCGCCGGCCGCTCGACATACTTCCCGGCAAGACGAGCCCATAAGACTCGCCCTCTTCGGGAGAAGAAAATGAACAACATATTGGCCGTCTTCGCGGGGACGATGATGTTGGCCGCCTGGCTCATACCGGGCGCCCGGGGCGAGACGGCCTGCGTCACCCAAAACATGGCCGTTCCCGCCGGCGCCAACACCAGCGACGAGGCGGCGCCTTTCTTCATCGACACGACGGGCCTCGATTTCAAAACAGCGCCGCCGACGCGCAATCCGTCGAATCCGAACTATCCGCGCGCAACCGAGCTGCCCGACGGCACACTGCCGCCGTCCGGCGCCGAAGGGAACTTCATCATTGGTCCGACCCACGCGCCCGCCCCCGAGACCGTCGCCAAGGAGGACGTGCCGCGCGGCGCGGTCACCTCTTTCACCCTGTCGTCGAAGGACAGCGTGATCTACAACCCCGGTCTGATCCGCGACGATCCGGCCGGCTGCAACAACGGCTCGATCATGGTGGCGATGACGGCGCCAGGCGACAAGTCAAACATGGTCGTCACCACGAGCCATCCCGGCACCTGGACGCGCACGATCGACGTTTATGTGCCGGCGCGCTATGTGCGCGGCACGGAGGCGCCGTTCATCGTGATCGGCGACGGCGGCTCGACCGCCTACAAGGACCTCGCCACCATCCTCGACAACCTGATCGCGCAGCGCCGCGTGCCGCCGATGATCGCCATCCAGATCGGCAACGGCGGCCAGGACGCCCAGGGCAGCGAGCGCGGCCGCGAGTACGACACGGTGTCGGGCACCTACACCCAATTCGTCGAACGCGAGGTACTTCCGCTCGTCGAGCAGCAGGCCGACGTCAGACTCACGAAGAACTCGGACGGCCGCGCCAGCATGGGCTTGAGCTCAAGCGGCGCTGCGGCCTTCACCATGGCCTGGTTCCATCCCGAGCTCTATCGCCGGGTGCTGGCCTTTTCGCCGACAGTGGTGAACCAGCAATGGCCGCACGATCCGTCGTTGCGCGGCGGGGCCTGGGAATATCACAGCGCGTGGGCGGGCCCGACCAGTCCCAACCTCAACATCAAGGCGGGCGTGCTCTCGGCCTCGGAACCGCCCGGCGCGCCGCTGATTCCCAGCGCGCCCACCAAGCCGATCCGCTTCTGGTTCGAAGTCGGCGACCAGGACCTGTTCTATCCCAACCCGGTCCTCGCCGACGGCATGCACGACTGGACCTTGTCGAACGAGCTGATGGCGAAGGTGCTGGCCGACAAAGGCTACCACTACCAGTTCCTGTTCGCGCGCAACGCCAGGCACGTCGATCGCCCGACCATCGCGCAAACCCTGCCGACGGCGCTGGAATGGTTGTGGAAGGGCTATCCGATTCCTGAGTGATCTTCGTTTGCTGCACGCATGAAGCGGCCAGGACGGCAATTGGAAACGACGCATCAAAGGCCAAAGGGATAGGCCTGTCGCGCATATTGCTGCTCGTTCTTGAGCAGATCGACGAAAAGGCGGCTGGACCGAAGGCCCCCTTTATCCAACGGCGGTAACGGCTCTGCGGCGGTCCCCAGCACCGTCGCCTGAGAGGAGGTGCAACATTTCGCGATGTGCCGGATTTCGGACTCGCGCCCTGATATTTTCGCGCTATGCTCATCAGCTATCAAAGTCGTTTTATGAATGTTTCGGGCGCCGCTAAAGCTGTGACTTAACCCGATGCCGACGATCTGGGAGCAAACCGTTGACTATCACCCGCCGCGCCCTCATCGACGCCCTGTCGCTGATAGGGCTTGTCGCTCTCGTTGATTTATCACCGCTTCGGCTGATCGCAGACGCGATGGCGCAAGGACCGTCCGATGTCGCGAAGCCAGTGTCGCTGCCGGATATGGCGCTCGGTCCCGCCAACGCCAGGGTGACGATCATCGAATATGCATCGCTGACCTGTCCGCACTGCGCGGACTTCAACCGCGACGTATTTCCGAAGATCAAGTCGGAGTATATCGACACCGGGAAGGTGCGTTATGTGTTCCGCGAATTTCCGCGCAATCCCAGTGATGCGGCGGGTTCGATGCTGGCGCGCCGCATTGCCAAGGATGACTGCGGCAAATACTTCGCCATCGTTGACATATTGTTCAGGCAGCAGAACGTCTTCTTGGAGAAGACCGTGGAAACGCTGAAGCTGGTCGGCAAACAGGCCGGTCTCAGCCAGCAGGCTTTCGAAGACTGCTTCAAGGATCAGGCCCTGATCGACAAACTCACCGCCGACAGGGAGTTCGCCGTCAAGGTCCTGAAGGTCCGGGGGACGCCGACCTTTTTCATCAATGGCGAGATGTTCGAGGGCGACAACTCGTTCGAGGAGTTTGAAAAGAGGATCAAACCTCTGCTGAAGAGCTAATGGACTTTTCAGCCGATCAGCAACAGCGGTATTCCCGAAGCCAGCCTTGAATTCAACTCGGAAACATTTGGGATTTTCAGGCGCTGATACCGGACCCCTTACTCTGGATGTTCATCCACATCGGACAGGCTCACACGCCTCACCCTCGGCACGGACTTCCGCCTCGGGTGATCCGCGATCAACTCGTAGGGCGGATCATGAACCGCCGTTATGATGGCCAAGATGGCGGGTTACGCCTTCGGCTCCAACCCGCCCTACGGACTGCGCTCCGCCCCCCCCCGAGCCAGGTGCCAACACGAGACCCCGGACGGTCACAACGGACACGTCTCATTTTGGCGGCGCGGGAGGGGTGTTTTTGGGCGGTTTCCCATTCCTTGGTGGCCGCCGCTTCCCCGACCTTGAGGGATGCTTCAGTTTCCGCAGCGCCTTGGTCTCGATCTGGCGGATGCGCTCCGGGGTCACCGAGAACT
>Ga0182012_10002633_pt1 | contig 19376 bp, 14 predicted proteins | sample 612S2SmetaG_FD_120486 | JGI IMG/M metagenome (GOLD analysis project Ga0182012, IMG submission 120486) | Permafrost microbial communities from Stordalen Mire, Sweden - 612S2S metaG | ecosystem: Environmental > Terrestrial > Soil > Wetlands > Permafrost | place: Sweden: Stordalen | collected...
CGTCTTGCTCGGCTTCCGCCACGCGCGCCAGACACCCGAGGAGCGGGAGCTGTTCGTCCATAAGCCCAACCCGGCGCTCGCGGGGACACCCTCATGAGCGTCGCTGGCAGCGCCACGGTTCCCGTGCCGGTCGAACGCTCCAACGGGGCCGCGCCAACCAGGTACCGGGCGGCGGTTGTCCGTGGCTTCGGCAGCCCTCTCGTCCTGGAGCAGGTGTCTATGCGGGCGCTGGAGCACGGGCAGGTGCGGGTGAAGGTCGAAGCGTGCGGGCTCTGTCACACCGATATCCACGCCGCGAAAGGCGACTGGCCGATCAAGCCGACACCGCCGTTCATCCCCGGCCATGAGGGCGTGGGGAGGGTCACCGAACGAGGGCCCGGCGTAAGCGAGCTGGAGCTCGGCGACCGCGTCGCGATGCCGTGGCTCGGCTATGCCTGCGGTACCTGTGACTACTGCGTCTCCGGCTGGGAGACCTTGTGTGAGAAGCAGGAGATGATGGGTTACACGATCGACGGTGCGTTCGGCGAGTACGCGACGGCTTACGCCGACTACGTCGTCAAGGTCCCCGACGGCGTCGACACATTCGATGCGGCGCCACTGACGTGCGCCGGCGTGACGACCTACAAGGCGGTCAAAGTCGGCGGCACACGCTCATCGGACTTCGTCGCGGTGTTCGGCGTTGGCGGTCTTGGGCATCTCGCGATCCAGTACGCCGCGATCGCCGGCGGGCGGGTCGTGGCCGTCGATGTGATCGATGAGAAGCTTGAGCTCGCGCGTGAACTCGGCGCCGAGTTCACCGTCAACGCGAAGCGGGAAGATCCGGTCGAGGCGATCCAGAAGCTCGGCGGAGTCGATCAGGCGATCGCCCTCGCCGTATCGCCCAGTGCATTCGAGCAGGCCTACGGGTCGCTGCGCCGCCACGGAACACTCGTGTTCGTCGCGCTGCCCGCGGACAACGAGGTCAAGCTCCCGATCTTCGAGACCGTGCTCCATGGGATCACGATCGTCGGCTCGATCGTCGGCACACGAAAGGACCTCCGAGAGGTCTTCGAGCTGCATGCCGCCGGCAAGACACGCGTGATCCGCGAGACGCGGCCTCTCGACGAGGTGAATGAGGCGATCGCGGACGTTGAGGCAGGCCGGGTCACCGCACGCGTCGTCCTCCAGCCATGATCGGCGCTCCGTAGAGTGGGAATCGCCAGTTCGCAACCTGATGAGCGCAACGCCCGCGAGGATGTCGAGGTGCGGGAGATCGTTGCCGCCCTGCGCGGGCCGGGAGTGCTCACGCTCGCCCGGCTGAGGGAGCTCTGCTGGGCGGATCGCTGGCCCGAACGGGACTTCGCGGCAGCGCTTCGCCGTGCTCTCGCCACAGGAGAGATCAGGCACCTCGGCGACGAGCGCTATGAGACCGCCGTCCCCCCTCGGGGCATGAGAGCCCATGAGCACTATGCCTGTGCGCGATCAGCGCCAAGACCGTCCGGGTTTGCGATGAAGACGTTGCCCGTGAGGAACGGTCAACCCGACGCCCGACCCGTTTCCGCAGTCGGTGTCTCCCCGCGCCTGCTCGCGAAGATTGACGCCTACTGGCGTGCCGCCAACTATCTGTCTGTCGGTCAGATCTATCTGTATGACAACCCCCTGCTGAGGGAGCCGCTGAAGCTCTCGCATGTGAAGCCGCTGGTCGTCGGGCACTGGGGAACAACCCCCGGGCAGAACTTCATCTACGTCCACCTGAACCGCGTGATCAAGGAGCGCGATCTGGACATGTTCTATGTCGCCGGACCCGGTCACGGCGGGCCGGCGCTCGTCGGGAACACCTATCTCGAGGGTAGCTACAGCGAGATCTACCCCGAGATCAGCCAAGACGAGGCCGGGATGAAGCGACTGTTCACACAATTCTCCTTCCCCGGCGGGATCTCCAGCCATGTTGCCCCGACAACACCGGGGTCGATCCACGAGGGTGGCGAGCTCGGCTACTCGCTCAGCCATGCGTTCGGGGCCGCATTCGACAACCCCGATCTGATCGTCGCCTGCGTCGTCGGCGACGGCGAGGCCGAGACGGGGCCCCTTGCGACCGCGTGGCATTCCAACAAGTTTCTGAACCCAGTCAGTGACGGCGCGGTGTTGCCGATCCTACATCTCAACGGCTACAAGATCAGCAACCCGACCGTCCTTGACCGCATCGAGCACGAGGAGCTCGAACAGTTCATCCGGGGCTGTGGGTGGACGCCGCACTTCGTCGAAGGCGAGGACCCCGAGACGATGCACCAGCTGATGGCCGCCACGCTTGACACCGTCATCGGCGAAATCCATGAGATTCAACAAAACGCGCGGGAGCACGACGATCCGGCGCGTCCGCGGTGGCCGATGATTGTCCTGCGCTCGCCCAAGGGCTGGACCGGACCGAAGGTCGTTGACGGCGTCCCGATCGAGGGTACGTTTCGCGCGCACCAGGTGCCCTTGCTCGTCGACGCCGCACACCCTGAGCATGTCGAGCTGCTCGAAACGTGGATGCGCAGCTACCGGGCGCAGGAGCTGTTCGATGAGGACGGGCGGCTGATCGCAGAGCTCGCCGAGCTGGCGCCCAAGGGCGCGCGGCGGATGGGCGCCAACCCGCACACCAACGGCGGCCTATTGCTGCGGGACCTGCGGCTGCCCGACTTTCACGCCCACGCCCTCGACGTTCCCGCGCCCGGTGCGGTGGAGGGGCAGGACACGCTGGTGCTCGGCAGCTTCTTGCGGGATGTGGTCACGCTCAACGAGCCTGAGCGCAACTTCCGCCTCCTCGGCCCGGATGAGACGGTCTCGAACTTGCTGGGCGCGGTGTTCGAGGTGACCTCGCGCCAGTGGGAGGCCCGGGTGGAACCCAACGACGAGTTTCTCGCCCCCGCCGGGCGGGTGCTGGACTCGATGCTCTCCGAGCACCAGTGCCAGGGCTGGCTGGAGGGGTATCTGCTGACCGGTCGCCACGGCCTCTTTAACTGCTACGAGGCGTTCATCCACATCGTTGATTCGATGTTCAATCAGCACGCCAAGTGGCTGAAGGTCACCAAGGAGCTGCCGTGGCGGCGGCCGATCGCTTCGCTGAACTACGTGCTGGCCTCCCATGTCTGGCAGCAGGATCACAACGGGTTCACCCACCAGGATCCCGGGTTCCTCGATCACGTGGTCAACAAGAAGGCCGACATTGTGCGGGTGTATCTGCCGCCGGATGCCAACTGCCTGCTGTCGGTCGCCAACCATTGCCTGAACACCCGTAACTACGTCAACGTGATCGTTGCCGGCAAGCACCCGGCGCCGCAATGGCTGACGATGGATGAGGCGGTCGTGCACTGCACGCAGGGCGTCGGCATCTGGGGATGGGCCGGCAACGACCAGGACTCAGACCCCGATGTGGTGATGGGGTGCTGCGGAGACACCCCGACGCTGGAGGTTCTGGGCGCCGTGTCGATCCTGCGCGACGAACTACCCGATCTGAAGGTCCGGGTGGTCAACGTTGTCGACCTGATGAAGCTGCAGTCCGAAAGCGAGCATCCTCACGGCCTCAGCGACGGCGACTACGACTCGTTGTTCACTACCGATAAGCACATCATTTTCGCCTTCCACGGCTACCCGTCACTGATTCACCGTCTCACCTATCGCCGCCACAACCGTGACCTGCACGTGCGCGGCTACAACGAGGAGGGGACGATCACCACGCCGTTTGACATGCGCGTGCAGAATAAGCTCGATCGCTTCCACCTCGTCCAAGACGTGATCGACCGGGTCCCCGGCCTCGGCGCGCCCGGCAGCTATCTGAAGCAGAGCATGCGCGACAAGCTGATCGAGCACAACCAGTACATCGATCGGCACGGCCAGGACATGCCCGAGATCCGCAACTGGAAATGGGAGCCGACGAAATGACGGCGCAGGCGCTGCTCGACACCGCCGGCGAGCTGTTTGCGGATCACCGCGGGATCCTGGCGATGGACGAGAGCATCGCGACCTGCAATCGGCGGTTCGCCACCGCCGGAATCGACCAAGACGCCGAGAGCCGGCGCGCCTACCGGGGGCTGCTGATCAACACCCCGGGGCTCGCACAGAGCATCAACGGCGCGATCCTCTCTGACGAGACGATCCGACAGCGCCAGCGTGACGGCACGCCGATGGCCGACGCGCTCGCTGACGCGGCGATCATCCCAGGAATCAAGGTCGACGCGGGTACCGTGCCGCTGGCCGGGCATCCCCGCGAGCGAATTACTGAGGGGTTGGACGGGTTGCGCGCCCGGCTGGGGGAATACGTGCGGATGGGCGCCCGGTTTGCCAAGTGGCGGGCCGTGTTCACCGCCGGTGAGGGCCTGCCCAGCCGCGGGTGCACGCAGGCCAACGCCGACGCGCTGGCCCGCTATGCCGCGCTCTGTCAGGAGGCCGGACTGGTCCCGATCGTGGAGCCCGAGGTGCTGATGGAAGGCGACCACACGCTTGCGCGCTGCGGCGAGATCACCGAACACGTGCTCCGAGCGCTGTTCACCAGCCTGCACGCCCAACGGGTGATGCTCGAGACCGTAATCCTCAAGCCCAACATGGTGCTGCCCGGCTCCGGCTGTGGCGAGCGACCAACCGCCCAGGAGGTGGCCGATGCCACGCTGGCGTGCCTGCGGCGAGCTGTCCCCGCCGCGGTGCCCGGGATCGCGTTTCTCTCCGGCGGCCAGTCAGGGGAGCTGGCCTCAGCCCGCCTCAATGCGATCAACGAGCGCTCGTGCGCCCCGTGGGCGTTGGGGTTCTCTTTTGGCCGCGCGATCCAGCAACCGGCGCTTGAGATCTGGCACGGCGAGGCTGCCAACGTGACCGCGGCCCAGCAAGCGCTCCGCCACCGCGCCAACTGCGACCAACTGGCTCGCCGCGGCGAATACAGCGCCGCATCCGAGGGGACGCCAGCATGAGCACCACGAGCCTGCCAAAGCCCGCTGGCAAGCCCGGGCGCACCCGATCGTCGTCTCGCCACCCGCCGGCCGGCGATCCCAAGGCCGCCGACGGATCTGGGCCCGATGCGAGCACGGACCTGGAAAAGCTGCCTCTGGCCCAGGTCGAAAAGCAGCTCAAATCATCTGCGGAGGGACTAACCGCGGCCGACGCGAAGACGCGCCTGACGAAGTACGGGCCGAACGAACTCAAGGAAGTGACAACGAGCCCGCTGCGCGCCCTGCTCAAATATTTCTGGGGCCCGATACCGTGGATGATCGAGGTGGCGGTCATCCTCTCGGGAGTCCTTCGTCACTGGGCGGACTTCTTCATCATCCTGCTACTTCTCCTCGCGAACGCCACGATCGGGTTCTGGGAGGAGCACCAGGCCGGGAAGGCGATCGCCGCGCTGAAGGCCCAGCTGGCGATCAAGGCGCGCGTCAAGCGCGACGGGAAGTGGAGCACCCCGCCGGCGTCTGAGCTGGTGCCGGGCGACGTAATCCGCATGCGCCTCGGCGACATCGTGCCGGCCGACGCGCGGCTGCTGAAGGGCGACCCTGTGCAGGTCGACCAGTCCGCGCTGACCGGCGAGTCGCTGCCCGCCACCCGCAAGTCCGGTGAGGCGGTGTTCTCCGGCTCGATCATCCGCCAGGGCGAGATCGGCGCGCTGGTCTACGCCACCGGCACCAACACCTATTTCGGCAAGACCGCACAACTCGTCCAGGAAGCGCACACCGTCAGCCACTTCCAACGCGCCGTCCTGAAGATCGGCACCTACCTGATTGTGCTGGCAATCTCGCTGGTAGCGGTGATAATCGCCGTCTCGCTCATCCGCGGCGACCAGGTCTTGACGACGCTGCAGTTCGCGCTCGTGCTGACCGTCGCCGCGATACCGGTCGCGATGCCGACGGTGCTCTCGGTCACGATGGCCGTCGGTGCGCGCCTGCTGGCCAAGAAGAAGGCGATCGTCAGCCGTCTGGTCGCGATCGAGGAACTGGCGGGCGTGGACGTGCTGTGCACGGACAAGACCGGCACTCTGACGCAGAACAAGCTCTCGCTCGGCGACCCGTTCAGTGTGGGCGACATCCCCGCCGGGGACGTCGTGCTGAGCGCCGCGCTCGCCTCACGCGCAGACGACGACGACACGATCGACCTCGCTGTCATCGCCGGGGTGCACGAGAAGAAGGATCTGGACGCCTACAAGGTGGTCCACTTCGAGCCGTTTGACCCTGTGCACAAGCGCACCGAGGCGAGCGTCAAGGCAGCGGACGGAACCACGTTCAAGGTCACAAAGGGCGCACCGCAGGTGATTCTCGAGCTGGCCGGGAGCGCCGGCAAGGTCAAGGAGGAAGTAGAGGAGGCGGTCGGCGAGTTCGCCGCGCGCGGCTTTCGCTCGCTCGGCGTCGCCCGCGCCGAGGGCGAGCACGGCTGGAAGCTGATCGGCGTCCTGCCGATGTTCGATCCCCCGCGCGAGGACGCAAAGGCAACTATCGCCACCGCACGAGCGCTGGGCGTGAAGGTCAAGATGGTCACCGGCGACGCGCTGGCGATCGCCCAGGAGACAGCGAGCAAGCTCGGCATGGGCACCGACATCTTGGACGCCGCCGCACTGACGGACGCAACGCACAAAGAGAGCGAGGCGACAGCCGAGTCGATCGAGAACGCGGACGGCTTCGCCCAAGTGTTCCCCGAACACAAGTACCACATCATCGACGTGCTCCAAAAACGCGGCCACCTCGTCGCGATGACCGGGGACGGGGTCAACGATGCACCCGCGCTGAAGAAGGCCGACTGTGGCATCGCCGTCTCCGGCGCGACAGACGCGGCACGCGCGGCCGCCTCGATCGTGCTGATGAGCTCCGGCCTTTCGGTGATCATCGACGCCGTCAAGGAGAGCCGCCGGATCATCCAGCGGATGAACAGCTATGCGATCTACCGGATCTCCGAGACGCTGCGCGTGCTCGTCTTCATCACGCTCACGATCATGCTCTACAACTTCTTCCCGGTCACCGCGGTGATGATCGTGATCCTCGCGATCCTCAACGACGGCGCGATCCTCACGATCGCCTACGACAACGTGCACTACAAGCAGGAGCCCGAGGCATGGAACATGCGCCTCGTGCTCGGAATGGCAAGCGTCCTCGGGCTCGTCGGCCCCGTCGCCGCATTCGGCCTGTTCCTCCTCGGCCAGTATGTCTTCAACCTTGATCACGCACACCTGCAGACGCTGATGTACCTGATGCTGTCCGTAGGGGGCAGCCTGACGATCTTCCTCACCCGCACGCGCGGCCCGTTCTGGTCCATACCCCCCGCACGCAGACTCCTGGTCGCCGTCCTCACCGCTGAGACGATCGCGACGCTGATCTCCCTGCTGGGCATCTTCGTCACGTCCCTCGCGTGGTACTGGGTGCTGTTCGTGTGGGGATACGCGCTGCTGTGGTTCCTGGCAACCGACCGCGTCAAGCTGCTCGCATACCGCCTTCTCGACCCGATCAGGGACGCTCCTGCGACGGTCAAGCCGGCAGCCGCACCCGAACACAGCGCCACTGCGCCCGACAGCGGCGCCGGCTCCCCGGATGTCTCGAGTAATGGCGCGGCCGCGATCCACGCCTACCACACCACATCTCAGGAGTACCCGCCGAGCCATCGCAACGTCTACCACAACAACGACGCCTGCCCATACGGCAAGGAGATCAAGCCGGCGCACCGCCAGAACGGGACCGGCGGGCGAAAACTATGCGCGGAGTGCGCCAAGCATCCCAGCGGCCGCGAGACCTCCGATTCCTCTCCGACGGACAGCTCGTGAGCGCTCTCGTCCAAGGGATCAACGGCGCCGCTGCCGCCACGCTGTGTGCAGCCCTTTCCAATGAGATGTGCGCGGCGCCCGATATCAAGCCCTGACATGCGAATGGAGATCTCCTACATATGAGCGACACCAGGACAGCACCCGAGCCGGCCTTTCACCTTTCCCTGGTCGCCGAGGAGGTGCCTGTGGCCGCGAGCGCGATGCGCCTGTTGATCTCCGACGAGGCACACCAGCCGCACGTCCGCGAGCTGGCGCGAGGCGTCATCGATGGGCTGCAGGGAGCACCCGACGACACGGGCAAGCTGGTCGTGTCGCTTGATCCCGAGCAGATGAAGATCATCCACGGCGCCGTCGGGCTGCTGTTCAACGATCTCCAGCGCGACCAGGCTGAGGAGCGGGAGATCCTGCGGGGAATCCTGAACAAGCTGCCCGACAAGCACACCATTCGTGCGATCGCGATCGAGTAGCGGCGAGGTGATCATGCTCTGCCGAGTCGTGGTGCGCTACCTCGAGTACCGGCCGCGCCATGGGCCTACACGCCGAGCCTTGGCGGTAAGTCAGCGTGCACCGAGGAGCTCGTTGTGGTGGACCGCCACGATGTTGGCGAGTCATTCTCCGGTCCTGTGAGCAACCTCAGATGACTGATCAACCTCACAGGCAAATCGCGACGTTCATCGAGCCCTTCCGGGTGACACCAGGATCGAAGGTGCAGCTCAACAGGGACTTCGACCCTGCCTCCAAGACCGGGGTCAAGAAGAAGAAGCACGGCGTCAAGCTGCTTCGCGAGGGCGTCGAGCTGCTTGCCGAGTACCAGGCCCGTCTTGCCGCCCAGGACACGCACGGGGTGCTCGTTGTGCTCCAGGCGCTGGATGCGGCCGGAAAGGACGGCACGATCCGTCACGTGATGAGCGGAGTCAACCCGCAGGGCGTGGCCGTTCATAGCTTCGGGGTCCCTTCGGCGGAGGAGCTGGGCCACGACTTCCTGTGGCGCTACCAACAGCGTCTGCCCGCCCGCGGCGGGATCGGGATCTTCAACCGCTCGCACTATGAGGAGGTGCTCGTGGTCCGCGTTCACCCTGAGAACCTCGACCGCCAGAGGATGCCCGCGGACGCCAAGGGCAAGGGTGTCTGGGAGCGTCGCTATCGCGAGATCAACGACTGGGAGCACTACCTCGTCGACAATGGTTTGCGGATCGTCAAGCTGTTCCTCAACATCTCCAAGGAGGAGCAGCGGATCCGTTTCCTGCGGCGCTGCGACCTGCCCGAGCACAACTGGAAGTTCTCGGCGGCTGATATCCGCGAGCGTGGCTACTGGGAGGAATATCAGGAGGTGTTCTCGGAGATGCTCTCGCATACCAGCACGCCCTGGGCGCCCTGGCACGTGATCCCCGCAGATCGCAAGTGGTTCGCGCGGATAGCCGCCTCCTCGGTGCTCGTGAATGCGCTGATGCAGATAGATCCCAGGTTCCCGACGGTTGACGCGGACGCCCAAAAGCAGCTGACGGAAGCAAAGACCCAGCTCGAAGCCGAAGCGCCCGACGGACGTGCCCACGATCCCTTCACGGCTTAGCGATAGATCGCACGTGCGTGTCCTCGTCGTCAATGCTGGCTCGAGCAGCCTCAAGCTCGCCCTGCTGGATGGCGATAACGCGACAATCGACGCCCGCGAGTTGCAGGCGCCGCGCGCCCGCGTGGATCCAGATGAGCTTCGTGCAGCGCTGCGCTCGCCTCTGGGCCAGGCTGACGCGGTGGGTCACCGCATCGTGCATGGAGGCGAGCGCTTCCGAGCGGCAGTGAGAATCGATGGCGCGGTGGAGGACGCGCTACGCGGCCTCGTGGATCTCGCGCCGCTTCACCAGCCGAAGTCGCTGGCGGCGCTCGACGCTGTCAGCGAGGCTCTGCCGGGCCTGCCGGCCGTCGCGTGCTTTGACACCGCGTTTCATGCGACCCTGCCGGCCGCCGCGGCGACCTACGCTCTGCCTGCCGAGTGGCGCAAGCGATGGGGGTTGCGCCGGTACGGCTTTCACGGTCTCTCCCACGCCTGGGTCGCTCAGCGCGCCCCGCAGCTACTGGGACGTGACGCTGCGGGGCTTCGGGTCGTGAGCTGCCACCTGGGTGCCGGAGCATCACTGTGTGCGATCAGGGACGGCCGTTCGCTGGATACGACGATGGGGTTCACTCCCCTGGAGGGCTTGGTGATGGCGACCCGCTCGGGGAGCGTAGACCCGGGAATGCTTCTGTGGCTGGCCGAGCACGAGCGTTTGTCAACGGCTGAGATGGCGGACACGCTTGAGCACCGCTCTGGGCTGCTCGGTCTGGCCGGCACCTCCGACATGGCTCAGATCGTCGAGCGGGCCGCGGAGAGGGAACCGCGGGCAGGCCTAGCCCTGGATGTTTACATCCACCGACTGCGCGCCGAGATCGCAGCGATGGCCGCAGCGCTGGGAGGCCTCGATGTGCTCGTTTTCACGGGAGGCGTCGGCGAGCACTCGAGCGAGGTGCGATCGCAGACTGCGGGCGGCCTCGCCTTCCTCGGCGTCTCACTCGATGAAGCACGCAACCGCGAGGCCCGCGGCGACGCTGAGATCGGCAGCGCCGGAAGCGCCGTCCGGACGCTCGTCCTGACAGCACGGGAGGACATCGAGATCGCTCAGCAGACGAGGGCCGTCCTATGCGGCGAGGATCAGACGACACCCCCGGCCTGAGTGCGATCGCAGAGCGCCTGCGGCGAGTCAATGCCCGGCCCTCAGCCCGCCGCACGACGGGTAGCAGGCGGCCTGCCGGAGGGCTGTAGCGGGACGGCGCCCGCAGGAAGGCCGGGAATCGTCAGGCTTACGGGCTGCTCTGTCGTGATGTGGAGTGGCTGGCCGTGGTGGGTGATCTGCAGCGGGGCTCCCTGTGTGAGTGAGTAGCTGGCCTGCTCGTGGGCGATCTCGACCTTCAGGCGCCTGCCGCGAAAGCAGATCCCGAAGGCTAGGCGGGTCAGTCGCGGTGGCAGGCGCGGGGCGAAGCTCAGCGCGCCGTCGTGATCCCGCATGCCGCCGAACCCGGCGACGGCGACGATCCACGAGCCGGCGAGCGAGGCGATGTGCAGGCCGTCGCGGGTGTTGTGCTCAAGGTTCTCAAGGTCCATCAGGCTGGCCTCGGCGAAGTAGTCGTAGGCCAGTTCGACGTGCCCTACCTCGGCCGCGATGACCGCCTGTGTGCAGGCCGACAGCGAGGAGTCGCGCACTGTCAGCGCCTCGTAGTAGGCGAAGTCGCGGGCCTTCTCCTCGGCGCTGAAGGCGTCGCCGCGCAGGTGCAGGGCGAGCACGAGGTCGGCCTGCTTGACGACCTGCTTGCGATACAGGTCGAAGTATGGGAAGTGGAGCATCAGCGGGTACTGATCGGCGGAGGTGCTCTCGAAGTCCCACGGCTCGTGGTCGGTGAAGCCCTCGGCCTGGGGGTGGACCCCGAGCTGGCCGTCGAAGGGGACGAGGATCGCTCGCGCGGCGTCCCGCCACGCCGCCGCCTCCTCCGGGTCCACATTAAGTTCGACCGCCCGATCGGCGTGGCGCTCGACGGCGTCGGCCGCCAGGCGCAGGTTGCGCTGCGCCATCAGGTTGGTGTAGAGGTTGTTGTCCGCGACGGCGCTGTACTCGTCCGGGCCGGTGACCCCGTCGATACGAAATCGCCCGGCGGTGTCGTGATGGCCGAGTGAGCGCCATAGCCGTGCTGTCTCGACGAGCAGCTCCAGGCCGATCTGGCGCTCGAAGTCCTCATCCTCGGCGGCGGCCTGGTAGCGCCCGACCGCGTCGGCGATGTCCGCGGCGATGTGAAAGGCGGCTGTCCCTGCGGGCCAGTACCCCGAGCACTCCTGCCCATCGATTGTTCGCCATGGGAAGGCCGCGCCCTCGAGCCCGAGGAGCTCGGCGCGCTCGCGTGCCAAGTCGAGTGTCGCGTGACGCCAACGAAGGGCATCGCGCGCGGCATCCGGAGCGGTATAGGTGAGGACCGGCAGGACGAAGGTCTCGGTGTCCCAGAACGTGTGCCCGTCATAGCCCGGGCCCGTCAGGCCCTTGGCGGCGATCGCTCGCCGCTCGCCCCTCGCGCCCGCTTGCAGCGTGTGAAAGAGCGCGAAGCGAACAGCCTGCTGGAGCTCGGCGTCGCCCTCGAGCTCAACGTCTGCGCGCTCCCAAAAATCGTCGAGATAGCTGCGCTGGGACGCCAGCAGCCCATCCCAACCCGTGTGACGGGCCTCGGCCAGCGCGGCCGCAACCTCGTCGCGCAATGCCGCCGCGGAGCGTTGGCTCGACCAGCCGTACGCCAGCATCTTGCAGACTCTCAACCGCTGGCCCGGCGCCACGTCGGCCGTGACCGTCACACGGGCGAGGTCTTCCTCGCTCTCGCTCGCGGTCTCGGTGCGATGAGGCCCCTCGACCGTGTGATCCATCCCGGCGGCGACCCGCAGCGCGCTGCGCTCGGTGATGTGCACCAGAAAAGCGCGCGCGTCGCCGTCTGAGAACTGCTCACTTCGCAGCGGCCGGCTCAGGTTCGCTGCCGACCGGGGGTCGACGTCACCGTCGGGAACCGACTCGTTGGCCACGAGCTCTGACTGCACAACAAGCCGGACCGGATCATCGAGCGGGTGCACTTCGTAGAGAACCGCGGCGACGGCGCGTTGCACCAGCGACACCAGGCGCACCGACGAGACGCATACTCGCTTGCCGGCCGGTGAGCGCCACACGGCGCGACGGCGCAGCACGCCGGCCCTGAAGTCGAGAACGCGCTCGTGGCTTTCGAGCTCGCCGAAGCGAACGTCGAACGGCTCGTCGTCGACCAGCAGGCGGATGGTCTTGCCATTGGTGACGTTGACAACTGTCTGGCCCGCCTCGGGGTAACCGTAACCCGCCTCGGCATAGGGCAGCCCCCGCCGCTCAAAAAAGCCCCCGAGATAGGTCCCCGGCAGGCCTGGCGGCTCGCCCTCGTCGAGGTTCCCGCGCAGCCCGATGTGTCCGTTGGACAGCGCGAACACAGAGCCCGACTGTGCCAGCACCTCCAGGTCGAGCTCGGTCTCGCGGAGCCCCCACGGCTCAACGGCAAAGGCCGGATGGGAGATCACGAATCGAGCAGCTCCGCCAGGTCTCCGACGACGACGTCAGCGCCGTGCGCGCGCAGCTCCTGCGCCTGACCAGCCCGATCGACCCCCACCACACACCCAAACCCGCCGGCTCGCCCGGCCTCTACTCCCGCAAGCGCGTCCTCGAACACCGCCGCCTGGGCCGGCTCGATGCCCAATGCCCGCGCACCCGCCAGGAACGTGTCCGGTGCCGGCTTGCCCCGCAGCTGCTCGCGCTCGGCGACGACACCGTCGACACGCTGCTCGAATAGATCCTCGATACCGGCGGCGGCCAACACCTCGCGACAGTTGCTGCTCGATGAGACAACCGCTCGCCCCAAGCCGGCCTCCCGCGCGGCGCGAACGTAGCGCACAGACCCCTCATACGCCTCAACACCCTCGCTGCGGATCATGCGCTGGAGGATCGAGTTCTTGCGGTTCCCGAGACCGTCGATCGTCTGCGCATCCGCCGCGTCGCCCGCGTCACCCTGCGCAAGCTCGATGCCACGCGAATCCAAGAACGAGCGCACACCCTCATAGCGAGGCTTGCCATCGACATACTCGTGATAGTCGCCGACCACGTCAAACTCCACGAACTCCTCGTCGCCGTGGGCCGCCCGTTCGCACAGATAGCCGTCGAACATCTCCTTCCAGGCTGCCGCATGAACCTTGGCCGTCTGGGTCAGCACGCCGTCGAGGTCAAACAGGCAACCTCTCACACGGTCTGGCAAGCCCAGCACGACACAGACTCTACGCCAGGCACCAAACAGCGCAGGCTCCTTAGGCCAGATCCAGTGGCAGCGACTCGTCCAGCCACGCTGCCGATATGAGGGTCGAGGGGCTTTCCTGCACGGCCTTCGCGAGCTCGGCGAGCTGATCGGCGACCGGATCGGGCAGCACTACCTTCATGTGGCGTGTCACAGCGAGCGGTCCGGCGTCTGGTCAGGTGTCGCGAGGCGATGAATGGCGCGTGCGAGCCCGGGAAGACGGCTGCGACTGGGAGTGAGCGGATGATGGAACCCGGGCCCGTAGTCCGGGTCCGCGAGCTCGTGGTGTGCCAGGGAAGGTGTTTGGGCGTTGCTTCGGCGCATGAGCGCAGCGAGCGTCTTGATGCGGTCGGGGTCCTGCCCGTCGGTCCCGAGCTCCTCCCGGGCGATGAACCAGTCGGTGCCCTTGCGTGCCCGTGATGCCTCTACGTAGGCGGGCTCCTTGCTGGTCTGCCAGCCCCCGGTCACGACGATCGTGCGCGTGACGGTCGCGCCTTGGGCGCGGTGGATGTGCTGCGCATACCCGAGTCTGAGGTTCGCGAGATCCTCGCCGGCGAGGGTGCGCTCATGTCCGGTGACATCGAACTGGACGAGCACCTCACCGGCCGGGCTGATGTCGAGGACTTCTCCGCGGCTTCCGTTCTCGATCCGCTCCTGCCCTGCCTGGTGGTGCTGGTCGATCATCGCGACCCGGTCGCCTTGGCGGACGCCGTAGTGGGTGCCGGGAACCGGGACCTCATGCTCGTTGAGTTCGCCGCGCTCAGCGCGGTGGTGCTGTGCGCGGGCGTTCATCCGGCCGATCTCCTTGTTTGAGGCATCTGTGATCAGTGCGACCTCGCTGATCGGAAGGGCCTCGGTTAGCCGTGCCCAATTCTCGACGGCATGCTCGACGGCCTGATCCCGGGTGTCGGACATGTGGAGTCGTCCTTGGGCGTGGTAGTGCGCCATCGCCTTATCCGACCGGCCGGCACGTAGGTTCGCCCACGCCTTCTGCTCATCCGCGTCCAGGGTCCGCCGGACATCCGACAGCGCGGCGCTGGGGACAGTCTGGCTGAGCTGGTCGAACATGCCGCCCGCGCCGATCGACGGCAGCTGCGCACCATCCCCAACCGCAACAAGCTTCGCACCGGCCTGCTGCACCATCTCGGTGAGCTTCTCGAGGCGATGGGTGTCGACCATGCCGGCCTCGTCCAGGTAGATCGTCGTGTGCTCCCCTACATCCACGCGTCCGTGCTCCACCCGGGCGACGAGCGCGTCGAGCGTGAGCGTCTGTCCGGCGAGGGCGGGGCTGTCTTGCCCGAGGCGCTGCGCTGTGGACCCTGCGACGGCGATCCCCATGGTCTCGCGTCCTGTGAGCTGCTCGGCTCTGGCGGCCGCGTCGATAACGACACCCTTCCCGGTGCCTGCGGGCCCGATCAGGATCCCGGCTCGCTCGGGCCCTGTGATCACCTCCAGTGCATGGGTCTGCTCGCTGCTGAGCTGGGCGCCGATCCGCTCTGCGACCTGTTCGCATGCGATCTCCTTGGCCACTCGCCCAACCTCCCTGTCGGCGTGCTGGGCGAGGGTGTGGAAGCGACGCTCGATCGCCTGCTCGCGGGCGCGAACGGCGAGCGTCGTCATAACGTCCCCCTCCAATGGCAGCATCCGTCGTTCGCTGATCATCTCCCGCGCCACCTGGAGCGCCTGCCCGGGCGGGAGGTCCCCGACGGACTGCTCGAGCACGACCGCGCGTAGCTCTCTTGCCGGGAACGTCGCTGCCCGCTCGGTCAACCGCTCTTCAACGCGCTCCAGAAGGTCCCGCGCGGCGGGGGCGAGCTCACGAGCATCACCCTGGATCTCCGGTGCGGTGCCCTGGAATTTGGCGGCCGTCTCCTGCCACGCCCGGTCTAGATCCCCGCGGTTGACAAGGACCTTCGCCCGCCGGTTATCTCGCTTCAGCTGGCGGAGCTCCCCGCGCTCGGGTGCCCTCCCCCACCTGGCCCTGAACCGCTCGGCAGCGCCGGCGACCTCACGGCTCCTGGCGGAGAACGCATCCAAGAGCGCCCTCGGCCTGTCCGCGATCTCGAAATACCGGCCGCCCTTCCCGGTCCCCGCCTGCACCTGGAAGCCGCGGTCCACGAGCTGCTGTGCGAGCGCGGAGCGATAGTACGCACCCGCATCCCTCGCCGAGCGAAAGACCGGGCGGGACGCGACGGCAACGATCCTGCCGTCCTCACGGACGGCGTTCGTGATCACGACATGGCTATGCAGCTGCGGATCAGGCATCTCCCCCACGACCACACTCCGCGCAGTCGTATGCCGGTACTCCGCCGCCACCAGATCGACCGCGGGCTCCTCGACAACCCCGGCGCCGTAGCGGCGACGCACCGCCGGGACCGTCTCGGTGATGTAGCCGACCGCCTCCCTGACGGCCGCCGTATGCGCCGCCTCAATCTCCTGGCGAACGTCGGTGTTGCCGAGCGCCCACTCCACCGACACCGACTTCGGGGCGCTGAACGTAACGTCGATCCCGCCGCCCCGGCCACCCCCAGCACCCTCCCTGCGCAGCCACTGGCCGGTCCGCGGATGGCGGCCTTCCATCAGCGCGATGAAGTCCTCCCCGGCCACCGCATCCCCCTCGATGCCAAGCCTTGCGAGCGTGTCCGGGCTCGCAAGCCACCTGCCCGGAGCCTGCGTCGGCTCACCCTCAGGCGTCAGGTAGTACTCCCCAGGCTCGGGCACCACGGTCTTTGACTCGAGGTACCGAGCGTACCCGCCGCCCTTCGCCGCACCGATGCTTTCAGCGGTCATCACAACGATTAAAGTGCGCCAGCGGTCCGGAGCGGCCATCGAATTGAGGTACCAATCAGTCACCCACAGGTTCACTGTGCATCTAGTCCGTGCTGGATTTGCTGTTTCGGCGGTGCGATGGCTGAGGGCAGGGGCGGCGCGTTGCAAGCGCGGAGCAGGGAGTGCAGTCGAGGCGCGTTGGCGGGGCCGTTCCTGGGGGTGGCGTCTTTGTGGACGAAGGCGTTGTCGGGTTCAGCTGGTCGCAGTCAGTAGGGATGGGGGGGAGCGGATCGAAACTTCTTGGCCGGTGTCGGGCTCTCGCGCTCATTAACCCGTGAGAGATTCGTCCGCCGCGCCCGATGGGACTTTTGATTGTGCTTCCAGACCACCGACCACTCACCCGGGACGATGTGCTCGATGGGCGCGACGTCGCCGAGCTGTTGCACCTGCCGATCTCGACGGTCCTTGAATACGCACGGCGCGGCCTGCTTCCAGCGCGCAAGCTGGGCCGGCGCTGGATTTTTCTTCGCGACGAGCTGGAGGCTGCCGTCAGGACCTCGTCGAATGACAGGCGGGCGGCGTGAGACGATCTGAAGGTCACGCCGTGGGGATCGCCGCCAGGCGCATCCCGACACGAACGATGCAGGTAATCCGATGCCCGACGACTGTCAGGGAACGGCCTGTAGTCAGCGGAACGGCTCGGCTAACCCATCAGCCGGCGTGCGCCCGCTACCAGCAGGCCAGCGAAGAGGCCGACGACCCCGCCTGCGACGCCGGCCGGAACTCCTAGCTCAAGGACCGCGAACCACGCAGTCGCAGGGTGCACGGACAAGCCGATGAGCACCCTGCGAAGCCGCCTATGGCGCACGCTGCTGCTGCGCCGATGACCATCCAGCGTGCCGGTAGCGACATCCGGGCAAGCTCCACCACGGCGACGATTCTACTGCCGCGCTACTGGCGCCCGCTTTATTCACCTGCTCGGGTGTGACGGTTCGGCGGCCGGTGCAGATCGGCGTTGGACTCCCGTCCGTTCAGCTCCGCTCAGCGGGGACTGAAAGGTGGCGGCGCAGCCAGTCGGCCATTTGCTCATGTCCCCAGTCACCGGAAGCGACGGCGAGGACCGCCTGCTCGGCCTCGTCGATCCCGGGTGCCGGATCCCAGTTCCAGTTGTTGATCTCCACGAACAGACGCAGGGCGACCCATGCGCAACGCTTGTTGCCGTCCGGCAAGGGATGGTTCTTGGCGAGGCGCACGACGAGCACAGCGGCCTTTTCGACAAAGTCGGGGTACAGGTCGGTGTCCTGAAATCCCGCGGCGGGGGCGTGCAGCGCCGAGTCCGCGAGATTCAGGTTGACGACCCGCATAAGCGTGGTCGCCTCCATGCTGGTGATCTCGGCGGCTATGGCGAGATAGTCGACGAGGTCGACGTATTGGATGCTCACTTGGCGAGGCGCTCGAGCAGCTCGCGGTCCTGCTCGATGATGCGCCGGACGCGCTCTTTGAACTTCGGGTCTTGCCGGCGCCGCTCAACGGCTTCGGTGAGCGCCTGCTTGACGGTCTCGTTGAGGCTCACGCCCTCCGCGCGGGCGAGCGCCTCGGTGTCGGCAGCGAGCTCGTCGTCCAGCCGAACGGTCAGGTTCTTAGTCATGACACCATGATAGCATGACTTCGTGCGGTGGCGACGTTGCTCGCGCGCGTCACCCGACCGCGTTGAACGCCTTCGCCGCCACGAGGACATCGCGGAACTGTCCTTCGCGAATGCTCTGCGCCGGCGATTGGTCGTCGAGCTCGGGATTCAGGCCCACGAACCATGCGCGGACCGTCTGCGGCGACTCCCCCGCGAGGAGCAGCTGGAACGTTTGGTAGGCGCAGCGCAGGCGCTGCTCGTGCTCTGTGCGGGGAGCACGCTCTTCGGCAGCCCAGCGCGCGACGGTCCGCGGGTCAGCAACCCCAGCAATGTGCGCGACGAGCTTCTGGCCGAGCACCTCCTGCAGGTATGCCACCGCGTCGGGGATGGTTGACTCGACGGCCTTGCGGTGCGCTTGCTGTGGGACTGAGCGGCGCTTCGGCATTGGTCCTCGCTCGTTTGCACGCGATCGCGTGGCATGACTGTTGGCGTACTGAAGTGTCAGCTGAAAGCCGGCCGCTTGGCCGGGCGGCTGGCCAGCGCGTTGGCCGTGTCTCATGCTATCGACCGGCGTGCGAGGATACGGGGTCCGGAGGCGAGCTGGCTGCGAATGCGAGGTTGACGCGAGCGAGATCCTCGGGCCTTGCCTTGGCGTGCATGTAGCGCTCGGTCGTGGTGATCCGCGAGTGCCCGAGGAACTCCTGTACGAACCGCGCGTCGGCGTGGCGCGCGAGCAGGCTCCCTGCGGCGTGCCGCAGCGCGTGAAAGCGCAGCGCCCGGAGCCCCGCGGCGTCGCGTGCTGCCTTGAAGCGACGGCGCACAGCGGACGGGTCAAGGCGCCTGCCCAGACGTGAGCAGAACACGTAGTCCCCGCGCGAGACGTAGTCCCCTCTGGCTCGCAGGCGCTCCAGTGCGTCTGCGGCCGGGTCGGCGAGCGGCAGAAACCGTGCCTGCCAGCTCTTCGTCGGACCCTCGACTCCCGCGGAGACCGCCCGGTGAACGACCATGCGGCGCAAACCAAGATCGACGTCCTCCCAGCGCAGCGCGATCAGCTCACCGAGACGCAGGCCGGTGTACCCGGCGAGGCGGAACAGCTCGCCGTCCTGCGCGTCCTCCCGTGCCCGCCATTCGATCTCGTCGGGGCTCAGTCCGGGGTACTGCGGTCCGCGGTGGTGACCGTCCGCCGCCGCGCGCGCGAGCGCCTCGATCTCTTCGGGCTCGTAGAAGTCAAGGACAGCCGGTGGAGGCTCACGTCGCTTCGTGGTGCCGGCCACCGGATTCGCGACCAGGCCATGGGTGTCCTCGCGGCACGCATAGTTGAAGATCGCCGACAGCAGCTGCCGGTGCTTGTTGACGAGTCGCGGAGAC
>Ga0182012_10002634_pt1 | contig 19371 bp, 15 predicted proteins | sample 612S2SmetaG_FD_120486 | JGI IMG/M metagenome (GOLD analysis project Ga0182012, IMG submission 120486) | Permafrost microbial communities from Stordalen Mire, Sweden - 612S2S metaG | ecosystem: Environmental > Terrestrial > Soil > Wetlands > Permafrost | place: Sweden: Stordalen | collected...
CTCCGTTGAAACCTTGTCTCTTAGCGGGGCAAGCCAGACGTGAGTCAGATCGAGGGCGATGGACCGTTCGTTCGGAGCATGGGACTCCGCCCCCTGGCAGCTCGCTGTGGCCCCCGCCAACGCACCTTTGTCCCTGGTTTCAAGGTGTCTGAGCAGGTCGCGGCACGAATTCCAGGACCTCCATTCCATGGAAGTTTCCCAGAATGCGGACAGAGTGTGTTGCCGCGGCATTTTCGGTGAACCAATCGAGAGTACTAGAACTACGAAACTTATCTGCCGCGACCAGAAAGCGTTCATGCTTCTGAGCGGCCTCCTTCAGGAACCGCGAACCGACCTGTATCGTCTCGTCGTTGATCAGTTGCGGCAAAGGAATAACCGGTACGCTGAGCCGGTAGTAACTAAGAGGAGCAAAATATGGGCTGTCTGTTACCCTCTCCATCGGAGGCATGGCGGCAAAATCTGACTCCACAAAGCCGCTGCACATCACGACGGGAGCGTTATCGACAGAGGCGTTTCTTTCGGCAAACTCAATTGCATCCTTCATTGATTCCTCATGATGCCTGGAAAACGGTGATGTGAAGCTCAGGCAGGCCGTAGTTGCTACCAATGCCAAGCAGAACAGCAATCGCAGGTTGCGTGAGTGCAAGCGACTGAGAACGAAAGCCCAGCAGAGTGCGATTCCTGGAATCGCGACCAGGCGGTGATAGTAAGTAAACATATGAAGGGACGTTCCTGCACTCACACCATAGAGGATCAGAATTGGAAGGAGTCCCAACGATGCGCAAATGAGGAAGAGCCAACCTTCAAAGCGGTTGAACGAATCGCGCTGCAGTCTTGCGGCGTGAATTAGAAAGGCGACGAAACCCGTGGCGCAGACGAAAAAGAAGAGCCACCCTGATTCGAGCGTCCTGGCCAAGTCTGACAAATTCGGAGCCGATTCGTAAACGTGGGTCTTGCCGGTGCGGAACACACCCATCAAACCCGGGATCACCGGCAGAAAGGCCAACGCAAACGCGCCGGAAGCGACGATGAACTGCTTCCAGAAGGTTTTACGGTCGCGAAACTTGAAGGCGATAAAGCAAAGAACAAGCGGCGGCAAAATCACTCCGAAAAGAAAATGGAACCAGACAATTGATGCCGCCATGAGGCCAAACAACGCCGCCAGCCAATTTGAACTGCTACGCCGTAATCGAAGCAAAACGAGGATGGCCGCATTCGTTGCCAGAACCCCGAATGCATAGGGCCGAATATCAATGGACGCAAAAACAACAATGGGATCAAGACTGAAAATTACGGCGGCAATGAAGGCAATATCGCGCTCGAAAAGCTCCCGTGCGGCGAGATAGAGCAGATAAACGGCCCCCATCATGGCTAAAATAGAGGGAACTCTGAGGGCGATTTCGCTGGTTCCAATGATCTTTGTCGAAAACCAGAGAATATAGGAATAGGCGGGGAAGGAGAGACTGCCCTGTCGAGAGATAATCTCCGAGAAGCCCTTGCTGATCTGCCAATACGATCCCGTCTCATCCAGCCGTAGTGGGGCGCGGAGGGCGATAAACCAGTTAGACATAGCTCCAGCGAGAGCCAAGGGGTAAAGCGCACGCAGTACTCGGCCTCCCATGGGGCTAGGACTTGCGGACAGGGGATCGCTTCCCTGATGTTCTTCGTTTTGAACTTGAGAATCTGCACCGGATAATTGCAATGGACTACTCCTGGCAAGTGGATTCGCGCGGGCGAGCTAGCGTTGTCGCAATATCTTCAACTTGCGATTCAAGCCACACAGGAAAATGGCTAGCGCCTGACCGCAACCGCGGTTGCCTCCATGCCGTGCTTCCGCATCGCTTGTATGGCGAGACCGGGAAGGCTCAATGTAACTGCAACGGCGAGCGCAACGAAACGTAGCCAGCGCAGTCCCTTCTTCCCGTCTCTATTCGCCCAATTCCAACTGCTCATGTAATAACACCACGATGACTGAAAAAACGGTGTTTTATAAACCGTCAGGTCGAATCCAGCCTTTGCGCACAGCCGGGAGAGAGTAGATTCATCAAAAAAATTCAAATGACGAGGCAGATCAAGAGTCGCCCAATACTGGCCGAACCATAGGCCATGTTCTGCGGCTTGCCGTGTAGGAATGTTAAGGATGACCCGCCCGCCCGGGCGCAAATATTTGGCGGCAATGGACAAATCTCGCAGAGGGTCCGGTACGTGCTCAAGCACATTCCAGAATGCCACCAAATCGAACTGGCCCTCGTCCCAGTAGCCGGAAGTCAGTCCGCCTTCGCGAACATCAAACCCAAGCTCCCTGACGATCATATTCACCAAGCTGCCGTTGTACTCAACGGCACTCACGTTCCAACCGGCGCGGTGCGATGCCAGCATAAAGTCGCCGGCGCCACATCCGACTTCGAGCAAATCGTGGCCTGTTCCATATCGCTTTAGCCAAGACACGCGGCGGGTCGTTGTCCAGGTGCGCAAAATCTTCCAAAGTGGCCAGCCTGACTCCTTCCACGCAGGCCGATAGGGGTTGTAACTTTCGGAAACAGAGTAGGCGGCATCCAGTTCCCGCTCGTCAGGCCTGGGATTTTGTATGACGTGACCGCAGGAGCAACAGCGGGTCAGTGCAAAGCTCTTCTTCAATTCGGGGCGACATAGATCGCGCCCCTCACGAATCTTCATCCATTGGATGGAATCGCAAACAGGGCAGCGCTCATACTCGATCTTCAAATCATTTGCCGGCACGTGAACTCCCTTTGATAGTAATGATCGCCATTCCTTATTGATGGTTCTGCATCATGACAAGCCAGCACGAAAAGATAGCCGATCATAGAATTCAACGCTCATATTTTTCAGTGTCCTTTTTGCAAGCATAAATGTTAGTTGTTAAGGCCTGGCCTGCCATTGGAGTATGAGTCGCGGAATCACCCGCTGCACAATTCTCGAATCCCTGAAGTAGCGGCGCCATCCTGCGGGACCAAGAGCAAGCAGCTCACCCAAGACAGTCATTGTTTGAGCGGACTGCCCCCGAGACGCGGCAGAGAGTGCCGTGTTAACCGCGATTGAAAAGCGTGCGGCGCGTTCCACAGAGGTCCTGCATTTTCCGGTGCGAGTCCAATTGTTCAAGCCGCGGTCAAGTACGGTTGTCAATTGAAGTTCCCACTCGTTCGCAAACAGTTCGCGGCTCGCTGTCTGCGATGCCGAGTGGACCCGAAAAGCACTGAGTACTGCGTCGATGAAACGGACAGGGCCGAGTCCTCCGAGGCGAAGCCAGAGGTCCCAATCTCCCGAAAACCAAAGCGTCTCGTCCATTCCACCGGACTCAAGCGCGGCATTTCGTCGGAAGACCGGTGCATTGATCGCGATGAAGTTCTGGATGAGCAGGCGCTCTGTGAGTTGATCCGGCGGGACGATGCCATCGGAAAGCGGGCAGGTCCAAGGCCCAAGTCTCTCCCCTTCCGGTCCAATGAAAACCGCATTGTGAAGGATGAGCGCCCCTTTTGCGGTTTCCATTTCCCTCCAAAGTCTCTCGATCCTCCCTGGGAGCCAAAGATCGTCTTGATGTAGGAAACAGGCCCAATCCCCGGTGGCTTCGCGCAAACCTATGTTGGTTGCTGCCACCCAGTTTCCGATCCTACCGGGAGAGATAATTCGTACGGGGAGTGCTTCGGCAAGGTCACGAACAATCTCCAAGGTGCGGTCTGTCGAGCCGTCATCGACAATCACAAACTCAATCCCGTCGCGAAATTGGTCGCGTGCGCTACCGAGTGCCGCGCCGATGAATTTCTCACCGTTATAGACGGGCATAATGACAGAAAGAGTGGCGCTCACCGTTCGCTCTCCACCATGCCGTTGACCTGCTTTGGCTGTGCGATCCTCACCACGCACACGGCAACAGTTGCGAAGGCCGCAACGAAGAGGTAGGAAGCCGACACAAGGACTCGATTGGCCAAGACCCACTGCGCCCCTATGGCAAATGAAGTCCCAAAGACATCGAGCGCGCCAGCGCCCGCCAGGTCATTGAGGCCAATTCCTCCTGGGGTAACCGCGACGATCGTTACAACGCTCACAAACGGTACCGCCGCCGCCATTTGCCAAAAGGGAATGTGCAAGCCAACTGCCCTTGCGGTCTGAAATGACATCAACACAACCGTGCCTGTGCGAAGCGCAGAGAGGGCAACAAGTCGACGCGCCAGACCGGCGTTCAAGATGCCTGAGTGCTGGAGTTCCCGCACACTGTGCAATATTCGATTGAAAGGGCCGGAAGGCGGGGCATTCAATCGGGCGGCAAGCCAGCGAATGATGCGCACCGATGGTTCAACGGCAAGCAGCGCAAGGACCATCGAGGCAGAGGCGCAGATCGCCCAAATCCTCGCTCCGCCATGGAAGTACCATGTGATTCCCGATGCGACAGCAAGGAAGCCGACCATATAAACGTCAAAGCCCTGCTCAAGAAGCGTACCGGCCGTACCGCGTTTCAGAGCCCTTCCATGAACGTACGTTCCTAATGTGCGAGCCGTGGCCATGGCGAGTTGCAGGGGAAGAAAGATACCCATGGCGAGGCCTACGCTGGTGAGTGCATACGAGGTTGATCTTGGCGGGACGGAATCGGAGGGGCGGCGCCATGCGGCGTCAATACTCCTCCACTTCTCAGTGGAAAGATAGATCATCAGAGCATTCAGCAGGAGGATCTTGGCAAAAGCTATCAAGCTTACGCTTTTAAGTTGTTGGAAAGTTAGGTGAAGATCTACCTTGCCAATTCTTATGAGCAGTACGATTAAGGCAACTGCCAGGGCGATTGAGATGACCATCAGTAACGAGCGTCGCATGGTCATGAGTGCCGCCGCAGCCCAAGGATACTCATGAAGAAGCTGCTGCAGACAATCTGAACACCCAGAGTCAGCGAGAAGACCGCCGGCATGACAATGCGTAACATATGTGCGGTATCCAGGGCACCAAAACTCTCTCGGGCCCAGCCGGAAACAGCAAAAATCGAACCACCAATTCCCAAAGCTATCAGCAGGCCACCGGCAGCCAGGCCGGTTTCCAGCGTAATGTAGCGGAAGCTGCGATTCAGGCGCGGATCTTCGGGCAGGAGGCCCTCGGAGATGGCGAATATCTTGGTGAACAAGGCAAAGGCAACAAACTGAAAGCCCATCAGAACCGAAACGAATGCGTAGAGAAGCGTATGCACATCGAATCCAATGCCATGGACTATACGCGGCCCCGGCAGGAGCCAGGCACACCCCGCCAGCCCCAGCACGATCAAAACAGTTCCGGGATACAAGAATAGCCAGCGCGGGCTATACATCAGCAGAAAGCGGAGATGACGCCAACCGTCGCGCCATGTCCGCAAGTGGGGTGGACGACTGCGTCCGTCGGGAGCCAGCGTTGTGGGAACTTCGCTCACCTTCATCCGCAACAGGCTCGCCTTCACCACCATCTCGCTGGCAAACTCCATCCCCGTGGAACGTATGTCCATGCGCAGGAAGCTATCTTTCCGGAATCCTCGCAATCCGCAATGAAAGTCTTCGCACGGCGAGTGAAACAACAATCTTCCGATGCCCGTTAGCACCGGGTTTCCAAGATAACGGTGCAATGGAGGCATGGCATTCTTTGCAATACCTCCACGAAATCGATTGCCCATGACCAGGTCTGATCCTGCGCGTAGCTGCTCCAGAAACCGCATGATGTGGCCGAAGTCATAACTATCGTCGGAGTCGCCCATCAGCACGTATTCTGCGCGCGCGGCAAGGATGCCGCCCTTTAGAGCGTTGCCGTAACCCTTATCCGCGACATGAATGACTCGTGCCCCTTCTGCTTCCGCGATCTCCACTGACCCATCCGTCGATCCGTTGTCACCTATGATTACCTCACCGCTAATTCCGGCATCTCTAAGACTTGCCAAAGCCTTGCGGACGCACACGCCGACGGTCTCCCGCTCGTTCAGACACGGCATGACGATGGACAACTCGAACTGTTTTCCAGGAGCGGCTAACTCATTCATCTTGTCGCCAAGGACGGTAGTAACGGAAGTTCGTGAATCGTTGCTCAATAGCAGACTGATACCAACACACGATAGGAGCTATTCGGATCGAGATCTTTCGCTGTCAAGTGTCGCCAGGTTCATCGTGTTCGGTAGAACACCGGTAATACCCTTAGCACATCATTCTTATATGTTTTAAGGACCGCTTTGACAATGGCGCAAATGTGCTAAACCCTGCTTGCGAGGTTACTAAATGTGTTCTATCAGAAGCGGGATTGGCATCGCGGAGCCCGGGGTTCTCGGCTGCCCTAACAGGCATTCACGCGGGCATCGAGTCCTTGAATACGCGCGGGCATTCGAGGCCGCGTCGGCAGGCTCGGTTGTAATCTTCCTTCGGGACCCACCCGGATGAACCTCACGGCTCATCGAGCATGGCGTAAATTGAAAGATCTTGGCAGGTCATGCGGCCCCGGACGGAGATTGCAGAAAGTAAGCCACCAGTTCACAGCGGTATACTGACGCGCAGCCGGGAGCCGATCTTGCGACCGATGTTCCAGTCGTTCACAATGCGCTGCCTCAAGGTCCGGGCGCGGGCCATCCTCCATTTGTTCATCGTCTCCCTCTGCGTGATAACGGTGCACGGGCAGCAGGGTAATCGCGTGCCTGCTGATCTAAAGGCGCTGGTCAGTGTGACGGTTGTCGACGAGAATGGCCAGGCCGTCTCTGGCGCTCAGGTCACCTTGCTTGAACCGGGGAAGAACGCAGTCAATGTGCGCACCGACTTTGACGGACACTGCAGCTACGCTCCAAGGCAGCGCGCGCCCTACGAGATTCGAATTGGCAAGCCCGGGTTTTACGAGAGTGCGACGGATGGGATCGATCCGAATGAGGAAAGTCTCAGGATTGTGCTGACGCACGAGCAGATTGTGACGGAAGAGGTAAACGTATCCGACTCCCCGCCCGGCATTAACGCTGAGCGAACCTCTGACCAGGCGACCATGAATACGCCGGAGATCGTGGACGTTCCGTATCAGACTTCACGCGACATTCGTAACCTGCTGCCCTTTAATGCAGGCGTGGTGCAGGACGCGACGGGACAGGTGCACGTGGCCGGGTCAGAGAACTGGGAGGCCCTTGACGAGATTGACGGATTCGATATCCGCTCGCCCATCTATGGGTTGTTGGCCATGCGGGTGAGCGCCGACGCGGTGCGCACTATCGACACTGAGACAACGCGTTACCCGGTTGAGTTTGGCAGGGCTACGGGCGGTGTGATCGCTTTTTATACAGGGATGGGTGATAACAAGTTTCGCTTCAATGCGACGAACTTCATTCCTTCGTTCCGCGATTTGAACGGGATTCGTTTTGACCAGTTTGTTCCGCGTTTCACATTTTCAGGGCCATTGGTTCGCGACCGGGCATGGTTTTATGACGGTCTGGAGACAGAGTACGACAACATATATATAGCGGAACTTCCGGCGAACGCCGATACAGACGAGTTGTTGCGCGGCAGCAACCTCTTCAAAGTTCAGGCGAATCTAACGCCGGCCAACATCCTGACCGGAGGAGTGCTTTTTAACGACTACCACTCACCCTACGATGGCATCTCGTCATTGACGCCCCAGCAAAGCACCACCAAGCGGAATACGATTGCCTGGCTGCCGTATGTTCGAGAAAGGCTGAGCCTGCCCGGCGGTGCCCTGTTCGATGCAGGCCTTGGGGTGGACCGAATTCGCGATGGGTATGAGCCGCACGGAAACGCGCCCTATGAGGTCACCCCGGAATTGCCCTCAGGCAGCTATTTTGAGAGTCTTACCGGGCGATCAAAGCGCGTGGAAGGAACCGCAGCGCTTTATCTTCCACCTCACCTGTGGAAGGGACAGCACGATTTCAAGTTCGGGATCGACCTGGACCACGTGGGTTACAACGAAGAAATTGCCCGCGCGCCGGTGAACTATCTGCGAGAGGACGGGACGCTCCTGCGTCGGAGTACCTTTCCAGCGATAGCCCCATTTACGCTTCACAACGCCGAAATTGGTGCATACGCCCAGGACCGCTGGCGACCGCGCGCTGGACTGCTGCTGGAGCCGGGGCTGAGGTTCGATTGGGACGAGATCATACGACGTCCGCTGCTGTCGCCACGGTTAGCTGCCGCGTACTCGCCGCCAGGGAGCGGCGACCGAACCAAGTTTTCGGCTGGAATTGGGATTTACTACGAACATACGCAGCTCGAATACCTGACGCGGGCGCTGGCGGGCATACGCTACGACACCAACTATGCAGGGGATGGAGTGACGACGACCGGCCCTACGCAGGAAACGAGTTTTACGTATGCTCCAGGATCACTTCGCGAGGCGCGGGCATTGAATTGGAGCGTCGGCATTGAGCACAAACTCCCCTGCAACCTGTTTGCGGGAGGAAACTTTATGGAGAAGCGCACAACCGATTTGTTCACTTATGTGAATCAGAGTGGTTCGATGGCCTTGTCGGGTAATTACCAGCTGACCAATCAACGCGCGGACCATTACGATTCGGTCGAAATCCATGCGAAACGTCAGTTTGCGAATGGGCACACGGTTTTTGCATCGTATACTCACTCCTCGGCGCATACGAACGCCGCGCTCGACTACATGCCGACAGTTTCAGTCAGGGGCCAGCAGCAGAGCGGACCGCTCGCGTGGGATGTTCCGAACCGCATTCTCTCCTGGGGTTGGCTGCCCTTGCCGTTGGCGAAATTGAGAAAAAGCTGGGATGTTGTGTATGCGCTCGACTGGCGTACAGGATTCCCGTTTACGCCGGTGAACGCCAACCAGCAGGTAACGGGAGGGGCCGGGTCAGGGCGTTTTCCTGACTACGCCAACTTCAGTCCGGGGCTCGAGTGGCGATTCCACTTTCGTGGCGCCTACGTTGGTTTGCGCGGAGTGATGGAGAATGCGACGGACCGGAGCGACCCGGCGGTGGTGAATCCAGTTGTGGATTCACCAGAGTACGGGACATTCAGCGAGTTTCAGGGGCGAGCGTTCACGGCGCGGCTTCGGCTAATCGGGACAAAGTGAAATGGGGTTGATGATGGAAGGCCGCGGGATGAATGCGAAACTCTTCGCGGCCTTCCAGGCTACCGGTACGATTCGTCGCGATGAATCACAAACTCAGGATATGCGCCCCCGCCCAGCTCATGCAGGTCCATGCCGATGCGTTCGCCGTCGGGATCGACCCTGAACGGAACAAACCGGTTGAGGAGCCAGAACAGCAAATAGACGAGCGGCAGAAAGATGCCGAGCAGGGTGGCGATGCCGATCATCTGAGCGATCAACTGGCCGCGCTGGGATGCGAATAAACCCGCGGCGAACAATCCCCATAGTCCGGCGACGGCGTGAACCGAGATGGCGCCGGAGGGGTCGTCGATTGAGAGCGCAAGCTCGAAGACCTCAACGAGCAAAGGAGTAGCCACACCAGCTACGATTCCGATAAAGAGCGAGGCGGCGGGCGAGACGAGGGCAGCGCAGGCGCTTGACGCCACGAGTCCAGCCATCCAGCCATTGGCGCAAAGGCTCGCATCTGGCTTGCCGAAACGAATGTGGGTCACCGAATATGTGGCTGCCAGCGCCGTAGAGGCACAAAGAATAGTATTGACGGCGTTCAGTGGCAGCGAGGCCAACGGGGCATTCAGCCACAGGATCGCGCCTGCCATATTCCAGGCCAACCAGCCGACGAGGCTAACAAAGCACCCGAAGAGGACATAGGCGGCGTTATGCCCTGGCATTGCGGTGGAGAAGCCTTCTTTTGGGAACTTTCCACGCCGGGGGCCGGCGATCCAAATGACAGCCATGGCGCTTATTCCGCCGAGGACATGGACGGCGCCGGCTCCGCCGGCATCAAGAAAGCCTGCACCAAGCGCGAAGTTGACTCCAAGCTGGGCCAGCCAACCGCCATTCCAGATCCAGTGAGCGGCGAGCGGAAAGACCACGGCAGCAATGACGGCGGCGCTTGCGCAACCGGCAGCGAGCCGCCAGCGATCGGCGCCTGAGCCCCAGGGAAGCATGGCGGCAAGAGCGACGGCGAGAAACTCGAAAAGGAGCATGAGCTGCGATTGCACCGTGGATGAGCTCATGCCGGACAGGAAAAGAGGGCCAGCACCGAGCCAGTTCCAGGACTTGCCGGCAAGATGGAAACTGTGGCTTGAACTCGCTGAAAGGCATCCGGCAAACGCAGCGCCAACGATGGCAAATACGATGGCGGTGACGGCTACGATGGCGAGGTTGCCGAGAAGCGCCTGGGCGGCTGACCGAGAGCGCCCCAGGCCGGCATTGATCAATGCCACGCCGGCAATGGCGAGAGGAGCCACCAGCAAGAGCGCTAGGGTCAGTACGATGAGGGTATCGGACATGACAGGAGGCACGGTCGGCGTCATGGGCGGCTCTCTCCACGAGGAAGCATGTGGCCGCGCACTGCCACGCCCAGGCCGAGGGCCTCAACGGCAAGACCGCAGAGGACGAAGGCGGCGCGCTGCGCCGGGTCAGCAAAAAGGACGATCGCGGCAATAGCGAGGAAGAATCCAGCTGGCATGACAAATAATCCGGCGTACTTCATGGCCTTTCCTTTCCTAGCCCATAGGGATAAATGAGGAACAAACTAATCAGGGGGGCAGTATGGGTTGGGGCGGGATAAAAATCCTCTACCCGTTGTCTCGTCAGGTCGACTGTTACGCGCTGATGAATTCCCTTATGAATTCTATAGCAACGGGTGCTGTGGCCTTTGCGGTGGGGATCACGACACCAAGGCGGGCTCGCACTCAAGGGTTTTTGGGGCGGATCTTCGACACTTCGGCCCCGATGCGGTTCTTTCTCGATAGTGCTTCCATTCTTCAAGCACCTATTGATTGGGTAAACTTACCAACTTCCCGCAACGCCTGGCGGCCGCCAGCGAGCACTCCACACATGGAAACGAAGCCGTGGATCATTCCCGGATACCGGGAAACGATGGTGGGCACCCCGGCCTTTTGGAGGCGCATTGCATAGGCCTCACCTTCATCGCGCAGCGGATCGAACTCGGCGGTAATTACGAGCGCCGGAGGAAGGCCAGTGAGATCGGTCGCAAGCAAAGGCGAGACCTCCGGGTGGCTCGCCTGATCGGCGGAGGCGATATAGTGACCGGTGAACCATTGCATCGCCTTGCGAGTGAGGAAGTATCCTTCGCCAAATTCCCGGTGCGAGGCGGTCTCAAATGAACTTTGATCGGTGACGGGATAGATCAGCACTTGCGCGGCCAGAGCGGGACCACCCGCATCCCGGCAGCGCATTGCGACCACGGTTGCGAGGTTGCCACCGGCGCTATCGCCACCGACGGCGATTCGGCGTTCGTCAATGCCCAGCCGCTCCGCGTTGGCGGCCACCCAGATGGTGGCGGCGTGCGCATCTTCGACTCCGGCCGGGAATTTGTGCTCAGGGGCGAGCCGATAGTCCACTGAGATCACTACGGCGTCCGATTCGCGGGCAAGGGCGCGGCAGACAGCGTCGTGTGTATCGAGATTGAAGAGCACGAAGCCGCCGCCGTGAAAGTAGATGAGCGCGGGACGAAGTCCGCCGCGCCCGCTTGCGTAGAGACGCGCGGGCACGCCGCCGCCTTGTGCCGGGATGGACAGGTCCTCGACACGCTCCAATGGATGGGGCTGACCGCCGAGCAACTTCATGGGCCCTGTCCGGCCGATGCGGGCTTCTACGGGGTCCAGGGTCTCAATCCGCGGGGCAGCCAGAGTGTCAAATCGCTCCAGCAGCGCGCGAGCTTCCGGGTCAAGACGTTCGCTTCGAATGACAGGTTCGGGCATGGGGAAACCTCGGAATGATGATAAATCGGTGCAAGCAGCGGTCGAGCGAGGCGCGCAGGATGGCGAGTTCGCAAGTTGCAGACAGGCAAGCAGGTGGTCAACTTCCCGAGTGGTCGGCCTTCGCTGTGTCCCTTACGAATTCCTTTCGCAGCACGGTCAATAATGAGCTATGTACAACCGTCTGGATCGGGCCCATCGGGCTCTTCCTGTCATTCTTGGTGCCATGACGCTGGCTGACGTTGGAGTGCTTCTGGTTTGGGACGCGCGGCCGGGGATCTTTCCCGCACGGAGCCATGATTTTCTCGGGGCTTTTTCGCTGGCGATGATCGCCGTAGCTTATCTGGCGTACCAGATTGTTCATCGGCCACCCTTGAAGGAACTGGCGAAGGCAATCCTGCTGGCAGTGGCTTTTTTATTTTGGGCGGCGAATCAGTTGTGGCCGGCTTCGCCGCAGGCGACGCTGTTTAACGACATTGCGATCGCGCTCTTTGTCTTTGACGTCTTCCTGGTGATGATCGGCTGGCCGCCGACATCGCCGGACAGTTCTTTCGCCGAAACCCGCACGGAGGGTGAATAAACGGGATGGGGTTGTGAGGAGCTAGGTGTTCGATCTGCCAGGATGCATTGCCACGGTGGAGGACGAACGAGACGCCCACCGCGCATAGACCCACAAATAGAACACACCGACCGCGAGCAGGATCAACGGCACTGGGAAGACCAGCACACCTCTCAACGCACCTGCCAATCCAGTTGCTGGCGGAAGCAATCTATCGACAAGTTGGAAGAATATGGTGCCGGATATATCTCCGGTGGCTGCAAGAGCTGCCAAGGTTACGAGAAGCGCCGGCCATTTGATCGGACCTTTCTCGGCGGAGAGGACGGCCATGGCGGGCACCAGGAGCAGAAGCAGCTTGGTGTCATATAGATGGTGATGAACGGGGAGCAACGAGAGAGTCACGATTGCCGCGATCCCCATCCAGGCTCTTGCAGGCGAGAAACCGGATCGCAACGTTACAAATCCCCAGATGGCGGCTAGTACGGCAAAGACAAGATAGCTGGCGGGATTATAAAAGCGGGGATCATCCTTGAACAGGCTGAGGACCACCTGCAGATCGATCAACGTGTGCGCGACTCTCGAGGCAGGGCCTGGGTCATTCAGGCCACCGTGGAGGGAGAAAGCCTGAATGTTTGCGCGTAATTCGTTGAACCAATGCGGCGCAACGCACCACGTCCACAATACGCCCGGCAACGCAATTGCAATGGTTGCGAAAAGGGTCTGGATTGCACGCCTGCGATAGACCGAGCCTGCCAACAGGAAGAAGAGCCATACCATGCCCGCATCCTGCGGCTTCATGGCGAGCGAGATGGCGAGGCATACGATTCCAGCCGGAACGTACCTGTCCCTGATGAAGCACCACACGGCAACGATGCAAAGGGCGATTGCTATCTCTGAGGGATTGGAGAGAACGGTGATGACAAGGCTGTTGGCGAGGACGAAGCCACAGAGGGCTCCAGAAAGGATGGGAGCGTAATCAGCACCGAGATCCCAGGCGAGCACGGAAGCGAAAACAAGGCCGCCGGCTCCGAGGATCATCCAGAGCAGGTGTGCGGGGCCCCAGGGCAGCCATGCAAAGGGAATCATGATCGAAAACGCGGTTGGCGGATAGACGTAGCGCGTCGCGATTTCACGATCCATTTCCGCTTCGTGCGGGCGCTCGCCGCCTTCGGCCTGGTAAACGCGCAGGACGTCCAATTCGTCGTAGGGGTCGCCGTGTTCGATCAGGCATCGCGAGGCGTAATAATCCGGCTTGAAGTCTTCGAAGGCAGCGGTTGAGGTGGAGTTGACCAGATAAGTCATTAAAAGGACCAGGATGGTTGCTCCGAGGAAGAGCAGAACCAGTCCGTCCCGACGCGCTTTCGTCATGCGTTTCCCCACCGACTGTTGCCGCATCGCGCCAGGACTGAATGAATTGGCACCGAATCGAAGCGGCAGCTCACAGGAATGGCAGGCTTTATTCTGCCACTTCAGGACGGTTGTCCTGGGTAGTTTTCCGTGCCGGTGCTGGTTCCTCTGCATAATTCTTGAGAGGGTGGGGACTGTGATTTCCCGGCCGATTTGCGAGTAATCCCAGATTGTGGTTTGGTTGGGCGATTTTTCGCAAACATGGCGGCGCTGGCGATTGGCGGAGTGGTTGTGGGTCGTGATATTTTGTAGTCAAGATCCCAGCCTTTGGTATGCACGTCACCAAGGGAATGGTCGGTTATTCCCCGCAATCATTCTTATCACAACCGGTTTAGTTATCAACGGCTTACGCAGCTGATTTTGCACAAAAATATTTTTTGAAATCGGCAATGCGGAGCCTTGCAAGGGGCTATCCGGCTGTTATATTTGAATTTCGGGGTTCTCCACCTCTCGGGTGATGCATGCCCAAGAATGATTCTTGAACACAACCTGTGTGACCGCCGGCACAGCGGGCGCATTCTAACGCGAAAATCAAGCAGGAAAAGCATTCATGGCGCAAATCTTTGAACGCAGCTCCAACGCGCTGGCTCGCATGAGCCTGGTGCTGACGGGGCTGATCGTGATCGCCCTGGGAGTTACGCTCGATCAACTGCAACGTTCGCCCTGGGTGACGCGGCAAGGTCAGCGTCCCGATCAACCGGTGCCTTTCAGCCATAAACATCATGTGCAGGGGCTGGGGCTGCAGTGCCAGTACTGCCACACCACGGTTGAAAAGTCGAGCTACGCGGGCATTCCCCCGACCAAGACCTGCATCAACTGCCATGCGCAGATCTGGACCAACGCCCAGTTGCTTGAGCCGGTGCGGTTGAGCTGGGCGAGCGGGGAATCGATTCCCTGGATCAAGGTGCACGATCTGCCGGACTTTGTGTTTTTCAACCATTCGATTCACGTGAACAAGGGCATTGGCTGTTCCACCTGTCATGGCCGTGTGGATCAGATGCCGCTGATGTATGCGCAGAACACGCTGCAGATGGAGTGGTGCCTGGATTGCCATCGCAACCCAGCCAAGAACCTGCGCCCCACCAGCCAGATCTACAACATGGCATGGCAGAAGCCGGGCAGCGACCACCCGGTGTGGTGCGCGGCTGCGAATGAAGCCAGCGGCGTGCCCACGGCCCAGAGCGTGAGCTGCGTGACCAGCGATCCGGCCAGTGAGCCTCAGGTTGCTTCGTTGAATGCGCCGGCCATGATGCCGGCAGCGGTCCTGGTGAGCGATGCGGGTACGGGAATGGCCGTGCTGAACGAGACGCATGCCTCACCCCAATACCAGAAGTTCACCAGCCAGGATGATCTGGGCCACTTTTTGGTAGATCACTACAAGATCCGCACCCCGAAGGATTTGACCAGCTGCGAGGTCTGCCACCGATGAGCGGACCGATGGACAACAACAAGAAGAGTGGAAGCGTGAACGAGACGGGGAATGCCGTGAATCACGAAAAGAAAAGCGCCTCTACACCGATGACCCTGGTTCAGCTCCGCCAGGAGTTGAAGGGCGTGAAGGGCAAGAAGTTCTGGCGGTCGGTGGACGAGCTGGCCGATACGGCGGAGTTTCAAGCCGCAGTGGAGAGGGAGTTCCCGTCCGCAGCGCAGGAATGGGTGGACCCAGTTTCGCGGCGCGGCTTCCTCAAGGTCATGGGCGCGTCTTTGGCTCTGGCCGGCCTTGCCGGATGTACCAAACAGCCCGAGGAGACGATCTATCCGTACGTCAAGCAGCCCGAGGATCTGGTTCTCGGCAAGCCGATGTATTTTGCCACCGCGCACCCCTTCTCGACAGGAGGCGTGCCGCTGCTGATCAAGAGCGACGAGTTCCGGCCGGTCAAGATCGATGGAAATCCCGAACACGCTTACAATCAAGGATCTTCGGATCCCTATTCGCAGGGAACTCTGCTTGATCTGTACGACCCCGACCGCTCAAAGCGCGTAACGTATCGCGGTGAGGAGCGGACCTGGGCGGAGTTTGCCGAAGCTCTGCGGATGAAGCTGGCTGCGAGCAAGGATGGCACCGGTGTTTATTTCCTGAGCGCGACCATTACCTCGCCCACGCTGGCGTGGCAGTGGCAGGCCGCTCAAAAGGCATGGCCCAAGGCCAAGCTGGTGCAATATGACCCGGCAGTCGCGGGCACAGGGCTTGAAAAGGGTGTCAATCTTCAGTACGCACTCGACAGCGCCGATGTGATTGTTTCGCTGGACGCGGACTTCTTGTCAGGCGCCAGCTTCCCCGGATTCCACAAGCTGGTCCGCGAGTACGCAAAGCGGCGCAAAGATCCGGCGCATCTGAATCGCCTGTATGCGGTTGAAAGTTCTCCAACGACCACCGGTTTGAAGGCCGAGCATCGGCTGGGGCTGAGAGCGAGCGAGATTCCCGCGTTTGCCGCGGAATTGGCCAAGGCGGTTGGCGTTGCCGGCGTAAATTCTCCGGCCTATGCCTGGACCGACGAGCAGAAGAAATTCCTCGCCGCTCTGGCCAAGGACCTGAAGGCCGGCGCCGGCAAGAGCGTGGTGATCCCCGGGCTCTATCAGGACCCTTCGGTGGCATGGTTGGCCATGGCCATCAACAGCGCGCTAGGCAATGTGGGCAAGACGGTTTCAGTCAGCGACGCTGTTGTGAGTCAGGTGCCTTCAAGCCAGCTTGCCGATTTCAAGGCCCTCGTTGCCGATCTCAATGCAGGCAAGGTGGATTGGCTTGTCATTCTCAACGGGAACCCAATCTACAATGCGCCCGCAGATTTGAACTTTGCGGATGCCTTCAACAAAGCGAATATTGTCGCGCACCTTGGCTCGCACGTGGACGAGACCGGGCAGATTGCACACTGGCATATTCCGGCTGCACATTTTCTCGAGTCGTGGTCGGATGTGAAGGCATACGACGGCACGGTTTCCATCATTCAGCCGATGATCGATCCACTCTATAGCGGGAAGACGGCTCATGATGTAGTGCAAACGCTGCTCGATGAACCGATGCTGAGCGCTTACGATGCGGTACGCGAAACCGCGAAGCCGTTGATCAAGGGCGACTTCGAAAAGGGTTGGCGGGCGGCGCTCCATGCCGGTTGGATTGATGGCACGGCGCATACGCCGGCAGCTGCAGGACCCAAGCTTGCTTCAGCGCCCAGTGTTCCAACGCCGACGTCGAAGGATTCGCTGGAGATCATCTTCCGTCCCGACCCCTCGATCTACGACGGACGCTGGTCGAACGTTGGCTGGTTGCAGGAGCTGCCCAAGCCGGTGACCAATCTGAGCTGGGACAATGCCGCCCTGGTTTCCGGAGCAACGCTTGAGAAGCTGGGGCTGGAAGAGGACGACATCGTCGAGCTGACCGTTGGTAACGGCAAGGTAAAGGCGCCGGTGATCGTTGTCCCCGGTCATCCTGACAATTCAGTGACCGTGCATCTTGGCTATGGCCGCGAATTTGCAGGCCGGGTGGGTTCCGGGGCAGGATTCAACGCCTACCTGATCCGCAATACCTGGGCGCCGTTCTACGCAACCGGCTCGCTCCGCAAGATTGACGGCAAGTGGGGCGTTGCCATCACCAAGAGCCACTACCAAGACCACCGTTCCGCAACGTTCGGGGGGCAGGGCACTGGCAATAACTCGCTTGAGGCGGATGAGGCACTGGGACCGCGCGGCATTATTCGTTACGCCACGCTCGCGGAGTACAAGGCTCATCCCGGCTTTGCCAACGAGGGCGAGGGACACGAAAAGACGGACATGGGGACTTCGATGTTCCCCAACTGGGATTACAAGGACAATGCCTGGGGCATGTCCATCGACATGAACAGCTGTACGGGTTGCAATGCCTGCATCGTGAGCTGTTATGCCGAAAACAACATCGCCGTGGTGGGCAAGCAGCAGGTGCGGATCGGCCGCAACATGCAGTGGCTGCGCATTGACACGTATTTTGAAGGCGATCTCTCCGCGCCACGCGCGCACTTTCAGCCCATGGCCTGCCAGCATTGCGAAAACGCTCCATGCGAGCAGGTTTGCCCGGTAGGCGCCACGGTGCACACGCCTGAAGGCATCAACACGATGGTCTACAACCGCTGCGTGGGCACCCGGTACTGCTCAAACAACTGCCCATACAAGGTACGCCGCTTCAACTTCCTGCTCTACTCCGACTACGAGACCGAGAGCCTGAAGCTGATGCGCAATCCCGACGTGAGCGTGCGCTCGCGCGGCGTGATGGAAAAGTGCAGCTACTGCGTGCAGCGCGTCAATGAAGCAAAGATCGATGCCGACAAGGAGAATCGTCCGATTCGCGACGGCGAGGTGGTGACCGCCTGCCAGCAGGCATGCCCGGCCTCGGCCATTACCTTCGGCAACATCAACGACAAGCAGAGCAAGGTGGCAGCACTTCGCGCCGATGAGCGCAGCTACCAGGTACTGGCCGACCAGAACACACGCCCGCGGACGACGTATGTGGCCGCGGTCATCAATCCGAACCAGGAACTTGACGAAGCGCCGGTGGAACACGCACCGGCAAAGGGTTGAACCGACGATGGCAACCAGCAAAGTGAAAACAAGCGACCCCGGCATCGATCCAGCAACCGGAGAATACCGGGTCTTAGGGCAGGGCCAGACCTTCAGGTCGGTCACCGAGAAGATCTCGCGTATCGTGCTCACGCCGCATACGCCTCTGGGCTGGTTCGCGTTCTTCGGCGTTGGTGGCGCGGTGGCCGTGATGCTGCTGACCGCCGTCACCTGGCTGTTCCTCGAGGGTGTCGGCATCTGGGCGATCACCCAGCCGGTAGCCTGGGGCTTCGCGATCATCAACTTCGTCTGGTGGATCGGTATTGGCCACGCCGGCACGTTGATCTCGGCCATTCTGTTGCTCTTCAAGCAGGGATGGCGCAATTCCATCAACCGCTTTGCCGAAGCCATGACGATTTTCGCCGTGGTTTGCGCGGGCATGTTCCCGCTGATCCACGTGGGCCGTCCCTGGCTTGGGTACTGGCTGTTTCCGCTGCCCTTCACCATGACAGTGTGGCCGCAGTTCCGGTCTCCGCTGCTCTGGGACGTCTTTGCGGTTTCGACCTATGCCACCATCTCCGTGGTCTTCTGGTACATGGGCATGATTCCGGATTTCGGCACGCTGCGCGATCGGTCGGAATCAAAGATCGGGCAATATGTCTACGGCATCCTTTCGATGGGCTGGCGTGGTTCAACGCGCCACTGGATGCGGTATGAAACTTCTTCGCTGCTGCTGGCCGGTCTGGCGACCCCGCTGGTGCTCTCAGTGCATACGGTCATCAGTTTCGACTTCGCAGTCGCCGTGCTGCCGGGATGGCACACAACGATTTTCCCGCCCTACTTTGTTGCCGGCGCCATTTATTCCGGGTTTGCGATGGTGCTCACGCTGGCCATTCCGCTGCGCAAGTGGTACCACCTCGAAGGGTTGGTGACCGAGCGCCATATCGACAATATGGGCAAGGTGATGCTGGCCACCGGCTTCATTGTTGCTTACGGCTACGGCATGGAAGTCTTCATGGCCTGGTACTCGGCATCGCACTGGGAAGCCTTCATGATGTGGAATCGCATGTTCGGGCC
>Ga0182012_10002635_pt1 | contig 19369 bp, 15 predicted proteins | sample 612S2SmetaG_FD_120486 | JGI IMG/M metagenome (GOLD analysis project Ga0182012, IMG submission 120486) | Permafrost microbial communities from Stordalen Mire, Sweden - 612S2S metaG | ecosystem: Environmental > Terrestrial > Soil > Wetlands > Permafrost | place: Sweden: Stordalen | collected...
GAGCGTCAGCAGCGAGGCCTACCGCCGCGAGTACGCAACCGTGACTCAGGGCGACCAGAACTGGCAGGGCCTGGCCTTCCCAACCGGCGACGTCTACAAGTGGGAGCCGGACTCGACCTACATTCGACAGGCGCCGTATTTCGACGGCATGGGCATGAAGCCTGCGCCAGTTACAGACATCTCCGGCGCGCGGGTTCTGGCGGTGCTGGGCGACTCGGTCACCACGGACCACATCTCGCCGGCGGGCTCGATCAAGGCCAACGGCCCGGCGGGGAAGTACCTGACCGAGCATGGCGTCAAACCCGCCGACTTCAACAGCTACGGATCGCGGCGCGGCAATCATGAAGTGATGGTTCGCGGTACCTTTGCGAATGTGCGGCTGCGCAACAAGCTCGCGCCGGGCACCGAGGGCGGCGTGACGCGGCTGCTCCCGGAGGGCGAAGGTATGTCGATCTTCGATGCCAGCGTGAAGTACATCGAGCGCGGTACGCCGCTGATCATTCTGGCCGGCAAGGAGTACGGGTCTGGATCTTCGCGGGATTGGGCAGCCAAGGGACCAAAGCTGCTCGGCATCCGCGCCGTGATTGCGGAGAGCTACGAGCGCATTCACCGGTCGAACCTGGTGGGGATGGGGATTCTTCCGCTGGAGTTCGAAGTCGGCCAAACTGCGGATTCACTGGGACTTACAGGGGAAGAGACCTATGACATCATCGGATTCAAAGCGCTGCTTGATTCGAAGTTTGCCTCGGGGCGGGTGGTCAGGGTGGTCGCCACGGCGGCGGACGGCAAGAAGAAGGAATTCAGCGCCAAGGTTCGCATCGATACGCCGCAGGAGATTCTCTACTACGAACACGGGGGCATCCTGCTTTACGTGCTGCGCGAACTGGCTTCCAAGTAGAAGTTCAAGAGTGTAACAGGGCGGAGCGGGCAGTCCGCACCGCCCTGTTGGCAAAATGGTACAGAAATGTGCCAATGCTGGCCCAGAATTGCACACTTGCCCTGCATGAGTGCCGTTTGTGGAATGGTAGGGGCTATCTCCTTAAATAACTGATATATAAAACAGTTAATCGGGTGGTTTGCCCGGCAAGCTGTCCGCTCCTGCACAATTTTGAATGCACTATGCAGTTGATTTTCATGTTAAATCGGGTTATACTTGCACTAATGTAATAAAAGGACTTCGAGCGCCCCCGAGCCCTCGTCCTTGTCTAGTACTGAACTCCGTACTTCAACTCTTCTTCGAAGGAAACCCAACCCAATGGCAAAGCGTCGTGGAAATCCAAATTGGGGCAAGCCTGAGCCCATCGGCCCGGTTGTACCCACCGTCACCTCTTTTGAGCAGATCGTAAAGGAATTCAAACTGCCGCCCGATCAATACATTCGTTCCACCCGCCTTCGCGAGTGGGCCCGGCGCAATAAGAATTCCAAGTACATCCCTGAGGCTCTGTTAGAGGCCTGGGGCTTCGAGATCGAATCGACACTGTAATCCACGCTGTAGTGCTTTCCTGAATAGCCAGTAACAAAAGCGCCGCCCAACCGGGCGGCGCTTTCGCGTGTGATCCGCGAATATTCCCGCAAGACTGAGCGTTTATCTGGAGGCCAGCGCTGCTTGAAGAGCTAATTTGCGAATAATTTCTAAATATCTATAATTAACATTGATATATTAAAAAACAGTGTTATATTAGTTTCTAAGGTTAACTTCCTCATGGGCACACTGGAAAGACGGGAACGGGAACGCGATCTGGTGCGTACCAAGATTTTGGATGCGGCGCGGGAGCTGTTTGCGCAGCATGGCTACGAGGGCGTGTCCATGCGCAGAATCGCCGAGAAAATAGAGTACTCGCCCACTGTCATCTACCAGCACTTTGAGGACAAGGAGGCGTTGATCAAGGAACTCTGCTACGCGGACTTCGCCGCACTGGCCGAGGAACTTCAGGCGACGCTCCACATTCCGGACTCAATCGAAAGGCTCCGCACATGCGGCGAGGAGTACGTGCATTTTGCCATCGCCAACCCCAACCACTACCGCCTGATGTTTATGACCCCGCACCCTGTGACTGGGGATGAGGAAGAGCGTCAGGAAAACCAGGGAAAACCTGAGAGTGATGCCTACGCACTTGTCCGGCTCTTGGTGCAGATGGCCGCGGACGATGGCCGTCTGCGCGATGCGCACGCGGATGTCGATTTGGTTGCGCAAACGCTGTGGGCCGGGCTGCACGGCGTGATTGCGCTGCACATTGTTTTCGACTGCGATGCCTGGACGCCATGGCGGCCTCTCGCAGATCGCACTCGAGCCATGCTGGACACGCTTTCCGGCGGATTATTTCTGGAGAAGCCATAATGCCGCCCCTCGCCCGCCGCAACCTCTTTCACGACAAGGTGCGCCTCTTTGTGACGCTCACCGGCATTGCCTTCAGTGTGGTGCTGATGGTCGTCCAATGGGGGCTGTTTCAGGGATTCTCCACCAGCACGTCGAGCATCATCGACAACTCCGGGGCCGACCTGTGGGTTACGGCAAAGAATGTAGCCTACATCGACCAGGCCATCGCCTTCAATGAGCGCAAGTACTATCAGGTGCTTGCCACTCCGGGCGTTGCGACGGCCTCTAAGTACATCTCGCGCTGGTCGGTGTGGAAGGAGCCCAATGGCCGATCTGAATCTGTGGACGTCGTCGGCTTCAACCCGGACAGTCCCCTCGGCGGCCCGTGGGACATGGTTGCCGGAGACAGGCAACAGGTGAAGCAGCCCAATGCCGTGATCATCGACAAGATCTATGCCGACAAGCTCGCCGCAACCCACCTTGAAGACCACTCCGAGATCGCCGGCTATCGCGCGCGCGTGGTCGGCTTCACCAACGGCATTCGCGCTTTCACCACCGCGCCTTACGTGTTTACCACCTTCAAGAATGCGCAGGACTATACCGGCTTCAACGCCGATCAAACGAATTTTGTTCTGGTCAAGGCGGCTCCCGGCGTGGACATCAAGAAACTGAAGGACGACCTGAAGGCGCGGCTACCCGACAACGACGTATTTGAGACCGCCGAGTTCAGCGCCATGACGCGCCACTACTGGATGTTTACAACCGGCGCGGGTGTGGCCGTTTTGATGGCCGCCGTGCTGGGCCTGGTCGTCGGCATCGCCGTCGTGGCGCAAACCATCTACGCCACCACCATGGACCACATTCGCGAATACGGCACGCTGAAGGCTATGGGCGCGCCCAACCGCTACGTGCTCGGCGTGATCATGGCGCAGGCTGCAATTGCCGCGGCCATGGGTTACGCCATCGGCATGTCGATAAGCGTATTCGTGGTCCACGGCGCGGCCAAGGGCGGAGCCAACATCATGCTCACCTGGCAGACTGCTGTGATGATGCTGTTTCTCACTATTGCTATGTGTATGACTGCGGCTGTCGTTTCGGTGAATAAGATTTTCTCGCTCGATCCGGTGATGGTCTTTAAGCAGTGAGGTAGTGTGGCCGAGGCAATTACAATCCGCAACCTGACAAAGCAGTATCAGGAGGGCAACTCCGGCACGCTGGCGCTGGCTGGCGTCGACCTCACGGTGAGCCGCGGGGAAGTGGTGCTGCTGATGGGCCCCTCGGGCAGCGGCAAGACCACGCTACTCTCCATCATGGGGTGCATCCTGAGGCCCACATCCGGACAGGTAGTGCTGGAGGGCAAAGACGTGACGGCGATGGGCGAGAAGCAACTGCCCGCCGTGCGCCTGCAGCATATTGGATTCGTCTTTCAGGGCTTCAACCTTTTTCCTACGCTCACGGCGGGCGAAAACGTGGAGCTGAGTCTTACGCTCAAAGGCGTGCATCGCCGCCAGGCCAAAGATGAGGCGCGACGGTTGCTGGACATCGTTGGCATCGCGGAAAAATACGATAGTTGGCCGAGCGACATCAGCGGCGGACAAAAACAGCGTGTCGCCATTGCGCGAGCTATCGCCGGCTCGCCCGAGGTGCTGCTTGCCGACGAGCCCACCGCTGCCCTCGACTCCCACACCGGCAAGAATGTTGTGGAACTGATGGCGCGGCTGGCGCATGAGGAGAATCGAGCTGTGGTCATCGTCACCCACGACAGCCGACTTGCAGAGTTCGCGGACCGCATTGTCCGCATCGAAGACGGCCGCGTTGCATCCGCGGCCTGACAGATCGCATTAGGAGGTTCACGCTATGGCTAGCTCGATCAATCTCACTAAAAACCGGATCTTCGTTGTTGCGGCCCTTGCGGTAGTTGCGGTCGCCGCGCTGCTGTTGCACTCGGGCAGCAAGAATACCGCCGCGGCAGCTGCGCCCGCCGACACCGCCCAGCCCATCATCACCAAATCCGTCATCGCCGGCCCCGGGCTGGTCGAGCCCGACTCGGAAAACGTGAAGGTCGGCACCGAGCTTGCAGGCAAGCTGAAGGAAGTGCTTGCCGAAGAAGGCCAGCAGGTGAAGAAGGGCCAGGTGCTTGCAATTCTGGTTAACGACGACTACCGTGCCCAAGTGGATGCAAGTCGCGCGCAGGTGCATCAAGCCGAAGCTGCTTACCAGAAAATCCTCAACGGCTCGCGGCCCCAGGAGCGCGGAGAGTCGAACTCCGCGATGGTTCAGGCGCAGGCGGTCGAAGCAAACGCCCGCGCCGACTGGGAGCGGCGGCAAAAGCTCTTTGATGCGGGAGTGATTTCGCGGGAAGATCTCGATCACGCCCGTCGCGACTTCGATGTCGCCGAAGCGGAATCCCAAGCCGCTCAGCAGCACTTCCATCTAGTCGATGACCGCCAGCGGGAAGAAGACATCGCCTCCGCCAAAGCGCAGCTTGAGATTGCGCAGGCGCAGTTGGCCGGCAACGAAGCCATTTACGAGAAGACATTCTTGCGCGCGCCCTTCGACGGCACCATTCTACGCAAGCATCACCGCACCGGAGAAAGCATCACCAACTCGAGCGTGACTCCCGATCCGGTGTTTACGATGGGCGATATCGCCGGACTGCGCGTGCGCGTGGACGTGGACGAGACGGATGTTGCCCGCGTGGCCGAGGGGCAGAAGGTGTACGTCACCGCTGCGTCGTATCAGGGTCAAAAACTCTGGGGCCATGTGATTCGCGTGGGCGGGCAACTGGGCCATAAGAACGTGCAGACCGACGAGCCCAAGGAGAAGACCGACACCAAGATTCTAGAAGCGCTGGTCCAACTCGATCCCGGTGTGCATCTGCCCGTAGGCCTCAGGGTCGATGCCTATATCCAGACTGGTCAATAGTTATGCGCTGCGAATGCAAGGCCGCATTGACAGTGCGCCCGATTGTGCTTAGGTTGGTACGATGAATCGCTCGCACCTTGGATTCAAGCCAGGAGAAAGCCATGAAGAAAGTTGCCCTTAGCGTAATCTTCGCTGCGATTGCGTTAGCTGCTCAACCTGCCTCCGCTGCGCCAACGACTACGGAGGGCTTTGGCGCGCTTTCGCTAGCCACTGTGCTTGCGCAGCATGATCCATTGCTGACCGTCGCCGACAGGGCGCTTCTGGCGCATTATCTCGCCGGCTACCCCCAGGCATTGCATCACGCAGGGCTGGTGATTCACCTCAATACCGGCGCGATTGCCTGCCGCGCGGGCGATGTTGATCTCGCCATGCACGAATGCACAATCAAATTGGGCGCACACACGATGACTTTGACGGGGCGTAACGCGCACGAACTTTACGCGACGATGGTAGAAGCGGGCATTCCGTCAGATGGCGCGGCTGGTTCGATTTATGAAAGTGTGAACGGCCTGCAATGCGTCATCCAGGCCGATCAGATCAGCGACGAAAGCGGTGACGGCGCGGTTTGCACATATACGCAATGAGCGGGAGTATGCGGGGGCACCACCGGTCGCTCGCCTTTGGGGACCTGGGACTACGCAACCAACCATCACAACCCCGTCATCTTCTCCAGATTCTCCGGGTACCGTTCGCCGACAAGATGAATCTTTGAAGCCGCCGCGTCGATTTCGGTTAGATCGTCCGGCGATAGTTCCACCGTTGCAGCCGCCAGATTTTCCTTCAGCCGCGCCGGCTTGGTCGTGCCTGGAATCGGCGCCATCCACGGCTTTTGCGCCAGCACCCAGGCCAGCGCGATCTGCGCCGTAGTCGCGCCCTTTTTCCGGCCCATCTCGGCCAGCAGTTCTACAATTGCCAGGTTCGCCTTGCGCGCCTCCGGCGCAAAGCGCGGAACCGTATTACGAAAATCTCCCTGCACAATTTCCGTCTTCTCGTCGATCTTCCCCGTCAAGAATCCCTTGCCCAGCGGGCTGAAGGGAACAAACCCGATGCCCAACTCCTCTAGCGTGGGAAGCAACTCTTCCTCGGGCTTGCGCCACCACAGCGAATACTCGCTCTGCACCGCCGTCACCGGCAGCACGGCATTTGCGCGGCGAATCGTCTTCACGCCGGCCTCCGACAGACCAAAGCGCTTCACTTTGCCCGCCTCGACCAGATCTTTCACCGCGCCGGCCACATCCTCAATCGGCACGTCCGGGTCCACGCGATGCTGGTAGTAGAGGTCGATCACATCGGTGCGCAGCCGCTTCAGCGATGCTTCGACGACGGTCTTGATGTGTTCCGGCTTGCTGTTCAATCCCTGCCAGCCGGGACTTCCGTCGGCATTCAGATTGAAGCCGAACTTGGTGGCAATCACTACTTGATCCCGCACTCCTTCGAGGGCTTCGCCCACCAGGTCTTCATTTGTAAACGGGCCGTAGACCTCCGCCGTGTCAAAGAATGTAACTCCCTGGTCGACCGCCGAACGGAGCAGAGCGATCATCAACTTTCTGTCCGGAAAGGGAGGCGAATACGAAAAACTCATCCCCATGCATCCCAGACCCAACGCCGACACTTCAAGATTTCCTTTTCCTAATAGGCGTTTTTGCATTGGCTCTCCTGTTCGCCGATGAACGATATCGATGACTATTCGATCATAAAACATGCAAACCGACTCATGCACTCCAGCATCGCTTGCCAACACCCGTGCGTGGAGACGATACTGGACTGCGTCAGCCCAAGTATAGATTCAAAAAATAGGAGAGATATATATGCGTAGGCTTCATTCTCTAGTTTTCGGAGTTGCAATTTTAGCGATGGCACTCGGCGCGCAGGCGCAAAGCGGATGTCCCGCGAGTGGTACCGAGTTAGTACTGATTGGCGCAGGCAAAGGGCCGGGCGGCCCACCCACGGCTGGTGGAGGCCCCAGCGCTCCCGCTGCAGCCGCCGGAGACCAACCGCCGCAGGGTATCTATACGGCATGCCTCGATGAAAAAACCGGCAAGCTCACACTGATCGGCCTTCAGGCCAAGGTCGCGCGCATCTCATGGGTCACGGTCGACCCCAAGAAAGCGGTAATTTACACCACCGGCGGCGCCACCACAAACATGCGCGACCCCGGCACCATCTTCAGCTTCAAAGTCGATCGCACGGCTGGCACGGTTACGCCGCTCGGCTCTGCGCTCTCCGGCGGCACCGACCCGACAAATCTGGCCTGGGACGCGCGCAGCGGTACCCTCTTCGTAGCCAACCACGGGGAAGGCGTTGTGGGCATTCTCAAGACCGATGCCGATGGCGGTACGCGAGCGCTCACCGACATGGCCCAACAGGAGGGCTCCGGTCCCTCGCCGCGCCAGAAAAACGCCGAAGCTCACGGTGTTGCCGTCGATCCTACGGGCCGCTTCGTTATTTGTACAGACTTTGGCGCGGACAAAATCTACGTCTACAAATTTGACGGTGCAACGGGCAAGCTCAGCCCATCCAGCCCGGCATTTATCGCCACGCCCGCAGGCAGCGGCCCGCGCCACGTTACCTTCACGCCCGACGGCAAGTTCGTCATCCTGGACACGGAGATGAACGGCCAGGTTCGCGTGTATCGCTGGGATGAAAAAGCTGGAACCCTCGGCCAGCCCCAGATCGTCGACCCCTACCCAGCCGATTACAACGACCCCAGGAGCGCGGCTGAGATTCAGATCTCGCCTGACGGCAGGTTCTTCTATCTCTCTCTGCGCGGCAAAGAGAACAAGATGGTTGTTTATAAGTGGGACGGGTCCGACGGCACGATGACGGAGATACAACGTGTCGCCACCGGAGGAACCCCCTGGAGCTTTTCGATCGATGCAACCGGAAAGTGGCTTCTGGTCACTAACAATGACATCGGCACCGTTCCGGTATTTTCCGTCGACAAATCCACCGGCAAGTTGACCCCGGCTGGCGATCCGCTCAAGCTGCCCGGCGCCATGACGCTTGGCTTCCTGGCTCGTTGAGTTCATGACTCAATCGGCAAGGGTATGGCAATCGCCGAGCCCCTGCCGATTTAGTTTTTCTCGATTCGAATATTGTATTTGGGTGCTATAGATATCACTGCCCACTCGGCATTGACGCATCACTCACTCACCTTAGAATGTGTGAAACCTCGGCGGTTCACATATTCAGCGGGTCAGCCGCGCTGAGCGCGATATCAAGTCAGCGGCAAGAACGGCTCAGAGGGAATTTCGATTATAGTTCCCTCGAATTTGGACATCGTCCTTCCCGTTCGATACACTGAGACTCTATACACTCAGCTGTTATACCGATCATGTCCAACTCCCGCCCGAACCCATCTCCGCTCACCCTGCCAGGCTTTGTCTGGAAGAATCTCTGGCGCAGGCGTCTGCGCACGATTCTGACGCTTGGCGGCATTGGCATGGCGATCGGCGCATTTGTGGGCCTGGTTGGATTTTCAAGCGCGTTTGAGAACGAGTGGCTCAGAATCTACTCCAGCAGCGGCACCGATATCTCGGTAATTCAGCAGACATTCTTGAACACCTCGATGGATGAGTCCGATGGCGCGATCCTGAAGTCGCTGCCTGTGGTTGCGCGTGCGACGCCCGTGCTGTTCAACATGATGGACCTGACGACGGACGTGAATGCCCTGGTCTTCGGCTGGAAGGCCGACAGCTATCAATTCGATTCGCTGCAGATCATCTCAGGGCAACGATTTCGCGACGGGCAGCCGGAAGTGATGCTCGGCGATCTTCTGGCTGAGGGTTTGAAAAAAAAGGTGGGCGATACGCTGGAGATTCAAAGCGCATCGTATAAGGTATGCGCGATTTACCACGGCGGCTCCGGATTGCAGGCCGATGCGGTCATCATGCCGATCGACCAACTGCAGCAGTTAAGCAGCCTGCAAGGCAAGGTCTCGGCCTTTGACATTCGGCTGCGCCCGCCAACTGGCGGCGAATCCCAAGACTCCTTTCTCAAGCGCGCGCAGGTTCAGATCCAGGCAGCGCTGCCTGGGCTGCGCGCGGTTCCCGCGGCCGAGCGCGCCCATAGCAATCAGTTTGTGGAGCTGGCACACGCCTCTGCCTGGGGCACCTCCTCGATCGCGCTGCTCATCGGCATCTTCGGCATCGCCAACACCATGGCCATGTCGGTTCACGAACGCACCCGCGAGATTGGCATTTTGCGAGCCATGGGCTGGAGCAGGCAGCAGGTGTTGATCCTCATTTTGCTGGAAGCGGCGATTCTTGGCCTTGGCGGCGGCTTGCTGGGAGTAATCTTTGGATCGAGCGCCCTGCACATCCTGGCCGCTCTGCCGCAGACGGCAAGCATCGTTTCCGCCACACCGCCTGTATTGCTCCTCGTAGAGGCATGCGGAATCGCCGTTTTGGCCGGGCTTTTGGCCGGTGCCTTGCCCGCCTGGCGCGCCGCGCAGCTTTCTCCGGTCCAGGCCCTGCACTATGACTAATTTTCTAACTGGTGTTTTGCACAAAACATATCGAGCCGAGTGACTTCGGCCCACGCAACCAACTTTTATACAGGGCGGTACATGAACTACCTCTTATCGATTCCACTCCTGATCGCAACTGGGATAGCCGTTGGCTTTCTCTATCAACGGCTGGGCGCCATCTTCGATCTGCGACGCTATGCATCCGCGGGCCGATGGATCAACATTGGCGCCGGGCGCAGCCTGTACCTGCTCGAAAAGGGAGAGGGCGACGCCACGGTTTTGTTCGAAGCCGGTATAGCCGCCACCAATCTCAACTGGTTTCATATTCAGGACACAGTTTCGCAGTTTGCCGCTACGGCATCCTACGATCGCAGCGGACTGGGTTGGAGCAGCCCATCCAGCACCGCGCGCACTCCGGGCAACCTTGCAGCGGAGTTGCACGAACTGCTTTGGCAAGCCGACATCCGGCCGCCTTACATCCTCGTGGGCCATTCCTTCGGCGGCTTAATCATGCGCAGATTTGCGCTCCTGTATCCGGAAGAGGTTCAAAGCGTCGTGCTCGTGGACCCCATGCGCTGCGAGGAGTGGCCGCCGCTGGACCCCGCAAAGCAGGCCACGATTGATCGCACCTTGAAACTGTCCAGTTGCGCGATTCCGATTGCGCAAGTTGGATTGGCACGACTGGCGGTCACTTCGCTTCTGTGCCGCTCCGGAAGGATCGCGGAACGCCTGGCCGGCATCGGAGGCGATCGGGGCAGGCATGTGCTGGGGCGCATCAAAGGGGAGATGGACAAGCTGCCGCGAGAGGTATGGCCGCTTGTGGCCGCTCACTGGTCTTGTCCCAGTTATTACGAAGGCATGCGCAGCCACGTTGCCGCGGTGCCGGATTCCATACGCGAGATGCTTCAGTCTGGGCCGATACGCGGAATTCCCGTCTTGCTGCTCACGCCCGGAAAGTCGACGCCGCTCTCAGACGCTTGCCTGAGTCAGATTGGTGATGCAGTGACCCAGGTGATAGCTCCTGACAGCGCGCACTGGATTCATTTAGACGAGCCGGAACTTGTGATCCAGTCCATCCGGGAGATGGTCATGGCAGCCGCTGGCAGTGTGGCGACTGTTCCCGCTGTGGAGGCGGTCGGCGTGGGCTAGTTTCCGTGGCCGCATAGGTTCGTGCTTTCCCTGGTCCCAAAAGCGAGACCAGGGGTGCAATAACAGGCAGCCACGGACCTAGAACCGCTTCAAGAACGCGATCAGCGCTCGCTTGTCCTGGTCGCTGAGGCCAGGCTCGCCGCCGGTAAACTTATCGGTGCCGAAGTAGTGGCCGCGGTTCACGATTAAGTCGGGGCATTTGCTCAGGCTGAGGAACTGCTCCACGAGATTTGCAAACACCTGCGTTGCATCCGCGCTGGTTGCGTCCTTGGGCAGCTTTTGCAGATCGGAGTTGATTTTCAAAACAAGGTCGAGCAGTTTCTTGTCGTGCTCCAGCTTCTCGGCCGGATCGGCGCTCGGGCCCAGCGGGTCGAGGTTGGTCAGCAGCCCTACAGGCGTACCTACCGGAATCGGCCCGAGTTGAATCTCCTTGTCCGTATCGTCGATCAGCCAAGGGAAGAACCGTGCAAAGCCGCGCAGGGGTTGCAATGCATCGGGCAGAAAACCGTAATAGATTCTCAGGTAGCTCGCCTCAGTGGTGCGGTCGATCTTGCCGGGAATCTTGTCGCCGAGCAGTTCGTCCTTGTCGCGCTTCTCGGGCCAGAGCATCTGCTCGATCGAGTTCTGGAACGATTGCAGCCGGCCCTCAACCGATGGATCGGGATTGAAAGTTCCCACGCTGTTATTCAACAGGAACGGCGCGGTCGACCACAGGCTGACCAGCGACGGCGGTCGCGTGTAGCCACGTCCGCCGGCGGGCATCGCGTAGCTTCTGGGCTCGCCCGTGTAGGGCTGATACCAGGTGATGGTTCCCACCGATGGCAGGTCTTTGTAGGATTGGGAGGAGAAGTTATCCCAGATGTTGCCGGCCAGCGCGTTGGTGGCCAGCGGACTGCAGGCATTGGTCTGGAGTAATGTCACAGGGACGCGCACTTCGCTCGACAGATAGTTGTGATCGAGGAAGTCCGGCGAGTTCACTATCTGTCGCATCCTGGCCTTGAAGTCCTCGGTCTGCGTCCAGCTCCAATATTTGTTCCAGCAGTCAAGATAGTTTTTGCCGTTGCAGCCTTGGTCCTGGTCCATGACGATGGCGGGTACGTCGGCAGGCGGCACGGGGAGCTTGCTCGAGTGGCAGCGCGCGCACCGCTCCGCGAATACGATCTTGCCGCGCGGCAGCAAGGCATCGTCCTTTTTCAGTTCCACTGCGCCTCCGGGAGCGTCTGCCAGGTGATGCGCTCCCGAAGCACTCACCAGAAACAGCGCCATGTCGGGCGTCTGGTTTTCGGTGGCCGCAAAGAAGGCCGAGTTCTTGCGCGAAACCGCAACCGGGATAGGACTGATGGGCTTGCCGCCGACGATGGGATTGAAGTGCAGCAGCCACTCCTCGCTGAAGGTGCCGATATTCAGGTACACGCGATTGAGCGCGCCGAGCACGCCGACCGAATCCGATCCATCTTTCAACACGCGCGGCGTGTACACCGTGTCCGGAGCTTTGTAGTAATTGGTCAGCGGGCCAGAGGAAACGTAATCGTTCAACTGCTTGTTGTCTTTCTGCGGGCCGGCTAAAGTTTCCTTGCCCCAGCGTGTGGCATGTTCGAGCCGCTCGTTGAGCAGATAGATCGCGTTCATTGTGCGCGGATTGTTGATGTTGTCTGTGGAGATGAACGAAGTGTCGAGCGCGCCGGGCCGCGAGGTATGAAAGAGCTGCCAGATGAAGTTGGACTTATCCGCCTGCCAATAAAAAATTTTGTCTATCCAGAAGTATTGTGCGCCAACGGTGGAACTCAGATTCTCCCACTTGGGATTGTTCGGATCGGCTGGAGGCTTGAGCGGGCTCGGGCCTACATGGCAGAAGCCGCAGGACATGCCGACGCGGTAGGGGCGGACCAGATTCTTGTCGTTGTAATATGCGGGGTCGGAGTAATATTTTTCCGCATCCCAATGCTTGGCTGCTTTCTCGTCGAAGTCCGGGTTGGGGAAGATGCGCAGGCCCACGATGCCGGTTTCGTATCCGTAATAGGAGCCGACGGGAAAATCCTTTCCATCCACCTGCGTGCCTCGGGAGCCGATCTTCACGCCCGGATACTTCTGTTCATTTTCGAATGGGTCGGGTTTGCAGTCGGGGCGGCGCGTGTCCAGCCACAGGCCCCAATGCTGCGGGTCAGGCCCGGTGGCCTTTTGAAAACAGGGATCGTTGACCAGGCCGAAGTAATCCCAGCGATGGTCGCGGCTGAATTGAGGATCGATCTTGAGCAGCGAGGGATGCGATGAGAGCACTTTGAGAAAATCCAGCGCGCCGGCGCTGCGATTGATCAATGTGTTCCACAACGTATCGTCGCCCGCTGTCCACACCAGCCAGGTGTTTCTCCCCTTTATCAAGGCGGACTTATCGGCAGCGGGCGCAAGCGCGGTCAGGTCGATTCCGCCATCCATGTCGTGGAAGTAATCTTCATCGGCGGCCGGAAAAGTAGACGCATCTCGATTCACGCGCATGGCCTCGTCCAGGACGTGGCCGGATTTCGGCTGGCGCAACCACCAAACCAGAATCCACGCGCCGACCAGCACTGCGCAGAGCAGCACGGCGACAAGAAACTTTTTCAGAATTTGACTCAAACCATTGCTCATGACAACTTCCTCCACTGAGGGTTAAGCGAAATTTGTTAAGACCCTGCGCCGATCATGTACTTCAAGGCCCGAATTCCGGGCATAAAGAAATACGCTCCTCCGCGCACGGTAATAAATTGCGGCATATTCGTCAGGCGCTTGCGCGCCCCGCTCTCTTGCGGAATGGAAAAACTGTCGGTGAAAGGGCAGCCTTCAACAGCTTCACGATTGCCGAGCAGCGGATCGCTCTCTTCCGTCATGCCGTCAAACTTGGTCTGCATCATCCATGCGTTCTGCACAAACTCAAATTGCCTTTCGATGTTTGCATTGAGCGCCACAAACTGCAAGCCGCGCTCCGGATCGCCGGGCGGCGCATCCAAGGCGCGTTGATCCGGAGCCAGGCCTGGCCCATATTCCCGGCCGCGTCGCAGCAGACGATGAAAGCGAACGGAGGATGTTAAATCTCCGCGGATATTTTTTTGGCCGAAGCCGAGAATGGCCAGCAGATGCCGAATCAGCCCCTTCGGGTTGCCGGGAACGTCTGCCTTGCGAGGGTTGCCGCGCCGGACGTGCGCGCCGAACGGACACTGGGTGCCGTTGGGATCGGCATCGAACGTGAACTGGTTCAGGCGAACATCTTTTTCGCGAGCTGCCGCGCGTCCCGTTGCACCTACGCCCTCAATTGCGGTGGAATTTACATTGGCAAGCGGGCCTCCATCTTCCAATCGGCGGCCAAGCAGCTTCTCGGCGATCTCTTCGCCCTTCGTGTGGCCAGACTGCTGTTCGACGTACTTCCAGAAGCCGCGCACGTCTTGCTCAAGCTGCCGGAAGACGACATAGGTTCCGTTCTTGCCCAAATCTTTCTTGCCGGGCGCGTCTTCGGCGTCAAGAAGAATCTGTGCGGACTTGTCTGTTGAAGCAAGCAAGGGACGGTCGGTATAGCGGCTATATTCATTTGTATATCCCAGCAGAAACTCGCCGAGCGAGACCACGTTGCCGTATGTCAGTTGATCGCCATTGATGGGAACCGTGCGGCTCTGCTTCCAATCGATCACTGGCTGACTGATGCCGTCAATGAATCCGAACTGCTCTCTCCCGGCCAGGTTGGAGGTGGGCAGGCAGGCGATCTCTTCGAATGCGCTTTGCCACGATGCGTCTCGAATTGAGTCGAGCATATCTTGCAGCTTGCCCGGCTCGGCAAACAACATCCCGAGTAGATGCGGCGCACGGTCCTGCAAGCCCCAGTTCCAATTGGTCGGTGCGTTTGCGCCAACGTCGCCCAAACGGCGGCATCGATTCTGATTCCCGGCCATGCCGGAGAGAAACTCCGGCGAAAAACCCGCGACAACATTGTCGGGTACGCCAAGCGCAGACAGCCCCTGGGCGGTGAAGGCAACTTGCAGTGCCGTGGGCGGCGGCGGATCACTTTCCTCGGCCGTCGTAATGGGAGCTTTAGCAAGCCATGCGCGCGCGGCATCCGGCTGCCGGATTTTGAGCAGCAGGTAGCAGGCCTCGGTCATCTTGCCGTAGCCGAACCGGACCAGGCCCTGCACGTCCGCGAAATCTACCGGTGCACTCAAATGCCGCTCCTTTATAACAACGCCACCCACTGCTGAAGCTCCGCGCCGGAAAGGTTGGCGCGTTCAATTCCCTGGCGAATCAACGTGTTTCTCTTCAGGTCAAAGGCAGTCAGTCCCGGATAGGCCTTGTACCAGACATTGGTAGGCAGCTCATGCCGACGAAGAAAGTACTTGAACTTCTGTTCATCCTTGGCGCCATCGAGCACAAGCCAGCGGCTGCTGGGATAGCCGATGCCGTTGCTGAAGACCAGATTCAATCCAAAGCCGGCCTTGTTGATGAAGTCGTCCATATATGTAGAAAGGCTGCTGTCGTAGTTGCTCGCAAACAGCAGTCTCTTCTTGTTGTCGATAAATACCCAGCGGGCAAAATGAATGGTCGGCACGCGCGCCAGTTGTCCGCGCGTGTAAATGTGGCGCGTGGTGTAGTTCAGAATCCACAACGAAAAGACCAGTATCGTACGGCGAAACAGGCCCGGCTTGAGGCTGCCCATGGCGGTAAATTGATTGGTCACATCGTAGTCTTCGATTAACGCCAACTGGTCGGCGCAGGCGGGGTCGGGACGCGGGGCGATCTCCATGTCGCGCTTTTCGCGGCTGCGGAGCATGAAGATAAAAAACGGAAGATACAAAATCAGGAACGGAGTAAGCAGCAGCAGGATCAGCGGAACGCCGATAAGATCGGCTGCATTGCGCAGCCACCACGCGATAGGCGTTGCGGGCGGCGGCGTTAAAGTGAGCCTGGCAGCTGAGATCTCAGCGCGTGCAAACTCACAAAGCGCTGAATGCGTCTGCTCGGCGGTCCTTGCAGCAAAGGCGTCCTGATTTTCTTGCAGATGGTTTTCCAGCGCAAGCCGCAGAGCATTTTCTTCGCGAATCTGCTGGACCGTTCTGCCTACCCAATTGATGTAGATCGTCGCGGGCGGGTATTCGCGCACCTTCATCCATTGGGCCAGATCCATGCCCGGAGCGAACCCCGCGCAGCAGGAGAAGATGCTGTCGAGGCCGTCGGCGGCAATGCGGACGAGGTCGGCGCGGAAGCTGTCAGGAGTGCCGTCGAAGTCGGCGAGAAAGGCAAGATAAGGAGGGTAGGAGGGCGCAGCAACGCCATAGGCGGTCTCCATGTCGCCCAGCGTATGGTCGTCTAAAATCACTAGGCGCGCAACATGGAGCTGCGGAAGTTGTTCAAAGGGGATGAGCGCGTTGGCGGGATTTACCTTTCCGGGAACGAAGTTCATCGATGCGAGCAGGTCGCGCAGATCGGCCGTTCGCTCGGGCTTGAGCGGAGCAATCACGAGGATGTTGGATTGGGGCTTCATTTGCGAATCAATGCGCCTCAAAAATTGGCCGAAGAAGGATCTGCTCATTACGGAGACAGGCGCCGCATGGTGCGACGAATCGAGGTTAGTCGGCTGAAGCGGCAGCGCCGAATTGCAGACTGAAATGGATGAGCGGCTTGTCGCTCCAGTACACCCGGCCCAGATAAAAGTCCGGCCCGATGAGGCGAATCTCGTCGCGAATCCATTGGGCGACCATCGAGGTTTCCGAGTAGTCAAGAACAATGCACTCCTTGCCATCGAGCAAGCTATTCGCTTTGTAAACTCTGGCAACAATCGCGTTCAATCCCATGGGCAGGACGCGATTTCTGAGCAAGCCCGCCGCGGCGTCGAAGGTCTTTCCCTGCCAGACGAACAGACTGGCGAACTCCGCAATCTCGGGACTGTAAATGGTGCCGGAGGCAATGATCGCCGTGCCTTTAGCGGGTCCATTGGGAATGTCGCCCACAGTGCCCGATGAAAAAAGCGCATCCAATTGGTCTGCCGTCATCTTCAGCAGGTCAGCTACTGTATAGCTCATCGTGTCGTTCTCCGTGGGGGGAATCTTTAGCAGGAAGCCGTATTACGGTTGCAATCGGTAACGAATTATGGAATGCCTTCAACCCCATTGTCAATGAATTTCTTGCCCGGAATTTCTTGCTGGGATGGCATCGACGCCTGCGCTAAGCTTGCAGGCTGGAATCAGCGATCGGACAAAATCGCATCCGCAGCTTTTTCCGCGATCATATATACCGCGCTCACAATGAACGTGCCGGGAATCCGGGGAAAGACCGAGGCATCCACCACGCGCAGCCCTTCGACGCCATGCACTTTGAAGTCGCTGGTCAGCACTCCATTTTGCTCTCTGGCTCCGATCGCGCAACTGCACGAGGCGTGATGCCCCCAGGCATTGGCCCGCACAAAGGCGCTGAGTTCTTCATCGCTCTGGAGGTGTGCGCCGGGAGACTCCTCGACGATCGAATCGCTATGCCTCAGCTTTGCCGTGAGCCTACGCACAAAGCGAATGCCGTCCAGCATGGCTCGCATGTCTTCTTCCGCGCCCTCTTCGAAATAATGAAAGTCGATGAGCGGCGGGTCTCTGGGATCGGCGGAGCGCAGCGTCACCTCTCCCGCGCGGTTGCGCGTATGCGCCTTGAGCACCGCCCAGGTGAGATAGTTCAGGCTCTCAGGAATTGCGCGCGAGTAGCCCGGATAGTAGCCCTGAAATTTTGTCAGCAGCGCCATGCAAAACAGGTCGGGCGTGCCGCCGGCCACGGGCGAGCGCTTGAATGCGGATAGCACTGCGCCGTTGGTGGCGTAGATTCCCGTGCGCTGCTGCTCCCATTGCTCAAACTGCGGATCGCCGGGCGCAAAGGTTGCGCCTTTGTATATCTCCCATTCGGGAAAGTCCATGCGGTTAACGACGGTGACTTCATAGCGGTCTTGAAGATTCTGCCCCACTCCGGGCAGGTCCACGCGCACGGGAATGCCGAGCCGCTCCAGCGCGGCGCGCGGACCGATGCCGGAGAGCAACAGCATCTGCGGCGAGTTGAATGCGCCACCGGCAAGAATCACCTCTCGCGTAGCTGTGACCCTGCATACTCTGCCCGGTTGCAGCGAAGGTTTTGACGCGGCGCGGTATAGCCGCTCGCCCTCTTGAAACTCAACGCCCACGGCGCGATTGGTTTCGTCGAACAGAATCTGCGTGACCAGCGCGTTCAGCCGGATTTTGAGATTGGGAAATGCTTTTGCGGCAGACAGAACCCGCTCCCGCGCTCCGGTCCGCGCGTGACGGTTGGTAGTCAGCGGCATATAGCTGAGCCCTTCAAGATTTTGGCGTACGGTCCTCCAGTCGTTCGGGTCGGCCCAGTTTTCGAGCAATCCGTGGGCGGTGCGGAAGAAATGGCCGGAGAGGGCCAGGTCTTCTTCCACACAACCTGCAACTGTGTTGAATAGATTTCCTTCTTCGACCGCCGCTTTGGGAATCTCCTTCTCCGTTTGCAGCCAGCCGTTCCAGCCATGCCGGGTAGGGTTGATGCCCAGCTTGCCCAGCCAGCGACGGAAGGGCCGGTGATGGCAGTTCTCGATGCGCTCGAAGTAGGTGCGCATCTTGTCTGGATTCCAGCTCGCGTCGCCGGTCAGTTTTTCGATGCACTCCCAGTCGGAGTTGAAGGGATAAATGAAGATCTGCGCGTTGTGCGCCGTGCATCCGCCCAGGGTTCCGGCGCGAGGATAGAGAATGCCATCGACCTCTTTGCCCTCCCAGGTTTCCACATACTTCCAGTCGCGCCTCTGCTCTTCCTGGTTCGCGTAATGGCGGACGAAGAAGTCCCATCGCAAGGCTTCGTTTTCGGATGCAAAGCCATGGAAGGCGGGCACGTCATAGTCGGTGGGCAGGCGATTGGCATCGGGCTGAAAGGAATCACCGCCGGTCAGCTTGCGAGGGTCGCCTCCGGCCTCGAGCAGCAGTACAGAACACCCGGCCTCGGCCAGACGAGCGGCAACCGTGCCGCCACCGGCGCCGGAGCCGACAACTATGTATTCGTACTGCTCGATGTCAGTGCCCATCGTTCCTTTCGTCCATCGTTCCACTCAAAGATAGGGGCATTTGTCCACTACATGCTGGCCCAGTCTGCGGTAACCCTCAAACTGAGACTCGGTGAACCATTGATCGTTGGTGGAGTCCTGGGGAAAGACTGGATGTTCGAGCCGGTAGTTGTACACGTCCGCGGCTTCATCGCCAGTAATCGAACTCTTGATGTACAGGATGCTGCCCTCGCCGCCTTCCGGCGTCTCAGGGTATCGGATGGTGCCCGTAATCCAGTGCACCTGGCTGGTCTTTGTGGCGGCATCGTGTGCCAGCTTGGAGAGGTCCAGATCGATCTCCACACCGAAGTCGATGCGGCACTTGCGGATGGCCATGCCGATGCCGTCGAATACGGGGCCATCATCTTCTTCGGCATCGCAGATCACAATCTCGTAGCAGCGCCGCCGCACCAGTTCGTAGAGGCCC
>Ga0182012_10002636_pt1 | contig 19366 bp, 18 predicted proteins | sample 612S2SmetaG_FD_120486 | JGI IMG/M metagenome (GOLD analysis project Ga0182012, IMG submission 120486) | Permafrost microbial communities from Stordalen Mire, Sweden - 612S2S metaG | ecosystem: Environmental > Terrestrial > Soil > Wetlands > Permafrost | place: Sweden: Stordalen | collected...
GGGGATCTTGCGTCGCTTCGCTCCGAGGGTGCGGAAGCAAGATTTTGGTTGACCAAATCGATCACTTCATCGGACAATCTGAACATCCAGCGTCGCTGCGCTCCGATAGTGATCGGCTAGCTTGAGATTGCTGATCGATTTCAGATGAAATCGGTGATCGATTTCGTGAAATTAGGCAGTGTACCAAGGAAACACGGCATGGTTGCTGTATACTGGCGTGCCCGACGCCGTGAATTCGATCACGCTCCAGATCCAGGGGGCCGTCGTCCCGTTAAGCGTTTGGTTGATGAGCTGGCCGGAGGACCCAACCCGCCCCTCAACGAGCAGGTAAGGCAGGCCGGTGGCAGATGTGCCTGTAGAGCCATTGTATGGGCTATCTTGCCCGCCCGCGGAAAAGTTTGGACTGAGGTATCCGTGGCAGGGTTGGGGCGTCGCCCCGACTGCGTAGACGTTCCCCACGGCAGGATTTCCGTAGTCGATGAATAGGCGGTAGTTTCCGCCCGCTTCGTAGGCGGACGGTGCTGGGCCGATATTGCTCGGTGGAGGACTGTTCGCCGAGTTTTGCAGCAGGAAGGCGTTCGCGTACGTGACGTCGGCTGACCCATTTATGTCCTCCTGGATCCCTGCCATCCACGCGAGGGCGTCAACAACGCATGATGGCCCGTAGTTCAGGTCCGTCGTGAGTTGGTCGTCCAGGATCGGCAGGGTAATGCAGGATCCGCAGATCCACGCGATCACCGTAACCTCCGTGTAGGGGACCACCGTGAAAGTGGACGTAGAGCTTCCCCCCGGCGTAACCAATTTGAGCGAATAGGTCCCTGTGGCGGCAATAGGGGATAGGTAGTACCAGATATTAATCTGCCCCGGCGTGACCGTCCAACTGTTGGTTAGCTGGAAGCCGCTAACGTTTAGGGATCCGGCGGAGCCGACTGTGGTGCAGGTCCATGCCAAAGGCGAGCCCGGGGGTGCTATGCAGATCTGCGGTGGCCCGTTGGTTCCGTTTGCTGCCAGGTTGCTCCCCCAGATGACCATGTACAGCGCCGGGCTCTGCGGCGTGCCTACGACGGGCGCGAATGGAGAGGCATACGGCTTGGTACTCGGCGTATACTTCTCGAGGTCGGTGATCTGGGGAGCCGGTGGATTGGTCGAGGAGACCGGGGCACGACTGTCTGCTTAGTCCCCCCGACGGCTCGAACGACTGCCCGTTATAGCCGCTGCACGTTACGGTCAGGGTACCGCTCGTCCACACCGCCGTCGGCGTAAAGTTGACATTGAAACTCGTGTCTGTGCAGCTGCTTGTCGTATATGTAGTGGTGGTGGGGAAGGACACCGTCGGGCAATTAGGGCTTCCAAAGCCAGTGCCCGTGATCTGAATCGTCGTCGGCGTGCCCACCGTGAACGGGGTGCTTGGAGTATTCACTTGATTGACGGGCGAAGTCTCTAATATCTGCGTGATCGTCGGTGTCGGATCAACAACGGTAATGCTCGCGCTCCCAGTGAACGTTTCGTAAATCTGAAGTTCAGCGCATATTGGGTTATATCCATAGTAATATCCGCATACGGGCAGGTTGCTGACACTCGCTGTAATTGTGACGCTGCCGGCGGTGACGCCCGTCACAATGCCGTTCGACACCGTGGCCACGCCGGAGTTGCTGGTAGACCAGGACGCCTGAAAATCGATCAACGTTCCGTCGTAGTACTCCCCCTGCGCTCCAAGGTCAACCTCGCCGAGCGGCGCGACGGAGTCTGAATCCGGATCGACAACTACGCCACAATACCCGTCGCAGTATATTTCGGAATAGGTACAGGTTCCCTTCACCACGTTAAAGAGCCCGACATTCACGTTCAATGACATCGGCTTTTGCATGCCCGCGGCGCTGTGGAATATGAGGCTGCCTTCCTGTACCCCTGCGGGCACTTTATTCCCGTTCGCATCCGGGCTTTGATCCGTTATCAATTCCATGATATCCAGATTGGCCGTGGCGTATGCGCCCAGATGCACCGCAAAGTTGTATGTGCCAGTGCCGCCCGCGGGGACGAAGGAGCTTGTGGTTGATGAGCGGTTTCGGTGGAAGGTTTGGCCGAAGTGGTCCCCGTCGCAGGTGGCCGACTGGATCGGGCCAGCGCGTCAGCCGAACTAGTAGCTCGGCAGCGGACCGAAATGCGGCCAAGCGTTAGGTCGTCCGTTTCTACTTCGTGGCCCGGGTCGCCGCATAAGCGGCGGCAAAACGCCGGGCCGCGGTTCTCGCTTGCTCGTCGTCGAAGTGCAATAGGGAGTGCTGCGAGATCCCAAAGGCGGCGTCCGTTGGGGTTCTCTCGCAGGCGGCTATTATTAGGGGGATGGATGCCTTGTCTCGGGCCTCGAGTAGCCCTTGGGCCGCGAACGCCTGCGTCATGGAATCGTGGGACAGCAGAGCTTTCCTCAGCAGCGGAATTGCCCTCCAGTCTCCAGTCATGCCGAGAAGCAGCACCTTTTCTGAAAGCCGGTGTCGCTCGCGGAGCGCTGCGTCCACCGACTGGTTATGGGCCGCAGCCCATGCGATGAACTCTGGCGACGGTCCAGGTACGAATATCCCTCGGGCGTCGAACTGCTCCTGGGAGGGCACTTCGGTGTCAGTCGCTGGGGACGCGGCGCTCACCAAATACTCCCAATACGACCCGCCCTTGTCCCCGAGCCTGACTAGTGCGCTCGCGATACTCCCTTTTCGGTTCTCGTCCTCAGTAGCCGCGAACTGCTTCTCTAGCTCTGGAATCGCCTGTACGACTCCCGCCCTGGAAATTCGTGTGATGTCGGCTAAGAAGGGGCTGCCCTGCCTTAGGCGCGCCAGCGCGTCGGCAAGGTCCCTCTTCTCGGACGCGGCTGCGTCTTCGCCGGGCTGGGCCTGGCCGATCTGTGCAACCGCTTGGTTCGTTAGCACTGCGCAGAAGAGGGCTGCGTAAAGCGCGCGCATGGCAGCGACTGTCGAATGATGACTGCCTGAGGTTCTCATTTTTCCTATGTCGCCCCGTCGGTCTGTTCCTTCCGGTCATGAGTTCGGTGGGGGAACGAGTTGGTAGGTTTGATTGTATGATGCGCTAACTAACTAATTGAGTTTCTGAAGAGCTTGCAGGTGTTGCCGCCAGGAACGAAGAGCCTCGTTGTTGATGGGCGGTTTCGGGCGAAGGCTTGGCACAAGTGGTCCCCGTCTCACAGTTGCCCGGCTGGATCTGTACTGCGCGTCAGGCGAAGCAGTAGGTCAGGGGCGCCCGTCGCAACGCCGTTGAAACGCGCCATATAGCTCAGCCTGAGGGTCAAGTTACCAAGGACGGTTTGAGCTCCGATGGCGGCGAGGGGATGCCGGTGAACTGGATCGCGGCGCTTCCGAATTGCGAACCGTGGGCGGCAAGGCTCGGCGGGATGTTCGTCAGGGCGTCATTGACGTTTACCGTAGCCACTCCGCCGGCGAGGATTTGGATCGGCGGTAGGTCGTATTCGGTCCCGTCCGCCATGTAGAGCACGGGGTTGCGGTTGTTGGGCCGATCACAAGCCGGTTGCGCATTTGGATCGTCGACTGAAATCCGGAGTCGGCTCGCCAGAGGCCACAGTAGATCGAGTTGCTGCTGGACGCGGTGTTCTTTGTGGTCCTGGCTGGCTGGGCGGCTGGAGGCGCGGCGGATAATGGGCACGCGAAAAGAAGGAAAATCATGCTGCGATGCATTAACCCCCCGGACTCTTACAATTTCGCATCGGGTTTGATCGAGTATACATTGGGTCGAAGAGAATTTGGTGACAAATGTTAGGTTTTTGTTGGACAAAATTCTGGAACTCGTGTTTTGAGCCGATCACGGGGGCCTCGCCACTTGCACGATTCCGGCTCCATTCACAGGCGGACAGGTTGAAGAGGATTTCATCACCACGAATACTTGCCCTCGATCGCAGAATCGCAAGGCTGGTACCTCCAGGTGGTAAGAGCGCCTTCGAGCTCTGGTCATTTCGTACTATTTCCTAGAGAAATCCGGGAGATGTTGCGGTCTAATGAAGCGGAGAGCCACCCGGATGAGCGCCCTGCCCACACATGACCCTGTCTATCGACCGGGAAGAAACCGCCCCGCGGCGGTACACAATGGGAGAGAGACACATTCCATGCCCAACTTGCGTCCGTTCCCATCTGGCTATGCGACGGTGCAGGCGATCCAGGAACTCAACGCCCGGCTGGATGAACTGTCGGAGCGCATAGACGCCTACTTTGCCGCGCCCCTCATCGCGTCTCCGGAAGCTGACGCCCCTCCCGAGGTCCGGCCAGGCAAGGCCGCCGGGTTGCGCTGCCCGCAGTGCAATAAGCGTACGTTTCGCAAATCGCGCCGGGAGACCATCGGCGAGAAGCTCTCGGCCTTCCTGCTGATGCGGCCTTTCCGCTGCCGCTATTGCGCTCACTTTGAATTCCGGTCGATCTTCACGCGTTCGGTAAGCCCAATTGTGAGCGACTAAAATCCCGGTCCGCGAATTACTTTGCCGGGCAGTTTCCCTGTCATTTTGCCTTCCACAATGACGGGGACGCCGTTTACCAGAACGCAATCCATCCCCTGCGAGAGCTGATTGGGTTTCTCGAATGTCGCGACGTCCGTCACACGGTCCGGATCGAAGATAACGAGATCGGCCCACATGCCGGCTTTCACGAGGCCGCGATCGTTCAAACGCAGACGCCCGGCGGGCAACGCGGAGAACTTGCGGATCGCATCCTCGAGGGTGAGTTTCCCTTCCTCGCGGACATATTTGCGCAGGATGCGCGGGAAGGTTCCATAGGCGCGCGGGTGGGGATGCTCGGCGGCGAGAAGGCCCTCGGTCGATGTGCCCTGCGAGTCGTTGTCGATCGACACCCAGGGCTGCTGCAAGGCCAGGACGACATCGGGCTCGGACATGCCGAACACGGCGACCTCGGTGGCTGCGTGGTCGCGTATCAGCAGATCGCACATGGCGTCGAACGCGCTTTCGTTCCACAGGGTAGCGATCTCGCTGAGGCGTTTCCCCTCCAGCGGGAGCAGTTCCGGATTCTGCACGACGCCGATCAGAATGGCCTCCGGTCCATGGATCTCCTGCCATTCGTTGTCCCAATCCGCTTTCTTGTCTTCGAGGTCGTGGCGAATGCGTGCGCGCGTGGCTGGGTCTTTGAGGCGTTCGATCAGCTTCGCGTCACCGCCGTCGTGCGCCCAGGGTGGAATGAATGCGGAGAAAGTGTTGAACCAGGCGGTGTAGGCATAGGTGTCGGCGGCCACATCCACGCCGCTGCGGCGCGCGGCGTTGATGCGGTCCACGATCTGGGGCATGCGCCCGAAGTTCTTTACGCCGGCGGCTTTCAGGTGCCAGATTTCGACCGGGATCTGCGCTTCCCGTCCAATGCGAAACGCTTCATCGAGCGCGTCCAGAACGTGATCGCCCTCATTGCGCATGTGTGTCGCGTAGATTCCGCCGAACTGGCGAGCCTGCTGGGCAAGGGCGATGAGTTCGCTGGTTTTGGCGTAGGGCGCGGGCGCGTACTGCAGCGCTGTGGAAACGCCCAGCGCTCCGTCCTGCATCGCCTGCCGGACCAGCCCTTGCATCTGTTCGAGTTCCGCTGGCGTGGGGGCTCGATCTTCATCCCCGATGACGAATTCGCGCACCTGGGTGGCGCCGACGTAGCTTCCCAGATTAATGCCCATGCCCTGCCGCTCCAGACGGGCAAAGTATTCGCGGAAGGTGGACCAATCCTCGGTAAGTCCGTAATGGGCGAAAGCGCTGCGGCCCTCCCCACGGATGCGGTCATTCACCGGCGCGACCGTGTTGCCTTCTCCGGTGATCTCGGTCGTGATGCCCTGGAAGATCTTGGAGGGCAGGCGCGGGTCCACCAGAATCGTCATTTCGGACTGGCCCAGCATGTCGATGAAGCCCGGCGCGACCACGCGGTTGCGCGCGTCGAGCACCGTGGCCGCGGTGGCGTTCGGGAGATGGCCGATGGCGGCGATGTGACCCTTGGTAATCCCGATGTCCGCCCCGTACCAGGGCGAGCCGGTGCCGTCGATGACATGGCCGTTACGAATCAGAAGGTCGAAGTTCTGGGCATGAGCACTGTTGATGCAGATCGCGAGGGCAACGGCCGTCAAGCGGAAGCGGAGCATCTTGGGATTGTACGCCAGAGCGGCTTACAGCACCCGGAATGCGGTGTTACTCGAAAGCGTTCCCGTGGGTGTGACCACCCGGACTGTTCCGCTGGTCGCGCCCGCCGGAACCTTGGTGACGATCTCGGAACTCGAAACCACCTTGAAGGCCGCAGCGGTTCCGTTAAAGCTCACCGCGGTCGAGCCCGTCAGATTGTTTCCCAAAATGGTAACGACCGCGCCCGTTTTGCCGGAAGCCGGCAGCGTCTTCACAAATGGGCTCAGGCCTAGAGACACGCTGAACACCGTGCCATCGTTATCGGACCCTTCGCTCGGCGTGGTTCCGTAGAATTCCCCATTCGTGGAGAGCAGGAGTCCTGCTTCGGGCTGCACTCCGTCGGTGCAGTTGCGCTGCGAGCAAAAGCTGTAGAGCGTCGTCAACGCGCCGCTCGGCGTGATTGTGAAAACGGTGCCATAGGCTGCGCCGTTGACCCCGCCGCCAAAAGTGGTCCCGTAAAAGTCACCGTTCACGGCCTGCACCAGCGGTGCTTCGGGCTGGTCGCCGTCCGCGCAATTGTTCAGCGAACAAAAGCTGTAAAGCGTGGTCAGCGCGCCCGCTGTGGTGATCGAGAAGAACGTGCCTCCAAGAGCGGCGCCACCCCCGAATGTTGTTCCGTATAAGTCTCCATTGCTGCCCTGGACTAAGGCCGATTTCGGGCCCTCCCCGTCAGTGCAGTTGCTGAGCGAACAAAAGCTGTAAAGTGTGCTGAGCGCGCCGCTGGTGGAGATCGAGAAGACTGTTCCGTAGGAGCCGTGGACGCCGCCCCCGAGAGTCGTCCCATAGAGGCTGCCGCTGCTGGCCTGGATGAGTCCAGCTTCGGGGAGTTCGCCGTCCGCGCAGGCGCTTTGTGAACAGAAACTGTAGATCGTGGTGAGTGCGCCAGCGGGTGTGATTTTGAAAACCGTGCCGTAGTTCCCGTTGGCTCCCCCATAGACGGTTGTTCCGTATAAGTCCCCATTAGCGGCCTGGATCAGTCCGGCTTGCGGCTGAGCGCCGTCCTTGCATCCGCTTTCGGCGCAGAATGTGTAGAGCGTGGTAAGAGCGCCGGTTGGTGTGATTTTGAAAATTGTGCCGCAGCCCGTCGGACTTAGCACGCTGCCGCAATTGCCGGCGCCGCCACCATAAGTCGTGCCATAAAAAGCCCCATTGGTAGCCAGCAGCAGCCCGGCGTAAGGCTCGTCGCCGTCCGTGCATGTGGGAAAGGAGCCCTGGGAACAAAAGCTATACAAAGTGGTCAGCGTTCCGGTGGGCGTCATACTGAACACGGTCCCATGGCTATGTGCCCCACCCTGCGACGTCGTCCCGTAGAACGCTCCATTGGTTCCCTGCACTAATCCCGCAACCGGAAATGTACCGTCGGTTCCGTTGAATGTAAGCACGGTGTCGAAGGTCTGCGCAGATAGGGCAGTGGCCGTCATCGCGCAAAGCACGAAAACACCATGCACCGGGTTTCCCCATTTCGGCCTGCCCAATGTGTAAGTCTTTTGCTTCATCGATGCGCTCCTCGTCTTAGTCGCTGTGTAGCTGCCAGCGGAGCTAATTCTCGAAATTATAGCCTGAAACGTCAGGTTGTAATACCGGAATCTAACGGCTTAAGTTGCGAAATGAGAGCAGTATGCGTGTAAATGTCCCGGAACCGGTCAGTGAACGTGGAAAATGCGAACTGAATTAGGTCGCAAGCCATGGCGGCAAGTTACTGAGTCACGGACTTACGCGAGAACGTCGGAAGATTCATTCCTCAATCGCCTCGATTTTTCCGCATGTCGCGAGAATATCTTTCAGGAAAGACGGCTCATGCCGCATAGATGACCCGGGCATCTTCTAGAACTGCGGGGCGCACCCAAGACTTCAGACCGCGTCTTGTAACCAAGTCGACCCTGCGCCCGGCGAGAGCTTCCAATTCCTCGGCAAGCGATTCGAATTTGATCAAACCGACGCGTACTCCCGGCTCGAACTCCACCATCATGTCGATGTCGCTCTCTCGAGACGCATCTCGCCTCGGACGGCCGACCCGAAGAGCGAGAGTTCTTTGAGACTGTAACGGCGGCACACCTCCACCAGCGCCGCGTTGTCGACTTGCATCTCGCCGAGCTGGGAAGTCAGGTTCATGGCTGCAACTTCATTATGCCGCAGCAAGGGTGCCAACAGGCGAGGCTTAGACCAGCTTAGCGTTCAGCGTAATCTCCACGCCGGCAAGCGCCTTCGAGACCGGGCATCCGGCCTTCGCCTGGTGCGCAATCTCCTGAAACGCCTCGGGAGTGATCCCAGCGACCTTCGCCTCGGTGTCCAAATCTATCTTGGGAATCGCAAACCCATCGGGCACCTTCTCCAGATGTACCTTCGCTGTCGTATGGATGTGTTCGGGCTTGTAGCCGGCCCGGCCAAGCGCCCCCGAGAGCGCCATGGTGAAGCAACCGGCGTGAGACGCTCCCATCAGTTCCTCCGGATTCGTGCCGGACCCATCTTCAAACCGGGCCTTGAAGCTATAGGGCCCATCGAAAGCGCCGCTCCCTAACTTAATGCGGCCGGATCCATCCACGACCCCGCCCTTCCACTCTGCTTCTGCTGTTCTAACTGGCATGTACTTTATGTCCTTGAGTTGTATTATTCCAAAACGATCTCATCCACATAACACCAGGCCCAGCTTTCTCCCGGCTGGATGGAACGCATGATCGGATGATGCGAACTATGAAAGTGCTTCGTCGCGTGCGTGTTCTTTGAAGAGTCGCAGCAACCCACATGCCCGCAACTCAGGCACATCCGCAGATGCACCCAGGTATCGCCCATTTTGAGGCATTCCTCGCACCCCTTGGTATGCGGATGAACGTCGCGAATCTGATCAGTGTGCGTGCACTGCTTCATCTGGTTGCTTCTCTCCTTCTTCTTGCTTTTGAACATACGGCAGCCTGATCCGGAAGATCGTTTCGCCGGGTTTTGAAGTCAACTGGATGATCCCGTGATGGCGCCGGATGATGCGATACACAACATCGAGCCCGAGTCCGGTTCCTTCTCCCATGGACTTCGTCGTGAAGAAAGGCTCAAACACGCGGGACTGGATTTCCGTTGGTATTCCGGGCCCATTATCCTCGATTTCCACCAGCGCGAGGGATGGTTCGCGAACGGTCCGGATCTTCAGTTCGCCTTTCCCATTCATCGCTTGAACGGAATTCTGAATCAAATTGGTCCAGACCTGATTGAGCTCGCCGCCGTTGGCCATGATGCGCGGCATGGAAGGGTCAAAAACCTTCGTGACCTGGATGCCGTGCTTCAGGAAATAGTTCAGCGTGGTCAGCGTGTTCTTGATGCCCCGGTGCAGATCGACTTCCTGGAAGCTCACCTGGTCCATGTAGGAATACTCTTTGACAGCGCGAATCATTTCCGAAATGCGATCGGTGCTTTTGTCGATTTCGCGAAGCAGGCGTTCCACGTTCAACGTCGCCGTGAGATGCCGCACCAGGCTGCCGATCGCCCGCTCATCGGAAAGCGCGAGCATGGCTTCCAACTGCGCTAACTCGACGCCGTTTTCAACCAAAACGGGGCTCATTTCCCAGCCCTCGAGAATCCCGCGGCCCTCCAGCCAGTCCGTCATTTCCTGCTCGCGATCGCTTTGCGCCAATGTATCGAGCGCCGGTGATGCGTCCATCCGCTCCAGCGCGTGGATCTCGAAATCGACCAGTTGCACACGCTGTTCTTTGGTCATGGGGCAGCCGCAGATGATGCGATTGGTGTCGGCGAGATTCCGGAGCGCGTCGCGGAGGTTTTTTGAAGCGCGGCTGGCGGCCGCCGCGGGGTTGTTGAGTTCATGCGCGAGACCAGCGGAGATCTTTCCGAGCGCGGCCAGCTTCTCCTGATTCTGATCCCTCACCGCGGTTTCGCGAATTCGGTCCGAGAGCAGCCCCACCAGCCGCTCCCCCAGTTGGGGGATCAACTGCAGCATCTCCGGGAAATGCACTTCTTCCAACCGTCCTACGCGAACGAGTCCGAAGGCCCTCACCACATTCGGGAAGACTTTCATTCGGGAGAAAGGCAGCTTGCCCGTGACCATGCCGGCCGGCGCCTGGTAGATCGTCTCGCTGCCTAAAGTCCGGATCACCGCCTGCATTTCGCCCTGGAAGATCGCCACCATAGAAGTAGCGACAGTGCCGGCCGTCACGATCACATCGCCATCCGGAAACACCTCGTTACTGAAGTGCGATTGGAGCCATTGAAGTTGTTCCTCGGCAAGGTCCGCAAAGACAGGGATGGATCTTAGATCTTCAATTGACGGATGCTCTTGTGCTTCGCTCATAAAACTAACTCTTACTTAGATATTGGTGCACAAACTGAACTGCTATAGAGCCTTCGCCCACACTCGAAGCCACGCGCTTCATGGAACCTTGCCGCACGTCGCCCACGGCGTAAATGCCGGGAACGCTCGATTCCAGCAGCGCCGGCGGCCGATCGAAGTTCTTCTGAAGCAGGTCTTTGGGAATCTGCGATCCGGTGAGAATAAATCCGCGTTCATCGCGCGCCACGGCGTCGCCCAGCCAAGAGGTTTCGGGCGCCGCGCCGATGAAGATAAAGAGCGCCGCGGCCGGAACCCGGTCCACATTCCCCGTGGTGTGGCACATTATCGAAAGCTCTTCCAGATGCTCCGCGCCGTGCGCCTCCGTTACCTCGGAGCATGTCTCCACGCGGATGTTTGCGGTCTTCGCGATCTGGTCGATGAGGTATTGAGACATGGTGGCGGCCAGCGACTTGCCGCGCACCAGCATGACGACCTGACGCGCGTAGCCCGAGAAATGCATGGCGGCCTGCCCCGCGGAATTGGCGCCGCCCACAATGAACACGTCCTCGTTCTTGCAGGTAGACGCTTCGGTGAGCCCGCCGCCGTAGTAGACGCCTGCGCCCTGCAAACGGTCGAGGCCCGGCAAATCCAGCTTGCGCCACTGCAATCCCGACGCAATGATCAGGGCTCCACACGAGATTTCCGTGCCATTGGTGAACGTCACAATCTTATAAGGAGTCTGGACGCGCAGGCTGGTCGCCTCCAGAGGAGAAAGGATTTCGGCTTCGAATTTCTTGGCCTGGGTCACGGCTCGCGCAGCTAACTCTTTGCCGCTCACGCCTCCCGGGAATCCCAGATAGTTCTCGATCCTGGAACTGGAACCGGCCTGGCCGCCGGGCGCTTCGCGTTCGATCACGACGGTGTGCAGGCCTTCCGAAGCTCCGTAAACGGCCGAGGCTAAACCCGCCGGACCGCCTCCCACAATCATCAGATCGTAGTGTTCCAACTTCGCAGCGGTGCTGCTGAGGTTCAGCTTCTCCGCGACCTGTGTGGGGGTGGGTTCTGAGATTTCTTCGCCGTCCTCGAATACGGCCAGGGGCAGGGAACGAAGCTTGTCGCCCAGTGACGCCAGAAACTTCTTCGCGTCTTCATCATGATCGGCGCCGTCCGCATCAATCCACTTATACTGCACACGGTTGCGCGCCAGGAAGTCGCGCAGTTCATAGGATTTCGGCGAATACCGGGTGCCGATCACGCGCAGACCGCGATAGGGCGGACGCCAGAACGCCAGCCACGTCTTCAGAAGGTCTTCGAGCACCGGATAGAGCTTATCCTCCGGCGGGTCCCACGGCTTCATCAGGTAATAGTCCAGCTTTACCTCGTTGATGGCTTTGATGGCGGCGTCGGTATCGGCGTAAGCGGTCAGCAGAACGCGCCGAGCGTCCGGCTCTTCCAGAATCGCTTTCTTCAGGAATTCCATGCCGTCCATGTGCGGCATGCGGTAATCCACCAGGAACATGGCCACGGATTCACCGCGCGCCTCGAATTTCGGCAATAAATCCAGCGCCGCCTCGCCGGAGGAAGCGCGCATGATCCGAAAGTTGCTGCTGAGGAACTGATTCTGCCGTAGATCGCGTTCCACGGCCCGAAGCACCTGGGGGTCGTCATCGATGGTCAGTAAAACGGGACGTATTTGCGGCATGCTGGCTTCTTCAGGTGTCTAGTCTACATCGGATGCTTCATGAGTTGATTCGGGTGCATAGGCTAATCTGAAACGCGTGGCGGAACGAGCAGAAGAATACGAGCGCAGGTTGGGCGACCGGCAGATCGCCGTTTCGCAACAACAGCGGAAACTGGATCAAATCGGCACGATCCGTCTTTGGTTTGTCGTGGGAGCCATAGCCGTGATCTGGTTCGCCGTGGCGCACGGGGGAAATCTGGCGCTCTGGGGCTTGACCGCTCTCGCCATCCTGGTGGCACTGTTTGTCGCGGGAGACCGCTTTGACCGGCGTGTCAAAACGCGAACGCGAGCCGTTACATATTACGAACGTGCTCTCAATCGCACCCGCTCCCGCCGTAACGAAGCGGGCGAAACAGGCGATCGTTTTCTCGATCCGGCGCATCCGTATGCCCTGGACCTCGACCTGTTCGGCCGGCACTCGCTGTTCCAGTTTCTTTCCGTCTGCCGGACGCGGGCGGGGGAAAATCTGCTCGCCTCGTGGCTGCTCGCGCCGGCCTCACCGGAAGCGATCCGGCAGCGTCATGAGGCTATAAAGGATCTGGCCCCCCAGCTTGATCTTCGCGAAGATCTTGCCGTTTTGGGGGAGGACTTTGGCTCCGGCGGGCGTCCGGAAGCTCTCGAAAGCTGGGCCTCGGCCGACGCCATCCCGATCCCGACCACCATCCGTTACGTCGCGGCGGCATTTTCAGCCATGGGTCTCGCCGCCCTCGCCGCGTGGACCTATTCAGAGTTTCTGGACTACCGTCCGCGCATGGCGATGATCATCGTGGGACTCATTGAAGGCGCCATTTTCTTCCGCTGGCGCAACGTGGTCAATCAGATTGCCCATTCCGCCGAGGAGCCGGGGCGAAATCTGGCGTTGCTCCGCGACGTGCTGGCGCGCATCGAGCGCGAAACGTTTACGGCCCCGCGACTCGCCCAGTTGCATCAGGCGCTCACCACGCCGGCCGCGGCTTCTGAAGCGGTAGCCCAAATCACGCGGCTCGTCGAATTGCTGGAATCCCGCGATAACTGGCTGGTGCGCGTCTTCGGACCGCTGGTGTTATGGACCACACAGGTCAGCTTCCGTGCCGAGTTGTGGCGGCAGCGATACGGACTTGACGTGAAACGATGGCTTGACGCCGTGGCCGAGTTCGAAGCGCTGAGTTCGCTGGCGTGCCTGCACTACGAACAACCCGATCATGTCTTTCCGCAAGTCTCCGTGGGTGAGTCCTCCATCGAGTGTCATGCGATGCGCCACCCTTTGCTGCCGGATTGCGTGGCAAATGACGTGACACTTTCTCTCGCCCGGCGGTTGCTGATTGTGAGCGGTTCCAACATGTCCGGCAAAAGCACGTTGTTGCGCACCATCGGAACCAACGCCGTTCTTGCTCTGGCAGGGGCACCAGTCCGCGCCGCATCGATGCGGCTTTGCCCGCTGAATATTGGCGCATCCATCCGGACTTCGGATTCGCTCGATGGCGGCGTTTCGCGGTTTTATGCCGAAATCCTGCGAATCCGGCAGATCCTGGAACTCTCGCCGCCAGGCCTGTTCCTGCTCGATGAACTACTCGCCGGAACCAACTCGCACGACCGCAGGATCGGCGCAGAAGCGATTCTGCGGGGGTTGGTTGAGCGCGGATCGATGGGTCTGGCAACGACTCACGACCTGGCGCTTTCCGCCATCGGCGAAGAGCTCAGCCAGTCCGCAAATGTCCATTTCGAAGACACCGTAGCGGACGGGAAGATTCATTTTGATTATCAGATGCGGCCCGGCGTGGTGACGCGCAGCAACGCGCTGGAACTGATGCGCAGTATTGGTTTGCCTGTGTGAAATGACCCCGAAGGGGTGAACTTTGGCGTATGTCGTGCATCTAACGAGAGAATGAAAGGGATCGCAATTGTAGTAGCAACCTTGGTGGCAATGAGCTCCCTGGCATTCGGACAGAACGACATGAACCCGGCGAATCGCCATCCCGACCCGAGCGCGGAGGCTTTCAACCATTTCTACAACCTCGATTACGATCTGGCCATCAAGCAATTCCGCGATTTCACCGTCGCGCATCCGCAATCCATGGAAGGTTGGAACTATCTGGCGCAGGCCATTTTTTATTCCGGCTTATTCGATTGCGGTCTCATGGGCAGTGATTTGGTGAAGAGCAACGACGCCGTCCTGCACGCCCCGAAAGTAGTGTTTCCGGCGGAGCAGGACGCGGAGCTGCAAAGCGCCATAGGGAACGCGCAAAAGATCGCGGATGCGCGGTTGAAAACGAACCCGCGCGATGCCGTGGCGCTCTACGAACTCGGCATCACCTATGGCCTGCGCGCCAACTACGAGCTGCTGGCGAAGCATGCGTGGCTGGCCGGGTTGCGGGCCGCCGATGAGAGCCGCAAGCTTCACGAACAGGTGATCAAACTGGACCCCAACAACTACGATGCGCGCCTGATTCCCGGCACCCACCAGTATCTGGTGGGCACGCTGCCCTTGTTGGCCCGAATGGTCGCGCGCGCAGCGGGCGTGAGTGGCGACCGGGTGGAAGGCCTGAAGAAGGTGGAACTCACCGCCGCGCGAGGCGACTCGGCCAGGCTGGACGCGCAAATTCTGCTTGCGGTCCTCTACAGGCGCGAACATCGCAGCGGCGATGGCATCCCAATTTTGACGAAGATGACGGAAATCTACCCGCGCAACTTCCTTTTCCGCATCGAGCTTGCGAAGCTTTACGCCGACACGGGGGACCGTATCCGCGCGACGGCGGAGCTTGAGCGGATTGATCGGCTGATCGCGCAAGGTGCTCCGGGCTACTGCGGTTCGCGGATCTCCATGATCCGACGAAACCAGGCGGAAGTGGGGGTCCAGATCGCCCAACTCCCCCAAAAGCCCGCAGTGCTGGCGTCTGCCGCGCCCCGAGCGCAGGTGCGCGCCGATTTGCTAAAGTAAAAGCTCCCATTGGGAGGTCGTCTAACGGTAAGACTGCAGCCTCTGGAGCTGCGTATCGGGGTTCGAATCCCTGCCTCCCAGCCACTCCTCGTTCTCCACCAAAGCACATGACGCTGGATCAGCGGATCGAGTTTTTGCTTGCAGTCCATTGAATCCCATGACCGCCAAGATCGGGGAGTTGAAGGACTCGATTGGGAAGCTGGCGGCGGTAACCAGTGAGGACGCTACGGCGATTTGAACGCTCGCATGCTCTGAGGCGAGTTGACATGTTTGGCACATGCAAGGTATGCTAGAAACATGCCGATGATTCAACTTCGTCACGTTCCCGACTCCTTGCACCGTAAATTGAAGTCGCGTGCAGCTCTGGAAGGGCTTTCGCTGTCGGATTATTTGTTGAAAGAGGTGGAGAAAATGTCGGAGCTCCCCACTATGGAAGAGATGAGAACTCGTCTCGCGAGTCGCGAACCCGTGCAATTGCAGGAAGACCCTACTGAAGTGATCCGGGCGGAGCGCGACAACAGGTGATTGTGGTCGACGCCTCGGTGATCGTGCATTTGATCCTTCCCAGCGTCACCAATTCGTACATTCGCGAGCGTGTTTTTGACTCCGGTAAGTCTCTGCATGCGCCGCAGCTTCTGGATATTGAGATCATTCAGGTCCTGGGCCGCTATCAGCGCAGGGCCGAGTTGACCAAGCCGCTGTTGCAGCGGGCCTTTGAGGATTTCCAGGGCCTTTCGATCTCGCGTCACGCGCACGCGGTTCTCGTGGATCGCATATGGCAGCTCCGCAACGCGCTCACCGCCTATGATGCGGCATACCTGGCATTGGCGGAGGCGCTGAACGCGACCTTACTCACCTGCGATTCCGGACTCGCCAAGATCGCGAGCTTATCCGTGAAGACCGAATTCCTCTAGTTCGCTGGCGGCGGTTTCAAAATCAGCACGTGAACATTCTGCTGATCGGCTATTTTCTGTACCTTGGGAAGATCGTTCGCCACCAGATTGTTCCAGCGCGTTTGATACCCATCCACTATCTCTTTCACTTTTGCAAAGCGATCTACCGCGGCGGCTGTCGGCGCCGCATCCGCATCGCCGCCCGTGATGATCGCGAGGTCGGCCAGATCGCCGTCCACGCCCAGCGGGAACTTGAGGGAATCTTCGTTCGCCCGCACTTTCAGGTTGATCAGCTTGTCTTGCAATGCGCCCAGTTTCTCGTCGAGCGCTTGTGTCTCCACCAGCAGAGCTTTGGCCTTCACCGGGTCCACGCGTTTTTTGATGTCGGTAAGCTGCGCCCGTAAATCGATCACCTCATTGGCCGTTTCGTAAACCCGCGTCAGTTGCTCGCGAATGTTCATGAGCATCGTAAATTGCTTTTCCAGATCTTCGCGCGGCACTTTCACGCGCGGGTCCATTTTCACCTCAAGCGGAACCGTCAGCGACTTGCCATCCACAGTGAGGCGGACCTGATAAGTCCCGGGCAGCGCCAGCGGACCCGCCGATCCCGCTTGGTATTCATACAGCCAGTAGTTCTGCACGCGCGGGGCTTCCTCGTAGCGCAAATCCCAGGTGAGCCGGTTCAACCCAGCCTTCAACGCGATCTCCTTTTTGGGCTTCTCGTCTTCCGGGTCGAGTTGCTCATCGGTATCCTTGGCCGCGCTGCTCAGATACGTTCGTACCACTTTGCCGCCGCCATCCAGAATTTCCAGCTTGGCGTCCTTCGGTTTGGCTTTCACATACGCATAGAGAATCACCCCGTCTGGCGGATTCTCCCCGGATATGGCCGATTCCTCGCCGGCTGGTTCATGCAGACGCAGAGCCGGAGCAGGTTGATAGAGCCAGAAATCCGCCTTCGTGATCTGTTCATTCGATTGCCGCAGCGGCGAGATGTCATCCAGAATCCAGAACGCCCGGCCGTGCGTTGCCAGCAGCAGGTCGTTGTCTTTTATCACCAAATCATGCACGGGGACGGTGGGCAGATTGAGTTGCAGAGAAGCCCAGGTCACGCCCGCATCCTTGGAAACAAAGACGCCGGTTTCGGTGCCGGCGAACAGCAGGCCGCGCCGCTTAGGATCTTCGCGCACCGCGCGCACGAACGAACCTTCCGGAATTCCCACCATCAGCGTCTTCCACGTCTTGCCGTAATCCGTGGTCGCGTAAATGTACGGCTTCATGTCGTCGTTGGCGTGGCGGTCCACCGCAACCCACGCCGTTCCCGCGTCATGCGGCGATGCATCGATCTGGCTGATCTTGCTCCACTCTGGGAAATCTTTCGGCGTGATGTTGGTCCAGTTCTTGCCGCCATCGCGCGTGATGTGAATCAGCCCATCGTCGGTGCCGGCCCAGATCAGTCCTTTTTCGAGAGGCGATTCCGCAACCGCAAACACCGTGTCGTAGTATTCGGTTCCGGTGTCGTCCGTCGTGATCTCGCCGCCCGAAGGCTGCTGCTTGGTCTTGTCATTCCGCGTCAGATCCGGACTGATCGCTTCCCAATGACTGCCGCCGTCACTGGTTTTGAAGATGCGTTCCCCGGCGTGGTACACCGTATCCGGATCGTTCGGCGAGATCAGCAGCGGTGCAGTCCACTGGAAGCGATGATCCAAGTCCGAAGCGCCTTTTCCGTCGCTCAGAACCGGATGCACGGTAATATTGCGAAGCTGCCCCGTGTGCTTGTCGTACCGCGTGATGTTGCCTTGATAATCGCCCGCGTAAATGATCAGGGGATCGCGCGGATCGGGCGCGATATAACCCGCTTCGCCTCCACCCACCGGATACCAATCCTGCCGGTCGATATTGCCCTCCGATCCACGGCTCGCGATCCCCACCGACGAGTTATCCTGCTGCGCGCCGTATAGATAGTAAGGAAACCGGTTATCGGCGATCACGTGATAGAACTGCGCTGTTGGCTGGTTGTTCTCCTGCGTCCAATGGTCGCCGCCATCCAGACTCACAGTTGCGCCGCCATCGTCGCTCTGGATCATGCGCTTGGTATTCAGGGGATCGATCCAAAGCCCGTGGTTATCGCCATGCGGCACCTTGATCTTGTTGAACGTGTGGCCGCCATCAGTGGAGCGGTGAAAATCCACATTCAGGATGTACACGGTGTTGGGATCTTTGGGGTCCGCCACGATGTGCATGTAATACCAGGCGCGCTGTGTGAACCGGTCGTCCGGATTGATCAGTTGCCACGTATCGCCGCCGTCATCCGAGCGGTAGAGTCCGCCTTCTTTCGCTTCAATCAGCGCATAGACTCGGCTCGAGTTGGCCGCGACCGCGATGCCGATTTTGCCCCACGGTCCGGCGGGCAGTCCATCGTCTTCCACCTTCTTCCATGTGTCCCCGCCATCCGAGGAATGATAAATTCCGCTGCCCGATCCGCCGCTGTTCAGCGTCCACGGCAATCGCCGCACCTGCCACATGGCCGCGAATAGAAGGTGCGGATTGTTGGGGTCGAACGCCACGTCAACCGCGCCCGTGTTCTCATCCACGAACAGAACCTTCTGCCAGGTCTTGCCGCCATCGAGCGTGCGGAAAACGCCGCGCTCGGTGTTGGGACCGTAAGGATGCCCGAGCGCCGCTACAAAGACAATGTCCGGATTGCGCGGGTGAATGATGATCTTCCCGATGGCTCGCGAATCATGCAGGCCGACGTTCTTCCAGTTCTTGCCCGCGTCCACCGATTTATATACGCCATCGCCCTGCGCGAGATTGCCGCGGATGCACGCCTCACCGGTGCCGGCGTAGATGACGTTGGGGTCGGAAACCGCGACGGCGAGGCTGCCGATGGAAGAGGTTTTCTCTTTATCGAAGACCGATTTCCAGGTCGTGGCGCCGTCGGTGGATTTCCAGACACCGCCGCCGGTTGAGCCGAAGTAATAGACGTTGGGATCGCCAGGCACGCCTGAGGCGGTCAGGGAGCGGCCGCCGCGGAAGGGGCCGATGGAACGGTACTTCATCCCCTCTTCTGCTTTCTTGTCTTTGTCTTTATCGGCGTCTTTCTCTTCGGTGCGCTTCTGTTCGATGACTTCGGATTTGGTCGACTGTCCGAACGATGAAGAAACAGCCAGTAAAAGGCCAACGGCGGCGAAGTTCAAAATACGCATGGGGATTACGTCATTCTAAGCCTTCACATTTGGCCATCGAAGTCCTGGTCTTGTCTCATGCAAGATGAGCCTGGACGGAGGATGTGTTTCTCATACAAGATGAGCCTGGAGAGGGGACGTTCCGCCATGCTGGTGATTGATCGTCAATATGCAGGCACGCGAAGGATTGA
>Ga0182012_10002637_pt1 | contig 19361 bp, 17 predicted proteins | sample 612S2SmetaG_FD_120486 | JGI IMG/M metagenome (GOLD analysis project Ga0182012, IMG submission 120486) | Permafrost microbial communities from Stordalen Mire, Sweden - 612S2S metaG | ecosystem: Environmental > Terrestrial > Soil > Wetlands > Permafrost | place: Sweden: Stordalen | collected...
CGAACTGCAATGGTGTAACCCGCCACAACAGCACTGCCGAAGGAGGAGACAATTCGAATAAGTGCAACCCAACTCGCGGTGGCAATCAAGAATTGCAGCATGCCCGTGAAGGAGACGCGTAATAGATGCCACATGACCGGTGGGTTGAGGCGAATTTGCGGTCGGCGTATGATGATCCGGTTCGTGCCGGAATTCAGTGCCCAGAGCTGAAACAACACACCAACTCCACGGCCCGTTGTAGTGGCGACAGCAGCGCCGTAAACGCCGAGATGTGGAAAAGGTCCCCAACCATTTATCAGACATGGATCAAGAATGATGTTGATGCCATTGGCGATCCATAGGGCGCGCATGGCAAGTGCAGCGTCGCCGGCGCCGCGAAAAATCGCATTGATCAGGAAGAGCAAAAAGATAACTGCCGAACCACCTAACATGATTTGGGTGTAACGGGAATTTGCTGTTACTGCGGGTGAACTCCCCATCAAGTGCAGTAATGCGGGGGCCTTGAGAATGCCGACGATACCAACGACCGCAGAGACAAGCAGCCCTAAGATGATCGCTTGAACGGAAGACTCCGCCGCGCCTTCGGGATCTTTCTCACCTATGCGGCGAGCGACGAATGCTGTTGTGGCCATACTCAGGCCAATCGCGACTCCGAAGACAAGAGTTAGTAGGGACTCAGTAAGTCCAACGGTGGCGACGGCGTCTGGGCCTAAGCGGGAAACGAAGAAGACATCTACGACTCCGAAGAGCGACTCCATCGCCATCTCAAGAATCATGGGAATCGCGAGTAGAATGATCGCGCGATTCATGTCGCCTTCAGTTAAGTCGATATGTGAGCCGAACAAGGCTTCTTTCAACATTGAAATCCTGGCGCTGCTACGACAGGAGTAGAATGAGCAAAGCGCAAAGGCTACAACTGTGAGACGGCTTTCTACTATTGTCGTATGCTTAGCCTCACTTTGTGTGGCCCGTCAAAACGTGGAGACGCATCCGCAGGGCGACACCTTCAAGTTTGAGACTAAGTTGAATGTAGTTTTGGTTCCAGTGCAGGTGCGCGATGCCCATGGTCAAGCCGTCGGTACGCTTAAGAAGGAAGACTTTCAGGTCTTTGACAAAGGCAAACCGCAGATACTGACGGGCTTTACCATTCAGGAACGGGCACCGAGTATTAGCGCTCCAGCCACTTCCACACCATTGCCTTCCGTGCCTGTAAGCCAAACAGTGCCGACTAAGGCGAATGTAGTTCCCACTCGCGTCGTTGTGTTTCTGTTTGACGATCTGCACCTCAGCACCCCGGATTTGGTGCAGGCGGAGAAAGCATCTACCAGAATGTTGGGCGAATCTCTCGCGCCCAGCGACGTGGCGGCTGTACTCTCCCTATCCGGCAAGACAAATAGTGGACTAACGCAAGACCGAGCCAAATTGACCGAGGCGATTATGAGCTTGCGTGAGCAAAGAATCTTTCGACCGGCGGGCAGGCTTTGTCCCGACGTCAGTTACTACCAAGCGAACTTGATTCAAAACCAGAACGATTCGCAAGCGTTTGAATCGGCGGTGCAAGAAGCGTTTTCCTGTGGAAACTTAGACCGGAGGATGCGCTCCACCGCCGAACAAATGGCGCATTCGTCCGCTTCCCAATCGCTCGCTTTCGGAGAACAAGGGACGCGTGTCTCATTGAAAATGATCAAGTTGATCGTACAGAAAATGGCGGCTCTGCCGGGGCAACACAGTCTCATCTTGGTTTCTCCCGGATTCTTGAGTGTGACTCCAGAGGGAGTTACTGAGAAATCGGAGATTATGGATATGGCTGCACAAGCCAATGTGACGATCAATGCTTTAGATTCGCGCGGGCTCTATGTGACCGAGTTCGATGCGAGTGAACCGGGCGCATCCACCGAAGTAATGCGGACTAAATCTCAGTACCATCGTGAATCTCTGACCGCGGATGAGGATGTAATGGCCGAACTGGCTGAGGGGACCGGCGGCACCTACTTCCACAACAGCAACGATTTGGAAGCGGGCTTTCGCAAACTCACGTTGGCGCCCGAGTATCTCTATCTTCTCGAGTTCACTCCGCAAGATGTCAAACAAGACGGAACTTATCACAACCTGAAAGTCACCGTAGATCGACAAGGACTGAGGCTGCAAGCACGCCGCGGGTATTATTCCGCTAAAGCAAACAAGAAAAAATCATGAAACCCAATCGCTCAACCCACGACCGCAGAGACTTCTTGAAGAGGGCCGCCGGGCTGGCGCTATCATCCGGCTTGGCCATTGGTCAGCAACCGCCAATTCCAGTACCGCCTCCCAAGAAGGCGCGGATCACTTCGAGTGTAATGCTCTGGACTCTCAAAGGTAGCTTTGATGAGAAGCTGGCTACTGCGGCGGACGCTGGAATTCAATCGGTTGAATTGGTCAACGAACACGAAGACTGGACCGACGCAGACGCAGCGAACTACAAGCGTATGGTGACGTCCTATGGGATGCACATGGATACGATCCTTGCTTCGCGCGACTGGGTAAAGCGGCCTGTCTCACTGGTAAACCCCGCGCACCGTGAAGCTTTTCTAGCCGACGTGAAGCACGCGATCAGTTGGGCGAAGAAACTAGATGTTCCGCAAATCATTCTGATGAGCGGGAATATACAGCAGGGTATGACGCATGAGGCGCAATACGCCAGTCTGGTGGAGAGCGCCAAGCGCGCGACCGATTTGGCCGAAGCAGCGGAAGTCACACTGATCATCGAGAATTTGAACAGCAAGGTAAATCACCCCGGATATTTTTTAACGAGCGCAGCTGAAGCGCTTAAGGCGGTAAAGGAAGTGGATCATCCAAGGTTCCGCTTCTTGTATGACCTCTATCACGAGTACGTTCAGAATGGCGATCCGCTACCGGTGATGAAGGAGGCCGAACCCTATGTTGCGGTATTTCATGTGGCGGATGCCCCTGGCCGGCACGACCCGGGCACAGGTGAGATGAAGTGGCTCGATTTATACACGGCCATTGGCAAATCAAGTTACGCAGGTTATGTAGCGCTGGAGTACTTGCCGGTGCCGGCTGATCAAGCGAGTAGTCTCATTAAGGCTGTGACTGCAATGCGCAGCGCCTTGAATGCTGCTCAATCCGAAAAGCCATCTCCGAGTGCCGTGTGATGATTTCCAAGGCAGCGATTGCGATTGCTCTAGCTCAACTGAGCTTTGCGCAAAGCCCGGTAACGATCTATGTCGATGCCGCGGCGAGATCGGGAGCTATGCCGCCTATCTGGGCCTACTTTGGATACGATGAGCCGAACTACACCTATGCTCCCAACGGCGCGAAGCTGATCTCGGAGTTAGGCGCACTCCGACCGTCGGAGGTGTATGTTCGCACTCATAACCTCCTCACCTCGGGCAATGGAACTCCCGCCTTGAAATGGGGTTCGACAAACGCTTATACCGAAGATGCGAATGGCAATCCCGTGTATGACTGGACGATCACCGACCGAATTTTCGATACATATTTGAAGGCGCATGCCAAACCTTTTGTGGAGATTGGCTTCATGCCCGAGGCGATGTCAACTCATCCGCAACCGTACCAGCACACTTGGCCCAAAGGCGGCATCGACACCGGTTGGGCTTATCCTCCGAAAGACTACGCGAAATGGAGTGAGCTGGCTTACCAGTGGGCTAAACACTGTGGCGAGAAATATGGCGTCGCGGAAGCCTCGTCTTGGTATTGGGAGGTCTGGAATGAACCCGACATCATGTACTGGCATGGGAGTGCCGAAGAGTACAACAAGCTCTACGATGCCGCAGTAGAAGGGGTTCGAAAGGCCTTGCCGAAAGCTCTAGTGGGAGGTCCTGCGAGCACTGGTCCAGGTGGTGCACACGCGGCGGAGTTTCTACGGCAATTTTTACAGCACTGCGATAAGACTGGCGTGCCGCTTGATTTCGTTACCTTCCATGCCAAAGGACGGCCTGAGGTGGTTGAAGGTAGCGTTCGCATGGGGATTTCTAAGGAACTCAAAGACGCAGCTAAGGGTTTTGAGATTGTGGCTTCGTTCGGTAAATTCAAGTCGCTCCCGATCATCTTGAGTGAAGCCGACCCGGAGGGGTGTGCCGCTTGCTCGATGAAAGATTATCCGCAGAACGCTTATCGTAACGGTACGGTTTATGCCGCTTATACTGCCGCCGCGATGGATGGACTGTTGCAGTTAGCAGCACGGTATCAAGTGAACCTAAAAGGAATGTTGACGTGGGCTTTCGAGTTTGAAGGACAGCCCTACTTCGCTGGCTTTCGCACGCTAGCCACTAATGGTGTGGATAAACCTGTGCTGAATGTTTTTCGGATGGCGAGTCATTTGCGCGGAGATCGAGTCCAAGTTACCAGTGCAGCTAGCTTGCCCGTTGACGAATTACTCGACCATGGCGCCAGAGGCAAAGAAACTATTGGAGCAATTGCAAGCTCGGATCAACATTCACTCAGAGTGCTGGTTTTTAACTACAGCGATGATAGCCATTCGGCTGCCTTAGACATTACTCTAAATTTCGAACACTTAGCCACAAAGCACGTCCATTACCAGCGTTTCGCGATCGACGAGACTCACAGCAACGCTTACACTTTGTGGAAATCTTTGGGATCTCCACAAACCCCCGACCAAACGATCTACCAGAAACTGGAGGCTGCCGGCCAACTTCAGCTTGCCGAGACGGAGCGAAAAATGGCAAGTAGGGCCGGTAGCCTGGCATGCACTTTTAACATGCAGCCGGAAAGTGTCTCTCTCGTCGAACTTACTTGGTAATGACTCAGCCAAACAAAGAGAGCTGAACTGGTTCGGAAAGTGCGGCTGCCATGCGGCCAGGTATCTGCACAGCTTGATCCCACTGCTCCAGAATCCAACTGGTCTCCCACTCCACTTGGCCCTGCGCGGCTAAATCTCCACGTACTTGCATCGCACTAGAAATGCGCGCGAGTAAGTCGTGGGCCTCGGCCAGACGTCCATAGTCTTTCAGCAAAGCCACTGACGCTAAGCAAAGCGAACAGGCCTCCGTCCACACTTCTTCTTTCAGAATTTCGGGGGAATCCAAATGAGACTCTACATCTCCGAGGGCCTCTAAGCACCTCCCAGCGTTTCTCTTCCAGGAGGAGAAAAGGCGCACAAGATCGGCCAGTGGGCGGCGCGGAACGATGTCCGAATTGTTGACAACAACCACAGATGCCTTCCCGCCAAAATTCACAAGCTCCGTGGCGGACGGATCGAGGTTCTCGAGAATCAATAGAACACGATGTTCAGCGCAATAGTCCCTTAGCGATTGAGCGGTGTCCTCCCAAGAGCCCTCCAATCGGAGGCCGAGGTCGAAGGCGATATCTCCCAAGATTCCCGCGCGGCCGCGACGGGTACAATCACGCCAGATCACCGCTTCAAAATCCGCGTGCCTCGCATGGGCGAAAGCTAACAGAGACTCGCGTTCACTGCTCTCAATGAATTCGGGCCAGTCGGCGAGACTCTCAAAGGAATCGAAATCTTGACCGCTGCTGGTGGGGCGCTCCGGCAACTTTGGCACTGGAGGTACGGGCGTTAATTGAGACAACAGCCAGCGTTTCAGTGACCTGCGACCTGTAGCGAAATCGCGCGAAAGATCGAAGAATGTCTCCTTGCGCAATACGGCTGGGAATTTGCAATCGGACAAAAGAACGTAGACGACCTGCGTTCGTAGTTGCTTGGGTTGTTCGAAGAGAACAGATTCCCACCGAGCCCGAGGCCAAGCAGGTTGTGTTGAATCTGGCGAGAGCAAAACCAGTACGTAATCGAGCGAGATGCCGGTTTCCACCGAGTCGAGAAAATCAGCACCCATCGGGGCGACACCGTCTTCAATGGCAACGGGACAATTGGTTTCCAAATAACAACGAAGTTCAGTGGCGGAGCCGGAATCGACGGGCAAATAGCAGATGGCAGCGGAACGCATCAACGCACATTATGGCAGTAGGCATTCGGTCGGGCGGCGAGGAGGCTATGAGCAGCGGAAAAGTAAAGTCACTAGCTGGATCGAGATTCCATACCGCCCTGCATGCGCGCCACAATGTCTATTAGTGCGTTTAACTTGTCGTCAAATTCGCTCATCTTCTGAGTGTGCCTACTCATTGCCGCTTCTTGCTCCTTGATAAAGTCAAGATGGCTTGCGATTAATTCGTGATGGCTGGCGATTAAATCAGCGTGCTCTTTCAGGCGCGCCGACATGCTTTTCTCTAAATGCGCCTGTACCACCATGGCGTCTTCCAAATCGGTGAACTTTCCACGGATGCGATCAAGGGCGGCATCGACGCGAGGATCACCGGTGTTCGGGATACTTTGTTCAGCCATGCCTACAGTATGCCAGGAAGGGATTGCATTCCTTTCTGCGACAATCGCGAAATGAAGCCAACTCGGAGGTGCGTTTTGTCTCTTATTGCCGGGACCAGCTTTCTTGCTAAGGGTGCGCCACGTCGGTACAACTTTGAGTATTGGGACGTGTTCACGCGCCACCCGCTAAAGGGGAATCCGCTTTGTGTGTTTCTAGATGCGCAAGGTTTGACCGATGACGAGATGCTAGCGTTGGCCCGAGAAACGAATCTCTCTGAAACAACATTTGTAACGCCGGGGGATAACGTGCGCATTTGGACGCCAGTAGAAGAATATCCCTTTGCTGGCCATCCCACTTTGGGTACGGCCATGGCGCTGCGCAAACCTGGCATGAAGCAAATTGTGTTGCACGAAAAAATCGGTCCAGTCCCGGTTGATTTCGAAGAACATGCGGACGGGTTTATCTACGGTGAGATGCTCCAGCCCGAACCGACCTTTGCAGAAGAACACAAAGCGGAAGATATTGCGCGTTTGTTGGGCGTTTCGCCAACAGAGTTTTTGAACGATGCGCCCATTGTAAATGTCTCCACAGGTAGACCTAACCTTATCGTGCTGCTTAAGAAAAGGGCGACGGTCAATCAGTTGCAACCGGATTGGCCTCGTATCCGAGCTTATTTTTCGGCGGGAGATCACGCACGCGGATTTTACTTTCTTACGCCGGAGACAGAGAATAACTCCGCTCGCTATCACGCCCGTAAACTTACGCCTCGAACCGAAGATCCAGCCACCGGATCAGCGGCGGGATGCGCGGCGGCGTATTTCGTGAAGCAAGGCTTGGTCAAATCTGGTGAACGAGTCAGTATTGAGCAGGGACCTGAAGTTGGACGCCCAAGTGAATTGTTCATCTCTGCCGAAAGAAACGGCAACAAAATAGGCAACGTGCGCGTCGGCGGATATTGTGCGAAGTCTTTTCGGGGCGAGTTGGAACTCGCTTAATACTTTATTTCAACCTGAAGTGTCTTTGCACCTGAAACCGCATAACCGCGAAGCGGAATCGTCAGTTGCCCAACTTCGGAACCACGCGTAGCAGCATTTGTCGCGCTGCTGTATGGCGAAGAGGAAGGGTCGGCTAGAATCAACATCGCTGAGGGCGGTGGATCGGGCATCTCACTGGTAGGCCCGGGCCCCTTTACAGTGAACGCAGGCTGCGGACGCCAGACACGCACATAGAGACCTTCACTTGATCGATAATCATTTACCGCAGAGATTAGACGCTCTGCACTCTCGAGTGACGAAGGCGTCATGCCCGCGAAATCGGCAAAATTCTGTACGGTGGCATCGCCTATGGTGAAATTCAAAACTCCGTCGGGCGCACCAATCGGTATCTTGTATTTCACGGATTGAGTGGTTTCGTACCCGTTCTCACCTTCGAGTAGCGTTGTGATGGTAAGCGTGTCTCCCGGACGCGCTTCATGCGCGGAGGCCCAAGCTTGAGTAAGTTTGAGCTGACGTTTAGTGTCGAGCTGCGAAACTTCGAACGTTAAGCTCTTGAGGCGAATGCCGTTGTACCCGCCGCCAACGACATAGCTGAGTGGCACGATCGCATTGGCCGCCGCTTGCTGGGCTAGAGCGTTATCGCTCACGAAGACATCTCGAATCAGCAGCGGAGGCAGGCCGTCTTCAAATTCGGCGCGACCTTCAATTCGTAGCGTCCCCGAGCCGATGCTGCGCTCCGTTGCATCAATGGTTGAAAACAAGGCGGTCTGGGAAAGAAACGGCGTGAGCAACCGGTCGTTCGCGACTTGCATCCTATATGAATGCTTTCCGGTTGTGGACGAATTGACGTTGATGGTAAGTGGAACCGTGTGGGCGGCTCTGCCGATTTCTCCAGCTACCGCCGTGCTGCGATCGCTTAGAATCGTGCCCACCCAGCCGTGCGGAGCGGAAAGCTTAAAAGAACTGTTCAGCGTCGGAAGCGAGACAATCACTTCCGAGTGGGCAAAAGGCAACTCAACCGAGCCGGCGTCGAGGAAGCGATGGCCGAAGGCATAAATCCGTTTGCCGTCGACATAAGTAACGGTGCCGTCGGCGGTCATGTTCATGTCGCCAGTAATCAAGCCTACGCTGATCATTGAACCGGGGACGATGTCGCTGGCGGGGGAAGCAGGCGCTTTGCTTGCCGATGCTTGCGCTAAACCAGCCTGCACGCGAAACCCAAAGTCTTTGAAGCGACCTGAGTAGGCGGCTGCTGTGGCGGCTGAAAAACCTGAAAACGATACCGGAATAGGCAGATCTGAGAAGTCGCCTTGTTCCCGGACGTTCTTTAAAACAGCGGCATTCTTGGAGCCGCCTCCGAAAGTGGCATCGGCAATCATATTCTGAATGGGCTGGATTCCAGCGATCGGCTCTTTTGAAAAGGGGAAACCGAGCGCCACCGCGCCAAGCAATTTTCCGTCAATGTACACGGGACTTCCACTCATGCCCTGAAGAACTCCCGTTTCAGCCAACGGACCGCCGCTCAATCGTGCAAGAACGATGACTTGATGCGGACCTAGATCCTCAAGAACCCCCAGAATTTCAACCTGAAACTCTTCAATGCGCTCGCCCTGGAATACAGTCCGGCCAACGCCGCGCAGCCCAGGATGAACGTCTTTTAACGGGAAGAAAGTCTGGGCGCCGGTGTTAGCAAGCGTCAGAAGCAGCAAAACAACAAGCCGTGTAAGCATGAAAGGCTGCTCTTATGGTAACGGTAACTCATTGGGGAGACGGTGGGATCATTTGTCGCCAGTCAAATGCGTTACCCTTATGGGAAGTGAGCTCGGAGGGAGCTTTCATTGAGAGTTTCTGCTATTTCCGCTACTTCCGTAGTTAGGCATGATAATGTCTCCCTGGATGGGATCAATCGAAGAAATCAAATCGACGGTGCCCGCCTTTCGCTAATGCGGAGTGGATATCCATTATGTTAGAGAATTCGAGCGGCGCCCCAACTTCGAGCGATACATCGCCGTCAAATGTCGTGGATTCAAGCGCGAAGCCAAGGCCGCTTCACACTACGACCGTTGGCACGATAGACAAGCCCAAGGCCAAGTCGGTTTCGTGGGGCCCTATTGCGTGGTTCGGCGGCCTGCTCATTCTTTGTTACTGGCCAATTCTGTACCGGATGGGCGCGCAATGGGCAAACGACGAAAACATGGGGCACGGATTCTTTGTGCCAATCATGGCAGGCGTTATTGCTTGGCAGCGCCGCAATGAATTGATGGCAGAGCCCAGAACGCCGAATAATTGGGGCTTAGTGGTGGTTGTCTTCGGCGGTTTACTGTCTTTGGCTGCCACGCTGGGCGCCGAGTTGTTCACCGCGCGCTTATCTTTCGTCATAGCCTTGGCGGGCACGGTTCTCTATCTTGGCGGCACTCGTTGGTTTAAACTGCTGCTGTTCCCGCTCAGTATTTTGCTGCTGATGATTCCAATTCCAGCCATCATCTATTCGGCTCTCACCATGAAGCTCCAGGGATTGGCGAGCGAATTGGGCGAAATGATGATTAGCATGATGGGCATTCCAGTGCTGCGGGAAGGGAACACCTTGAAGCTGCCGAGCCAAACGTTGGATATAGCTGAGGCCTGTAGCGGAATCCGCTCGCTCATGACGCTGCTATTCCTGTCGCTTTTCGTCTCGTATTTCATGGACAAGAAAGTCTGGATGCGTTGGGCTCTTCTGCTAGCGACTATCCCAATCGCGATTGGGGCGAACGGTGTGCGAGTAGCAATTACCGGGCTGCTTTCGGAAATCGATACCAAACTCGCTTCAGGGATATATCATGAAGTGGAAGGCTATATTGTTTACATTGTGGCGTTAGGGTCGCTGTTGGCGGTACATCGCCTCATCAACGTGGTCGCACACAAAATGGGAAAGGCATAGCACATGGCCGGCATCATGGGTTCGAAGAGTTTTGTCGTTCTGAGCGCTGTTCTTCTGGCGCAGGCCGGAATGTTTTACGGTTTTTCGCGGAATGAAAAGATCCCGTCACGCCAGCCGCTTGCCGACTTCACGCTAACCGGCACAACTTGGAAGAATGTGCAGGAGATGCAGCTAGACCAGAGTGAGCTGGATGTTTTACAGGCCGACGACGTTATGTCGCGCGTGTATGTGGACACAAGTTCCGGCCACGCTGCTACTCTCTTCGTGGCATTTTTCGATACGCAGAAGACAGGCAAAGCGCCTCACTCCCCTAAGAACTGCCTACCCGGCGCGGGTTGGGTTCCGTCACAGAGCGAGATCGTCGACATTCGAGTTCCAGGTCAACCTGTCCCCGTACAGGCAAACCGCTATATCGTGGCGCGTGGCGACAATCAGAGTGTTGTTCTCTATTGGTATCAGTCGCACAACCGAACAGTGGCGAGCGAGTACTGGGCCAAGATTTATACGGTAATGGACTCCGTCCGCTACAACCGCAGCGACACTGCGTTGGTTCGGGTTGTGGTGGCTGTCCACGAAGGTGACACAAAAACTGCCATCAAAACCGCTACCGACTTCGCCACCAGCTTCTTCTCTCAGCTAAAACAGTATCTACCTGCCTAATGGCTTTCTGCCAAAACGGAACTTGGCGGCCAGTTCTATCATCAACTAGGGGTTACCATACGCAATAGGAATAGTCGGGAAAGTGACCTTTGATTGAAATAGAAGCTAAACCATGGCAGACCATGGTGTTACACGCCGAGCAGATTTATCCGAGCGAATGTTGTGGAGCCATGTTGGGTCGTATTCATGGGAAAACGAAGTTGGTTACGGAGGCTGTTCCTCTGGAAAACGCGTTCGCCGGGCAGCAGCATGACCGCTACGAACTTCGTCCGGAAGACCTGCTGGCTGCCGACAAGGCGGCCCGCACCCGCGGGTTGGACTTGATTGGAATATTCCATTCACACCCCGACTGCGACGCCTACTTTTCAGAAACCGATTTGAAGAATTCCTGCCCGTGGTATTCGTTTGTGGTGCTTTCAATTCAAAATGGAAAGTTCAATCATGCAAATAGCTTTCTGCCCGATCTTGACCAGACTGCGGCGGAACCCGAGGAGATGAAATGGCCAAAATCCTGATTCCCACCGCCCTGCGGCAATTCACCGAACAAAGTGACTCCGTGGAAGTGACCGGTGCGACCGTATCCGATGCGCTCGACGCTTTGACCGCACAGTATCCGAATATTAAGAAGAATCTGTTCAACGACCAAGGAAAACTGCGCAGCTTTGTAAATGTCTATGTGAACGATGAAGATATCCGCTACCTGGATAAGACAGACACCAAGCTCACCGGAACCGAAACAATTTCCATCGTCCCCAGCATTGCGGGTGGAGCCACAGCAGTTGAAGAGCAAGCACCGGCGCTAACGAATGACGAGATCGCTCGTTTTAGCCGCCACTTGATTTTGCCCGAAGTAGGCATGGAGGGGCAGACAAAGCTGAAAAATGCCAAAGTTGCCATGATTGGCGCGGGGGGCCTGGGTGCGCCGCTTGGTCTCTATCTGGCGGCAGCAGGCGTGGGACGTATTGGCTTGGTTGATTTCGATGTAGTTGATGTTTCGAATCTGCAACGGCAGGTGATTCACGGTACCCGCGATATTGGCCGCAAGAAGCTTGACTCAGCGGCTGATCGGATGCACGACATCAATCCAAACGTTCGCATCGACAAGTTTGACACTGGTTTGACGAGTGAAAATGCACTGGAAATTTTGCGCGATTACGACGTCGTTGTCGATGGCACCGACAATTTCCCCACTCGTTACCTGGTGAACGATGCGTGCGTGATTCTCAAGAAGCCCAATGTCTACGGGTCAATTTTTCGCTTTGAAGGGCAGGCTACGGTTTTTGCGTATGAAGACGGCCCTTGTTACCGCTGCCTTTATCCGGAGCCGCCACCGCCTGGATTGGTGCCCAGTTGCGCGGAAGGCGGCGTTTTGGGAATACTGCCGGGGATTATTGGCGTGATTCAAGCCACAGAAGCAGTGAAGATTATTCTTGGTATCGGCGAGACGCTGAAAGGCCGGTTGCTACTTTATGACGCTCTCGGTATGAAGTTCCGCGAGTTGAAACTCCGCCGCGATAAAGACTGCCCGGTTTGCGGCGATCACCCAACCGTGACAAAATTAATCGATTACCAACAGTTCTGCGGAATTACCCCTATGAGTTCTGAACCAATGGCCGCTAGCGGCGTTATCGATGCAGTTGAATTGAAGCAAAAGATCGACCGAGGCGACAAGTTTGTTCTGCTCGATGTGCGCGAGCCTCACGAGTATCAGATCGCGCGTATACCGGGCTCGATCTTGATTCCGCTTGGCGATCTGCCCAAGCGTCTGAACGAACTGGACAAGGATGCTGACATTGTTGCTCAATGCAAGTCGGGTGGCCGCAGCCAGAAGGCAGTTGATCTGCTCAAGCAGAATGGCTTCCAGCATGTTCGGAACATGACGGGCGGGATCACCGCGTGGAGCGACAAGGTTGACCCGACCGTTCCGAAATATTAGTGCGCTAGTGTACCTGGGCCTTTGTGGCCTTTCGGCTTGGGCGCAAAATGTCGCCAGTTTAGCTGAAGAACGCGACGTAAAACAAGCGTTCGAAATTATCAAGAACAACGAGCCCGAGATGCTCAACGAACAGCAGCGCATCTGCGAAATTGCAGCGCCGCCGTTTGAAGAATCGGTGCGGGCAGCCGAATTGAAAAGGCTATTCGAAAAGCTCGGCCTCGCAGGCGTTCGTATCGACAAAGCAGGCAATGTAATCGGCACGCGTCCCGGAGCGAATCCGCGGCCTAACCTGGTTTTCGCTGCGCATCTGGATACGGTATTCCCGCCCGGTACTGAAGTGAAGGTGACCCGCAGTGGCGAAACAATGAGCGGCCCTGGGATTTCAGATGATTGCCGTGGCTTGGTGGTGATGTTGGGTGTAATTCGCGCACTGAACGAAGCCAAGATCAATACTCCTGGAACAATTACGTTTGTTGCCGATGTAGGGGAAGAAGGTTTAGGTGATCTGCGCGGCATGAAGGAGCTGTTCGGCAACAGTCTGCGCGGATCGATCGATAAGTTTATTTCGGTGGATGGTACAGGCGCCAGCATTACTAATATTGGCGTTGGCAGCTATCGATATAAGGTAACGTTCAAGGGTCCTGGCGGTCACAGTTATGGATCATTCGGCATGGCGAACCCGATTCAAGCTATGGGACGCGCCATCGCTAAAATCGACCAATTTGAAGTTCCCGAAAAGCCTAAGACTACCTTCAACGTTGGGCGCGTAGGCGGCGGTACTTCGGTGAATGCCATACCGTTTGAAGCCTGGATGGAAGTGGACATGCGGTCGGCCGACGTGAAAGCCTTGGCGGCGCTGAATGACAAATTCAAAGCGGCCATGGACGAAGCAGTGGTGGAAGAAAACAAGCGCTGGAATGGCCGGGGAGCGGTGAGCGTTTCGAGCGAATTAGTGGGGTTGCGTCCAGCAGGTCAAACACCGGAAAATTCGCCCATCGTGCGGGCCGCGTTGGAAGTGAATCGAACTTTCGGATTAAGTGAGAATTTAGGGGAAGGTTCGACCGATTCAAACGTACCTATGAATCAGGGCATTCCGGCGATTACGATTGGCGGCGGCGGATTAGGTACTGGGGCGCACTCATTGAATGAGAGATTCGATTCTCATGATTCCTGGAAGGGCACACAGCGGGCGCTTTTGCTGGCGTTGGCTTTAGCGCGCTAAGCGCGGAAGCTCACGCCCAGTGATTCAAAGGTCCGAATCCGCTACCGAGTCCAGGCGCGGTCTCAATCGCCGTTTGCACGTATGACTTTGCCCGCTGAACGGCCTTTTTCAAATCTAAACCCAACGCCAAGTTCGCTGTAATGGCCGCTGATAAAGTACAGCCGGTGCCGTGAGTGTTGCGACTCTCGATGCGGGTGCCTCCAAAGCGCGTCACTTCATTGGCTTCAAAGAGTAGGTCCACAGGCGGTCCCGCCAGATGGCCAGCTTTGATGAGCACTGCATTACATCCTCCGTCACATATGCGCTTGGCCGCTCGCAACATGTCGGCATCGTCGCGAATCTCCATTCCACTCAGCAATTCGGCCTCGGGAATGTTGGGTGTAACCAAGAACGCCTGCGGCAGCAAGAGGTCCTTCAAGGCCGCCTCTGCCTCGGCCGAAATGAGCCGTGTACTATGTTTGCTCATCATGACCGGATCGACAATCAAGGGAAAGGTAAATTGCTCGGCCATCTGGGCCAAACTGGTCACGATTTCCACGCTGCCTAGCGCCCCGGTCTTCGCCGCTTGCGGTGGGATATCGGAAATAGCCGCGCTCACTTGTTGCCGCACCAGTTGCGCTGTCAGAATCTCCACGCGCGTAACAGCAACCGTGTTCTGGACTGTTATCACCGTGATGGCAGCTGTCCCGTAAACGCCATGCTGGTGGAACGTCTTCAGGTCGGCTTGAATGCCGGCCCCGCCGCTTGGGTCAGATCCGGCAATCGTAAGTGCTACAGGCCGCATGACCTGAGGGTAACCGAAATCTATTGGAACGTGGCGCTGGTGGTGCTTTGTCCTTGTGAGTTCGTTAAGCCGACCGACACCGAACCGACTTGGGTGACTTCGCCAGAAACTGGAAAGCTCGCTTGCAAAGAAAACAATCCGCCGCCAGTGTTATTCGAAAAGAAGAGTTGCTGAAAGTTTGAGGCGGCATTAATTTGGATCGGACTACCAATCTGCTTTCCCGTCGTGTCATAGAAGGTGAAGGAAAGCGCCCCCGTGCTGTACGTGTTGTCGTAGCCGCTCAGCGTCACCAGAAGATTTGGACTTTCGCGGATGGCTTGCGCGGAAACCAACTGGCTGGCCGACGGTGGGATCGTAAATGACTGCGTGTACACAGCGGCATTGGCAAACGCCACCGAAAACGTAATAGAGCCGGCGGTGGTTCCCGTTTGAAAGCCGATGGCAGTTTGCCCTTGGTACGCCGCCGTTTGGGCCCCGGAATTAATGGTGATGGAAAGTTCGCGTCCGCCAGCGAGAAACGCAACTGCCGGATCGTCGGTCACATTCGCAACGGAAGGTGCAAAGGCCATACTAATGGTTCCCACAGCAGACACCGGTGAGGGAGCGCTCAATTGAATTGTCACGGACGCTTGCTGCTGGCTGCTCAAAGGCGCTCCTACCGACAGACTGATGGATGGGATCGGAGACGCCGAGCTAATCCCGTTCAAAATAAAACTGCGGCTGCCGATCGCCAAAGTTCCGGTAAATGACCCGCTGGAGGGCGGGGTGAACGAAAGGGTAAACGTAATCGTATTTCCAGGAGCAATTGCAACCGAAGACGTTGGCGCGCCAGTTAACGTGAACGCCGCCCCCGTCACAGTTATTGAAGGGACAGTTACTGGGTTGTAGGATGTCGTCGGATTCGTAACGCTAAAGGTGAGGATTGCGCTGCTCGCCGTCCCTGGAATTACTTGGCCAAACGAGATGGGCGTGGCGGCTTGCGGCAAAGTTCTCACACCAGTCGAGTCCGTGTAAGAAATTTGCAGCGCATCGATGCCAGCCACAATGATTCCCGCTCCTTGAATAGGAAAGCTATCGGATGCTATTTGAAGCACTCCATTTGCTAACCCTGTTTGGCTTGGCGCAAATGTAACGGTAAAGTTAGCTGACGAACCTGCGGTAATTGTGGCCGGAACGCTGGAGGTATTCAGCGTGAACGCACTGGGAGCATTGGTGTTGATGACGGGCAAAGTGATCGCCGGCGCTGGTGTATCTACGGTTGTGGGATTGGTGAGCGTAAATGTAAAAGTGCTGGTGGCGCTTAATGAAGTGTTGGGAAAGTTCAACGGTGAAGCGCTGGAGGGTAAGAGCGTTACGGGCCCACTCGCGGATTGATAGCTAAGAAGAAGTTGGGGCGCTGTTGCGCTTCCGTTGAACGTGCTTACGTTATACAAGACGCCCGGGCAGGCGTTTGTGGAGGTCCCAACTTGACAACCATTCTGTTCTATTTGATACGCGACGTTGAAGTAGCCCGTGATGGCTCCTGTGGCAGCCGGGGCGAAATTCACTACATAGAGAACAGAAGCCCCTGGAGATAAGATTTCGTCCTGAAACAAGCCGGTGACAGAAAAGTTGGGATTTCTGGCCGAAGAGCTGGCGCCGGGCGCCACGAGCGCCAGTATGAAATTGACGGTATTTGACGATGTGTTAACCATCTTTATGACGGTTGGTGTGGAGTTGCCAACTGCGGTGCTCGCAACTTGGTAAATCGCTGGCAAAGGAGTGTCGGGCGTGGTACCGGTTGTGTCGTGAATATAGAACGAAAATGGCGGAGGAGTTTGAGCGCGGGCCGTGCCTACGGCCGCCAACCAAAGCGCCAGTGTAATCGCAAACTGCTTCATCGAGCGACCCCTTTAGAGGTATGCGGCATAACCGAAACATTCAGTTTTGTGCCGCTAAGGAAAATAGCCCAACTCGCTCCGGTCGCTTGCGATGAAACGTGCAGCCAATCAGTCGACATTCGTTCTATGGTGAGGTCGCCCGTCAGTAACGGATTCCGCAGTAAGGATATGGTTTGCCGATAGCCGTCGGGCATCTCGGCCACCAGCCCCTCATCACTTTGCGAAAGGATCCAGCCGCTTTGCACGAAAAGCACTCCGTGTGGGCCTGGCAGAATGTCCGAACTAATCAGCCTTCCCGATGGCAGGGAGACCGACGCCTTCGCAACCTTTGAATTGGCCTGAACCAAGAAGAATTGTGCAATGGCTGCACTCTCCAGGCGCACGAAGGTAACAGTTCCCTCAAACCCCGCATCGTCTAGCGGCCTCGCTACCAGCGTGGTTCCATCCCAAGTGAGCAATACGTGTGAAGATGGCAGCCAAGCTATTGCTGTTTGCAAAGACGAATCGATATTCACCAGCGGGAGAGCTTCGTCCGATTGGTAGCTGGCCAACTGTTTGCCACTCGCGTCCCAAAGTTGGATCAGGCCATTTTTGGCCGTCAGCCCGCCCGCATTGGAGAAGGACGCGCGATTCGCCGTTGCCACCGCTCGCGGGCTCACGATTAGGTTCGCTGCCACGCCCTGGATCGCGTGTACTGACCCGTCGGCAAAACGTGCGAAGCCTAGTTGCGGAACACTCAACTGCGCGTGCAGAACCGTAGCGAGAAAAAACACTGCCCAAGCTTCAACACCACGACGTTTCATATCTTCCTTAAATATTGCCCTGGATTAATGCCCGACGCTGATAGTCGGCGCGCCGATCGATACGGCGGTTGGAGAAGTTGCTGAACTGCCAGAACCGTGGCCTTTTAGAGCGAGCATCGTACCCACTCCTGCGCCAACGCCCAGAGCCGCGATGATAATCCACTTTTTATGGCTGCCTGCTCCACCTCCGGTCTTCGAGTTGGTGATGCTTACCATCGGCTCCTTATCCGAAGCGCCGTTAGCGCCGCTTGAGCTTGGCGGGTTCGAACTGGGCGCGTGCGGCAATTGAGCCATGGCAGAAATCCCCCTATTTGTGCTGATCTGCGCTGGCTTGGGCGGCACCGTATCCGCAAGTCGTTGCGAAACGCCCTCCGCAGGCAGATTATCGAGCGCAACAAGCGGAGCGGGCGGTGGTGCGGGCTTAGGTTCAGCCAGTTGTACCGATGTTTCTTCACTCGGCAATGTGATGATGCTGGCGCCTCGCATCACATTGTCTGCTTGCCTAATCGTTTCTTGCTTGCCAGTCTCAGGCTTGACCACATCAGCCTTGGCGGATTCTTGCACTTCATGCTGGATCAGTAATCCGGCGTGGACCGATCCTTTGGCTGCTGTTAACTTTATCTCAACTATGCCACCACTGTCGCCCCAGTGAATTACCGGAAAGCGAATAATCCCGGCCGCATCCGTGTAGGCCACCCAAGCTCTCAATCCATCGGCGAACCTACCAGTGGGGCTCTGCTCGGGAAGGCGGAACGCTACTGCCGCTCCGGCTACAGGTGCGCCGGTTTGATCAGTTACCTGAACGGTAAAACCTTTTTCGGAGGTACTGTTAGGAAGGGCTGGTCCAGGATCTTCCACTACATGAAGAACCAGAGACGTCTGGGAATCTGTGCTTGCATGGGGAGCGGGGATCTGCGCGCAAACTTGATTTACTACAAGGAGCGGAATCAGCAATACCGTTAGAAATCGCATTCAACCTTCCAGCCGCATCCGACTAGACGAGTTGAATGACGACAACAGTAACGTTGTCCGGTCCTCCCTCGCTCTTCGCGGCTTCCACTAAGTAGTGGCATTTGTCCGGGAGACTTTTCTCAGAATTAAGCGCTTCCGTCAATAATTTTTCGCTGACGATGCCATGCAGCCCATCGGAACAAAGCAAAATCGAATCACCAGCCTGCAGTTGCACAATACACGTTGAAATCCGTAGGTCTTCGGTACTGCCTACCGCCATGGTCAGTACGTGGCGCATCGGATGTTTCTTGAGTGCTTCTTCGCTAAGTCCTAGGCGCGTGCCAACTTCCGCCACCCAAGTTTGATCTTGCGTTAGTAGGGAAAGCTCGCCGTTTGAACAAAGGTAGGCACGGCTATCGCCCACACTGCCAATCTGCAAGCGCGCCTCACCGATGTCACGTGCAACGACAAGCGTGGTGCCCATACCGTTTAATTCGGGGTTACTCTCTGCCGCCTGCCGCACCGCCCAATTTGCTTCCAGGAAACCTTGCTCCAACATCTCCAGGCCAGGCTGGTTTGCCGTGTTCAGAAGATACTCGTAAACCATTTCGGCGCTGAGATGTGAAGCATATTCCCCGGCATTGGCGCCACCCATGCCGTCGGCGAGAATAAATATTCCAGATTCGCTGTCACTAATGAAGTAGTCCTCATTGTTTGAGCGAACACAGCCTGGATCTGACAGGCCAAAAGCTTCAAGCATCAAGAGCTTTGATTATACTTTCAATACGCTTTAAATTACACATACGTCAATTGGGCAAACTGGGGAAGGTTTAAAGCTATCTTGCTTTCGGTTGTAACATCGCCTTCAATTGCCGGAAGGCCGTTGAATC
>Ga0182012_10002638_pt1 | contig 19360 bp, 20 predicted proteins | sample 612S2SmetaG_FD_120486 | JGI IMG/M metagenome (GOLD analysis project Ga0182012, IMG submission 120486) | Permafrost microbial communities from Stordalen Mire, Sweden - 612S2S metaG | ecosystem: Environmental > Terrestrial > Soil > Wetlands > Permafrost | place: Sweden: Stordalen | collected...
CGCCAGACGCCGCAAGAGTCTTTCCATCAGTGATAGGGGGCATAACCATGGGATGTTTCGACCTCGGCCCTCAAGGGTAAACTCCCGGCGGGTGATTGTCTCAACATCGTTGGCACAGAGGGTTTTGCGCACGCGCTATGAACACCGCGCAAGTGATAAACGCACACGATATGCCTTCATATCACGGCATGATATAAAGGCAAGGCGTCTTTCCTCCGAGGATAAATTCAAACGAAAGCCGATTTCGAAATTCATGCGTCCCTGCAGTCGGTCAGGGAAGTTTAGCTTGGAGACCATGATTTTGGGCCGCTCCACGCCGTGGAACGCTCCGTTCCCGGGAAAGATCGAGAGATCGCCAGGGAGGAGCGCAGTTCAAAATGCTGTGTGTTGCGCGATCCTCGCCATGAGCTTTGAGTTGCCCGGCGGCGGTCGCGCTTGTGGCGACCAGTCGGTTCGCGGCCGCCCGCCCCACATTCCGCATGGTTTTCTTGTGGGCGCGAGCCGAGATTTGTCGTGTGCTGCTGACATTCACACAAGACGAGCCTATTTTGCGAAATCGGAATGTGGACAGGCTCGGATGGGCGTCGCGGCGCCAGGGTGTTTTTCTGTTACGGCGATTGCGGCCTGTTAGGCCCTGTCCTATTCAAGACGCAGGTCGGATGCAGGAATACTCGGAAAGCCGCGCGTCGCCCACTTCTGGGATCTTCGCCGATATGTCACAGCAGGATCGAATGTCACATCGAGCGCTCCAAAAAAAACCTGATCCGCCGATGTCGAAAAAGGACTTCGAAGCGCTCGCCGATTTCCGCTATCAGTTGCGCCGATTCCTGCGCTTCAGCGAGGAGATCACGCGCCGACATGGCGTGACCCCGTTGCAATATTTGCTGCTGCTCAACATTAAGGGATTTCCCGGCCGGGAGTGGGCGACGGCGGGGGAACTGGCGGAACGATTACAGGCTAAGCACCATGGCGTCGTGGCGCTCATAACGAGATGCGAAAAACTCGACCTCGTAGGCCGCAGAGTGAGTTCGCAGGACAGGCGTCAGGTCGAAGTGAGGCTTTCGAAAAAAGGCGAAGCGCTGCTCTCGAAATTGGCCGCGCTCCATCGCGCCGAATTGCTCTCGCTTAAAGTGAATTTCGTGGTGCCCGACGTAAGATCATTCAGCCAGGACGAGTAGGCTCCGCCGTTAACGCCAGTCACACGGCCGGAGAGCCTGCAGATTTCAAGATGAGTCCATCAAGCAGAACATGAAATCGCGCGGCTCACACGTCCGATGGCATCATCAAACACTCAGGCTGACCTTCGTCCGCGCTACTCGCTTCAAGCCATACGATCCCTGGTTCCGCAAAATCTCGGGGCTGGGGATGCGGCTTGTCCAAGGGTGCGCCAGCCTAAGGCTCGACGGGTTTGGCCATAGCGCAGGGGGCAGCAGCTACTACCGCCGGAATGGCGATCTTCCGATAGAAGGGTTCGTGGAGATCCGACGCGCGATCGGAGGATTGAGGATCGGCGTATTTATGGCCATTTTTCGTCGTCGAATCGACGGCTTGTTTCGGCGTCCGAGTTTGGTCGACGCTGTTCGCGCCGGTCACTTTACGACCAGCACCGGACATTGAGCGAGTTGCATCAGGCGATCGGCCTTGCTGCCGATGATTCGCTGATACAAGGCCGAGTGGCCTTGCGCTCCGAAAATAAGCAGGTCCACGTCGAGATCGGCGGCGAGTTTGACGATGACGTGCACCGGACGCCCCGCGACGACGTGGGTATGAAGCGTCACCTGGCTTTCTTCGGCCATGGCGCGCGCCTTTTCAAGGACCATTTCGATTCGACCCCCCACCTCTCGCGTCACCGGGCGATTTTCTTCGCCCTGCGCCGGATACGGGAATTCCTCGACGCACACCGTGTGCAATTCGGAGCTGTTCAGTTTGGCGAGCCCGAGCGCTAATTTCAGCGCCCGGAAGGAGTGCTCGGAGCCGTCGATGGCGTGCAGAATTTTGTCGAACGTCGGGCGGAAGACCTTGGCTTCGTCATGCTTCACGACCAGCACCGGACAGCGCGCGAGTTGCGTTATGCGTTCCGCCTTGCTGCCGATCAGGCGTCCGTAAAAGCCCGAATGGCCTCGCGCCCCGATAACCAGCAAATTCGCATCGAGATCGGCGGCGAGTCTGATGATGTCGCGCACCGGATGCCCCGTGATCACGTGCGTATGAAGCGTTAGCTGGCATTCTTCGGCCATTTTGCGCGCGCGCTGGAGAACGCCCTCGATGCGACTACCCGCCGCTCTCGTCGCGTCGCGGGCTTCTTCGATCAATTCCGACACATAAGGCACTTCCTCGACGCAAACCATGTGCGTCTCGGAGTTGTTCTGTTTGGCGAGCGCGAGCGCCAACGCCAGCGCTTGAAAGGCTTGCTCGGAACCGTCGCTGGCGTGCAGGATTTTGTGGAACATTTTATGCCTCTCGGATTATTCGCCCTTTTGCGACTCAGCCTTCTTTGCCGTTGACAGGAGGTGATGAGGCACAAAGAAATTACTGGCGATCATTGTCGGAACGATGCCGGACGCGATGACGGCGCCGACCAGCACTGAATATTGGCCTTTGTCGATAATACCATGCGACAGGCCATACAAGGCCGCGATCGCTCCGAAGGTCAGGCCCGACGACATCAGAAGCGCGGAATACATGCCTTCCTTATGCGGAGAGCCGTAATATTTGGCGACAGGATACACAGCGATGCTCTTTGCCCCGACTTTACCGATAAGGAGTAGAATGAACGCCACCGGCGCCGAGATAACCGACGTTAACGAGACCAAATAGCCGGCACGAATGAAAAAGAAAGGCGTTAACAGCCCGAAAGTCACGGTGCGCAACCGCCGGATCAGCGAATGATTCCTGCCGACGGTTCCCGCGAGCGCCATTCCTATGGCGTAAGCTGGAAGCACGGCCTCGCTATCGGCCCAGGTGGCGAGCGATCCCAACGCAAGAAGGAATAGAAGCAGGAATTTTGTCTCAAGTTCAGAGGGTAGTCCACCAAATCGGCTGAAAAACCGAGGCGTAAGCCAGAGGAGAGCCACGGCGCCCAACAAGGTGAAGGCAATAAACAACGCCGTCCGAATCGTGAAAGGCGAAAAGATAAGGCCCAGAGCGATAACATTCCCGAGGTCGGTGACGAAGCAAGCGCCAAGCAGCACCTTGCCGAAATCCGTGCCGTTTAAGCCGTGTTGCATCATCTCGGTGTAGACGACCGCCACCGAAGTTCCCCCCAGGGCGACCCCCGCGAGCCAACTCGGCATGACGCCCCATCCGAGCAGATAATGAGCCACCGCCGCGCTAAGAAAGAATGGAACGAGGAAACTGACGGAGCCAAGCGAGACGGCCTCCTTCCATTTGAGTTTGAGCACGTCCGGCTCAAGCTCGGCACCGGCGAGAAAAGTCAGCAGCATCACGCCGACGCCCGAGAGAAACTTAACCCAGGATTCGTCGCTGCCCAGAACTCCCAATCCGATGGTCGCGCCCAGGATCAATTGGGCGATTGTTCCCATCACCACTTCGGCCATCGCGGAGGAGATGCGGAGCCACTTCGCGAGCACGCCCGCGATCAGCGCGAGGCCAAACCAAAACGCAGCAAGCGCCCAAACTTCGGTCATGTCTCATCATCCTTTTTGTCGCCACGCTCTCGCGGCGCGGCCAAAGGCTCGACAAGGCGCATTCGCGCCGTGTCGAGCGGATCGGCCTTCCCGCGCGAAGGAAAACGGATCATTCTGGATCCTGCGGTCCCGCGCCTTTTGAAAAACCGCCTCGATGAATTACGCTCCGTAACGCATCGGCAGATATCATATTAAGCACTATATCACAACGTGATATTATGCCATGCGCTTCGGAAAGTAACTTCGCGCAACCTAGGAAGCCGCTCTGAAAGCGGGCGCTCACATCGATTCCAGCATTCATCGTGCGTTCACGGCGACCTCAATGCGCGCCTTGCGGGCCAGAAGAACCGCGCCTTACGAACGCAGCTGCATGACTTTCCTTTTCTGGCATCCTCGCCGATATCCGTCTCGAACTGCTCATGAGAAAGTTCGGCGTCCATATCCTATTTGGATCGAATGAGCCAGACGGCGCCTTTTATATAACGATGTGGGCGCGGTCGTTTGAACAATTAGCTGCCCTTAATTGTGAGAATGGAATGGCGCGTCGCCTGTTACTCGCGGATGGGGCATGCGGCGACGGCGGCGTTGGGGGTTTCGACGAGATTTTCGCTGACGATTTTTTGCGCGCGCGAATTGGCTTCGGCGATTTCATTGGCGAAAATTTCGGTATTGGCGGCCTTGGGATCCATGCGGGTGATCGAGGCGTTGGGCGATTGATCGACATTATGCACGTCGATGGCGACGACGGTGGAAAGCCCCGGCCGCGACGGCTGCTTTTCGAGCTCGTCGGGGCGTAGCGAGATATACACCGGGATGCGCTGCACGATATGGATGAAGTTGCCGGTCGCATTGTCGGGGGCGAGCAGGGCGAAGACGCTGCCCGAGCCTTACGTCGACGGCACCAATTTTGCGCCCGCGGCGACGCACAACGGCCGTCAGGAGCCGGAGCGATACGGAGCCCGTCTGGCTTCCCGCGCCCCTCCGTCGCCCCGGTGCTCGGCTCGCCGTCGACTCAGCCATTGGAGCCGCGCCGATTGTACGGATGCCCCAATCCTCGAAAACCCGCGGGCGCGGCCATGAGCGCATACAGCGAGCTATTCCCGCGCTTCGCTGCTTGGGCATGGGCCGACGGCGGCGTCGAGCCCGGCGACGAGATTTTCGCTGACGATTTTTTTCGCGCGCGTATCGGCTTCGGCGATTTCATTGGCGAAAATTTCGGTGTTGGCGGCCTTGGGATCCATGCGGGTGATCGAGGCGTTGGGCGATTGAGCGTCATCGCGCACGTCGATGGAGACGACGGTGGAAAGCCCTGGCCGCAACGGCTGTTTTTCGAGCTCGTCGGGGCGTAGCGAGATATACACCGGCACGCGTTGGACGATATGGATGAAGTTGCCGGTCGCATTGTCGGGAGCGAGCAAGGCGAAGACGCTGCCCGAGCCCGGGATGATGCCCTCGACCCGGCCGTGAAACAACGCGCTATTGCCGTAAAGATCGACCGTGACCGCCACCGGCTGTCCCGGCCGCACGCGCTGCATGCTGTTCTCCCAGAGATTCGCCTCGATCCACAGATAATCGAGCGGAATGATCTGCATGAGCAGATCGCCGGGCCGCACGCGGTCGCCGACCTGCGCCTTGCGCTTGGCTATATAGCCGGAAACCGGCGCCTTGATGCGCTGGCGCGCGAATTCGATGTAATTCTCGGCGAATTTGGCCGTGGCCGCCTCGATCTCGGGAGTCTTGGTGAGGGTCAGCCCGCCGAGCCGCGCCTCGAAGGACTGAAAGTCCGCCCGGCTTTGGTGCAGCTCGGCGTCGAGCGAGGCGAGTTGGTCCGTGGCGTTCTGCAAAACCTGTTGCGAGACGGCGCCGCTCGGCAGCGCCTGGCGATAGCGCATGACGTCGTGGCGGGTCTTGTCGCGCAGCGCGATTTGCGAGGCGATCTTTTGGCAGGCTTGGCGCCGCGCGGCGAATTGGCCGCCGACCGAGCGCACGGCGCGCGCCAAGTCGGCGGCGAATTGATCGAGCATCGCCTTGGCGCGTTGTTCGTCGAGCCGCACGAGCAGCTCGCCGGCTTTCACCTTGTTGGTTTCCTCGACCAGAACCTCGGCGACGACGCCCGTCGCGTCGGCTTGGACCGGAATGATGTTGCCGACGACGAAAGCGTTGTCCGTCGTGACGTAGAAGCGGTCGTGAGTGTTCCATCTGATCAGGAAATACAAACCCGCCGCCAGCGCCGTCAGCGCGACGAGCGAGAGGAAAATCAGGCGGCGGGCGCGGACCGTCTTGCGATTAAGTGGCATGGGCTGTCCAAAGGGTCGTGTTTGTCCGGATCTCGTTATAGCCTTCGTCGGCGTCGCTACCCGCCGCCGAGCGCCTCGATCGCGTCGACGAGCGGCGTGAGCTGATCCGTTTCCGGCTCCGGCCGCGGCGCGAATGCCTCTGGACCGGCCAGATAGCCGCCGCCCAGCGCCTGGATCAGATCCACATGCGACGACAGGTAGTCGGCGTCGAGCGAGGCGAGCACGTAATTCTGTTCGAGCGCGGCATGGGCTTGCGCCAGCAGTTCGCGCTTGTCCTTCAGACCGCTGCGCCAGCGCGTGCGCGCGAGTTCGAGCTCCGCGCGCCGCGCGGCGCTCAAACGGCGCTGCGCCTCCGTCTCGGAGCGCGTCTCCTTCAGGCTGGCCACGCTGTCGGCGACCTGCTGCGCCGCTCTGAGCAGCGTTTCATTGTAGCCGTCGACCGCCTCGTCAAATTCCGAACGCCGTCCCTCCAAATTGCCGCGCAAGCTTCCTCCCTGGAACAGCGGCAGATGGATGTTCGGCGTGACGGCGTAGCCGATCGCCGAGGTTCGGAACAGGTATTTGCCAAGATCGTCGATCGCCGTCGACGTCCTGGAGGACTCCAGCCCGCCGACAATCGTGAGATCGACGGACGGCATGAATTGCGCCTTGGCTGCGTGAATCCGCTCCGCGGCCGCCTCGGCGCGATGCATGGCGACGGCGACATCCGGCCGGTGGGCGAGCAGCTCCATCGGAAGATGTTGGGGCAACGCAGGCGTCGCCGGCTGGCTCATCGCTTTCGCGCCGACAATGTCGCGCCCGGCGTCCGGTCCCTGGCCCATGAAGCGCGCGAGCAAATTTTGCTGAAAGTCCAGTTGCGCCCTGACGCCGGCTTCGCGTTTGACGGCGGCCTCGACTTCGGCGCTCGCTTCGGCCACGCCGTCGGCGGTGTCGATTCCGGTTCTGAACCGCGTTTGTGCGAGCGCGAGCGTATCGCGGCGCAGCTTTGTCATGTTGGCCGCGATGTCCGCCTGCCTCGCCAGCGCGCGGATGCGAAAATAGGCGCGCGCGACGGCGGTCGTCAGCAACAGCCGCGTCTCCTCGGTTTGCGCCGCCTGCGCCGCGGCCTCTCCGATCGCGGCGTCGAGGATCGCCCGGTTCTTTCCCCAGAAGTCGAACTCATAGTGAAGCGACAGCGGGTTGATGTAGGCCATGGTCTTTTCGAGGCCGGCCAGGGCGGGATTATAAGAGGCGACCACGCCATGATTGGGAATGCGCGATTGGCGCATGCCGAGATCCGCGTTGAGGATCGGCATGAGCCGCGCTCCTTCGACCTCCGAGAAGGCCTCGGCGTCGCGCAACATATCCGTGGCCTTTTTCAGATTTTGATTTTCAGCCAGCGCCGTCGCGACGAAGCGGTCGAGTTCGGGACTACGGAAGCGGCGCCACCATTCGTCGGTTGGCCAGCTCGCCTCGGTTTGCGACGCGATCGGCGCGCCGGACCGCGCCAATGTGCGGTCCATCGCCGCGGACTCGATGAATTGCGCGCGTTCGTACGGCGCCGTTTCCACGCAGCCGCCGAGAAGAAAAAGAAGCCCGGCCGCAGGCGCGACGGAAAGACGCCGGCGTGTCATATTTGTTCCATCAGTTCTTGGGCCGTGAGTTGTTTCAGCTCTTCCGCCGCGGTCAGACGCAAGGGGTGGGTGGCGCGGGCGAGCCAAACGACGGCGGCGAGTCCGACGAATACGGCGGCGCCGAGCAGAAAGGCGTCGTTCAAGGCCAGCAACGCCGCCTCCTGCTGCAGAAAGCGCCCGGCCTGACTGGTCGCCATGCGGGGCGTGAAGCCCAGCGGTTCGAGTTTGTCGGAGAGTTGCGTCAGTAGATCCAGTTCCGAGAAGCGTCTGCCGCTGAATTGATCGGAAAGATCGAGCGCGTGATAGGGCGTGCGCCGGAATATAACCACGCCTTGCAGCGCGATGCCGAAGCCGCCGGCGACCGTGCGCAGCAACACGAACTCCTCCGCCGCGCGGATGAGCTGCGAGCCTTGCAGACCGTCCATCGCGAGATTCGCAAGTGGCGCAAAGAACATCGCCAGCGAGAAACCAAGAAAGGTCATCGGCCAGGCGACCTGATCGAAGGAGGCGGTTTTGTCGAATAGGCCGAGCCAGGTCAGCGTCACCGCGAAACCAAGGAAATTGAGAAAGCAGATCAAACGGACGTCGACACGCTTGCACAGCTCGTGCACGATGGCGGCGGACGGCACGGACAAAAGCAGCATCGAAAGATAGACGCCGCCGGCGAGAGACGAGCTGTAGCCGAGTAGCAGCTGGATCTGAGTGACGAAAATCGACAAGGATCCCTGAATGACGAAGAACCCGGCCACCGAGCAGATCGTGGCGATCGTATAATTGCGCCGAGCGAACAGCCGCATATCGAGCGCCGGATGCCGTTCACCAAGTTCCCAGATGATGAAGCAAGGCAGCGCCAGGACAACCACGATCAGCGCGCCAACCAGGATAGGCGAGTGGAACCAGTCGAAGTCGTTGCCCATGTTGAAAATCGTCTGCAACCCTAAAAGAATCGCCGCCAACAAGAAAAAACCAACGAAGTCGAAACGCGGGAAGCGCCGCTGATACCCACGGCCGTAAAGCAGCGAACCCACGACGCCGGCGGCCAGCAACGTGACCGGAATGTTGGAGTAGAACAGGTAGCGCCAGCCGAGAAATTCCGAATACCAGCCGCCCAGATAGGTGCCGGCCATGAATGGCATCATGCTGAGCACGCCCCAAAGCCCGACGCCGAACGTTCTCAGGTTCTCCGGATATTCGCCGAGCAGCACGGATTGCCCAACAGGGATTATGGCGCCGCCGGCGAGCCCCAGCAGAATGCGCGAGGCCACGAAAAAATAAATCGTGTCGCTCATGGCGCAAGAGAGTGACATCGCCGCGTAAAAAACATAGGCGGCGACAAGCACCCGGTAATCGCCAAACCGCGCGGCCAACCAACGCGCGATCACAAAGCCCAGAGCGATGCCCATCATATGGTCGGTCGTCGCCCAGGTGCCAAAGCTCGGCGTCACGCCCTGCAGATTGCCCGCCGCGTAAGGCGAGAGAACCGTGTAGCCCGGCACATTGGACAGGACCAGCACATTGCCCAGGCTAAGGACAATGTTGAGTAGCAGAAAGCGCCATCCGCGCAAGGGACGGGGGTCGATCAGAGGCATGGCTAAAAGCAGCCTCCGCATTGTCTCAACGACGCACGCAAGGGCGAGAGAGGGGCGAACGAGGCGGTTGCGATGGCTAGAGACGGAATGTGAACCCAATTTAAGGGGCCTCCGGCAACACGAACGCGAGCATGGGTCATCAGAACGACCCTCACCGCAGTTCTCCCAGGCCGCCGACCGGAAGCCAACTCGGCATGGCTCTCCATCCCAATCCCAGCAGATATTCACCCACCACCGCGGAATCGAAGAATGGAAGGAGGAAGCTAACGGACCAGATGGAGGCAGTTTCCTTCCGCGCGAGCTTGAGGATTTGCAAGTCGAGTTTGGCGCCAAATACTCCCGCGCCCAAAGTGGCGCCAAGGCTCAATTGCGTGATCGTTCCAATGACGGCCTCAAACATTGCAGAGCAAAGACGGAACCACATTGCCAACACGCCCGCGATCAGCGCGAGGTCAACCCGAAACGTCCCAAGGTCGGTCATGACTCATAGTCTTTCTTTGTCAACGCGCGGGGGCAGTTAGGCTGAACGCCGTCCAGGCATATTTGCCGCCATGCCGGACGGATCGGAGCGTTCGGCGCAACATTCGCCGATTAAATCCGCCTCTTCCGCGACGAGTGAAAAAGCGCTTGGGCGAGGCTCGACGTACCACACCTATGGCACCCGTCGCACCTTCCTAAGGCGACGCATACCCCAACCTAATCTATATCACAATATGAGATTATGTCGTCTGCCGTAAAACCGCCACGAGAATTTGGGTGTCCGAAATGACGTAGATGCCGTAATGGCCCCCGTATGATGTCGAAACGGGGTCCTGGTTGCGCACCGGCCCCAAGCATCTGGGACGGAGGACAGCCATGGAACATTATGCCGGGATCGATGAGGCAAGCGAAAGTTGCGAGCGATCCCGATACGCTCGTCGCCTTCTTCAAGCAGCTGGGCCTTCCGGTGGTTCGGATCGGGCTCGAAGCCGGGCCGTTGTCGCAATGGCTTTACGCCGGATTGGCGCAGGCCGGCTTCGAGACGGTTCTTTTGGAGACTCCCCATGTCAAGGCGGCGCTTTCGGCGATGACGGTCAAGACCGACCGTAAGGACGCTCGTGGCATCGAGATAAGCGATTGGAAGTCGCGGACGCGATCGAACGTCTACAGCATCAAGTGGATCAGCATCGCGCCGATCTGGCGCGCCTCGAAGCGACCATGCGGCTGTTTGATCCGAACGTCGAGCCCGAAACATTCCAACCGACACCACCGCGCAGGCGCAACGACTGATTTCGTCCGGGCGAATGTCGTCGGCGCAAGCATGACGTCCTGCGTGATGCAGCGGGCCGGTGACGACGCGCGAGATCGTCAAAGGCATGATGACGGCAAAGAAATTGCCGGACGACGATGCACGCACACGCGAATTGATTCACAAAACCGTGCTCGGCTCGTTGAACCGGGCGACCGATACGATCGAACGCGTCGAGGCGGCGAGGAGCGTGGCTTGGCGGGTGAGCTAGATTTGGGCGCCTGAAACAACAACGTCCATGGGGGCGACGGCTGGTTGGTTGGCAGTGCTTGGGAAGTGGCGAGGCAGCCGATGCTGCTGATGTGCCGGTGGTTGGGGCCCTCGGCCCTCAAGCCACCGCTGGCGTTGGTTAGCGAGAGACAATTGACGGGCTGAGTAGGATTGGTTTGGTTTCCGTTTGTGCATCCCGAGGCGTCGATCTTCCTTTGAATGACCTGGCTGCCGACTTCGGTTTCAACCTGAGACCGAGGGGCATTCAACTCCTTGCGTGTCATTTTTTCGGTTGCTTTACGCTCCGCCACAGCACTAGGCTGGCCGCCTTAGGCCTGCGGCCTACCAATTGAGCGAGCCGGGTGTCTCAAAACCGCGCCGCAGCACAACGGCAGGAGAAAGTGGCCACATTGTATGATCGTCTGGGCGGGGAGACCACCGTAAACGCGGGCGTGCAGCAGCTGTATCGCAAGGTGCTTGCTGACGGCCGCATTGCCCCCTTCTTCGAGACGGTCGATATGGAACGGCAGATCGCCATGCAGAAAGCCTTCCTCAGCTGGGTGCTGGGCGGCCCCGACCGTTATACCGGCAGGGATATGCGCCAGGCTCATAAGCATCTCGTCGTCAAGGGGCTCAATGATTCACATGTGGACGCGTTTATCGAACACGTGTCCACGACGTTGCGCGAGCTCGGCGTCACCGAGAGAGACATTCTAGAAGTCGCGGCGCTGGCGGATTCCGTGCGCGACGACGTGCTCGGCAGGTGAGGCGAGTCGCTTGACGCTGCTGACTTGTCGGAACGCAACCATCGACATCATTTCGGAAAAGGCTGTGCGTGATACCGACGTAATTGATGAGGCAATATGCCTGTAATCAATGAGTTAGGAAAATAACCGGTTTGATGAAATTGACGTCTAAGGTGAGATACAGGGTTGGTTACTGACGTTTTCGTAAAGTCGAACGCGTACAATTACCACGATTGGTTCGCGGCAAAAAGTGACATGAATTCGTGTTTATGTTGGGTTCATCGTTGACGTTTATTTGCGACAGGGAACGACTCTGTCGCAAATAAACCTCAACCTGACGAGCAGCGCACACCTCGGCTAAGAGGCTTCACAATATCCGAGCCGCTTCGCGCGGTTAGCCGAGCTCGAGCCGCGCCTCGACTCGGTCCTCTCTTCGTTTCAGGATGTTGGGACGATCCTGCTTCGCCGCACGAGGCGAGGCCATGCCCGCCAACGCTAACGGTTGCGAGGGATGTAAACGTCGCTGTAGGGGTTCTGATAGACGCTGGCCGGATCCTGATAGACGCTGGCCGGATCCTGATAGATGCTGGCGGGATCCTGGTAGACGCCGTAGGGGTCTTGATAGTTGCTGGACCGGTCCCGATAGCCGCTGTAAGGGCCGTGAGAGCCGCTGTAGGGGTCGCCGTATGGGTCATTGTATCCGCTGTATCCGCCGGCTTGGGCGGCGGACGCAAGCATGAACATGATGATCGTTGTCGTTAGCCTGGACATGCGATTCTCCACCGAGAAAGCGGCCAAGCATCGTGCGTGGCCATTCGCGCGTCGGTCGGTAAAATTTCCTTCGACCTCGAATATGGCGCTTTTAGAAATTCTTTCTAGTCTAGGCTCCCTCCGAAAGGGAATGAAAAATCTAAAGAGCGCATCATGTTCGCGCATTATTTTTGCTACTCATCGTCAAAGGCGAAAAGGACGACCGCGCGATCGTTATGGGCTTCAAGTCGCCATGTGATGCTCCAGCACGCCGCGGATAGCCGTCGATTTGCCTACGATAGGAATCAACCGATCCATGTCGATGTCGACATCGCTCTTGCAGTTGACGATACGGAGCCTCATGGAGTCACTCTATCGTGATAGTGGAAAACGAATTCCTCTATGCCGCCTTCCCGATGCTTTGCGTTCGGCGCATCGTGAAGGACCCATGAATTTCACAATCGACTCTCACTTGAAATATCATCTGAAATATCATCAGAGGGAAAAATGCCCTTGCGGGTATATCGCATCGTGATATAATATGCCTTGTGTCACGAGATGCCTGTAGGTCGGCGTGGGGTTTTTCGTGGCATTAGAGTGCGTGTACAGTCGAGGTGGAAGGAGATGATCGCATTAGCGCAATGTGCGGCTTTTGCGAGAGTTGCTTCCAACGGGGCTGTTCTGGGCGTGACCCGATCCCAGACGCGTCGCGGAGTGGTTTTCGCCTGCCTTGAATCTGTGGTGGGGAGTGGCGACAGCGCGCAAGTTTATCGTCGCCGACATCCGCTTTTCGCCGGATCGCAGAGCGCGCGGCGGAATTGCTCACAGTGCCGCGGGGGTTCCTTTCCAACTATCCAGAAGCCACACTGGAAGTGCGTTGGTCTACCCCCGCCTGCAGTAACAGAGAACCACCATGTCAGACTTCATCGCCACCGAATTCGTCGAGCCGCAATCCTTCGGTCGCGCGCCTGATCTCCAAGCCCGCCTGTATAAGCCGATCGGCATTTCCGCGGTAGTGGCCGCCCTCGATGTAATGTCCAAGCCTGTTGCGCCAAAGTATGATGCAACCTCAGACAAGCGACGCATCCCCGCGATTTTACAAAGCGAGAGTCGCGCAGTTTGAGACGGGCAGCTTACAGAAAGAGCTCGGCAACTCCATGTTGATGCCGCTGTTCCGGCCGGACGATGAATCGATGCAGCCAGCCTTGCGCGTCGTACGTCACGGCGTCGGCTACGCCGGAAACGAGGTCTTTCGCCATGGTCGTTCGCATTGCTAGCATCGGGGCGTAGATGCTTCCCGATTTTAACGTGGATGCGCCGCCAAGGCCTCGGCGGTCATACCGTCGACCCCCGGCGCTCCCAGCTTGCGCTTAAAGCGACGCCTGCGCCTTCCTCAGATTGTCTCGTTCGACAATCGCTTCCATGCACCGTCCGGCGAAAGCCGCCGGGCTTTGGACATCGGGGTTCGCCGCAATGGCTTCGGTTCCATCGCGAAGGTTCCTCGTTGCGCGTTCCGCGGGCTCCATAAATGGATTCTCGCTACAGGCGCTTCGCGTTGCCTCTTGTATCTCTCAATTGCCAAGCGGCACTACCTCGGCGGAAACCCAAGCCTTCGCAGCAAAAAAGGCATCGTGAGCCTTGCACAACAATGGAAAAAGCGACCACGCCGAAGGTTACAACCACGATTTCATGACGCAGGGGCAGTGTTGGCGGTAGGGAAAGCGCCAACGCGAGTCCCTGCGCGCCGCGCAGTCCGCCCCACCAGAGGACGTGCTGCTCACGCAGCGAAATTGCCCATCGGGAACGATGAAAGAGCAAGCTGAGGGGATAAACGACCAAGCCCCGACCAAGAAGCACGAGCGCGACCGAAGCCAGAAGAACTCGTAATCCATAGGACTCAAACGGCACGGCCGCGACATCAATGCCAATAAGGAGGAAGACCACAGAATTGGCCAGGAAAGCCGCAAACTCCCACAAGGCAATGACGAACTCGCGCCCTTTCAAGCTCAGATAGCCTTTCTCATTGGTGCTCAGCAAATCCAAGTTGCCGATTGTGAGTCCGGCGGTCACGGTCGCCAGCACGCCCGACACATCGAAGTATTCGGCGGCCAAAAACGAACCGTAAGCCGCGACCGTGGTTAACGCTGCCTCAATCAGATGTTCCGACGTGCGCTTGGCGACAAGGATGGCCACGCCTCCGAACGCGGCTCCAATTATCACGCCTCCCAAGACTATACGCACCAAGGTTGTGACCATCTCAAGGCTCGCTTGCGCATGTCCAGCGGACTGCGCCCACGCCAAGGCCATCACAAAGAGAACGGTTGCCGCGCCGTCATTGAGCAGGCTTTCGCTTTCAACGAGGAGGCACAGCCGCCCCTTGAACTTGTTGTCCTTGAACATGGCGATGATCGCCACGGGATCGGTTGCCGCTATCAGCACGCCGAACACCAGCGCCGAGGGCACAGGCCAGTCCAACAGCCAGATCATGCCCGCCGTCACGACGCACGCCGCGATGACGGTGCCGAGCGTCGCAAGGACAGTGATCGGGAAATAATCGCGCCGTAGTTCACGCCATGGGATGGAGAGCGCCGCCTCGAACAAGAGGGGCGGGAGGATCAGATCAAAAATAAGATCATGGGTCAGGTGGAGCCCGAAGTCTGGCTTCGTGAGCGTGAGGATAGCCCCCACGATCACCAAACCAACCGTATAAGGTAGCCTGAACTGTCGCGCGGCAATCGCAACGATGATTGCGACGGCGAGCAACGCCACGGCCTGCCTTAAACTTTCATCCATTCCAAGGGGCTTTCTGATTGGGGTGCGGGGGATTCTGGTGTGGTTCAAGATATTGCCCGCCCTTTGGGGCAAAGACCAACCGTGCCGTTGCAGGTAACTTGCCACCCTGTTGCACTCTCGCCGCATCGGCCGTATGTGCAATAATCAAGCAGATTCCCGGTAGGAGCGCTCAGCAACGAGCGGCTCTACCGGGAATCTGCAATAGTTTCGATTAAATGGTTCATCGGTACCGCCAAGCGGTCACGGTAGGCATACATAGAATTGGCCGAAGCCACATCTCGGACACACCAAAGCGCTTTGGATTGATCGAGGCGCGACGTCATTCCTGGTCAAAACTGAAGAGATTCAGGAACGCATCCTTGTTTTCCTTCAACCTGTCCAGATGCACCGCGGCGAGCTGAGCGAGGCGTCGATCGCCCGCCGGCGTCATGATCACAAGTGATCGACGACGATCGGACGGATCGGTCTTGCGCCTAACCAATTTGGCTTGAACAAGACGCGAGACCAGCTCCGCGGCGCTGTGATCTCGGATCATCAGTTGTTCGGCGAGTTCGCCGACGCTGATGTGATCGTCCGCGCGGAAGGTCTTGATGACAAGCAGCGCCTGATACCATTGCATCGTCAACCCAAGATCGGCCGCCGCCTGCTCGCTGAAGGCCAAGAACCGCCGTAGCGCGCCGCGAAAACGCGCCAAAGCCGACAATTCTTCGTCGGTCGGTTTCCTCTCGCTTGCGCCAGGGGCATTGTCGGTTACGCTCGTCGAAATGGTCACAAACTCTCCTGCAATGTCGTCCCCAGCCATGGCGCGTCAGCGTAAATCGCGTAAATGGCCCATGACCAAGGCGACGTTTCGAAAAACAGGACAAAGCCCATTCCTCTGCCCGAAGCGCCGATCGACGCCTGCCGCCAATCCGTCGAGAACCGCGAACAGGCTCCTTTAAAAGGCCTGCGGTGATCATACCGCTAATCGACCGGCTTGCAACATATCGGCTGACGATATATAAACACATCGCGTCACGATAAAGTTGTCGCAGTCGCGGCTGTTTCGTGAGTTTAGGTTCGCGTTTCCGACCGAAACCAAAAAACCTCGGGGCTGCCCTGTTCCAGAGGCGACATCGGTGCGGATTGGGGAGGACGCGAAGCGAGGCGATGACGACGCCGGGCCGCGAAAAGCTACGGGGTCGCCGTGAAGAACAAAAAGTTCGCGCCCTCGCGGCGATCGAGCCCTCTTCCAGCCGCCTCAACTCGAATGGCGGACGGGGGCTCGATCGTTGCGCGCGGCGGAAAAGGAAAAAACAAAACAGCCCTTCGAGGCGGGGAGAAAAGCGATGAACGTAAGGTTCCTGGGCGCGTTGCTATTGGGGGTCGCCGGTTTCGCCGGGCAGGCGTGGGCGCATGGCGGCGTCAGCATCGATCAAGGCCAATGCATTATGAAGATCGGGCCGGACACGATGACCTTCACCGGCTATCAACCACAGAAATCGCGCGAGCAGTTTTGCGACGACATTCCCGACGCCGGTCCCACCATCATCGTGCTCGACGCCCAGCAGGACGAATTGCGCGATATGGCGTTGGAAATCCGCATCCTGCGCAATGTCGGCCAAAAGGACGATAACGAGAACATGGAGGCCAACACCGAGATTTACGTCGCTCCCAAAAAATACAAGACCGGCACGCTGAATTTCGATTACAATTTCACCAAAAAGGGCAATTTCATCGGCCTGGTGAAAGCTCGCAACGACGACGGATCGAAGGAATATGTCTCGCGCTTCCCCTTTGCGGTCGGCGAAACGGCGAGCAAGGATCTCCTAACCGGCCTCGTTCTCGGCGCCGCCGGTCTCATCGGTTTCGGGCTGTATTACAAGCACGCCTTCATCGACAAGAAAAAGGCCGCCGCGTGAGACAGTCAACTTCAACGACGAGGCGATCTCACTATGAGCACGAATAAATTCCGTGGCGCCGCGGCCGGGGTTCTGGCGGCGCTGGTTCTTCTTTTATCAGCATCTTTGGCCAGAGCCGGCGGGGATGGTCCCGAGGCGATGAGCATGGGAAATATGTGCATGGTCATGTTTGGCTATGACATGATCCACATCACCGCTTATTTGCCTGGTCAATCGCGCAATGAATATTGCGAAGAGGTCCCTTCGACGGGCAAGGTGATCATGGTTTTCGACATCGAGAACCCGAAGTTTCGAGACATGCCGATCGAGATTCGGATCATTCGCGATCCCTTGACGCCGTTGAATCTCGAGGGCGATCTCGATCCTTTGACCGAAGTGCATTTTCCCGCCAAGCTATACAGAACCGGCACGTTGAGTTTCGAGCATGAATATAATCAAAGCGGGCATTACATGGGCCTGGTCACGCTGACGAAGGACAATGGCGAGAAGGAAACCCAGACCTTCAAATTCTCGGTCGGCGCGACTCTGATGCAGTGGGTGCCATTCATATTGGGCGGCGTGCTGATTGGGCTGATGGTGCTGGCCTATTGGAAACACAGCCACCCGTCTACGCCGGCCGTAACCGAGCCCACCGCCTGAGAAGCGAGGAACCGGAACGGATCAACAAAAAGATATCCCAAGAGAGCTTACAAAGATACGCGAGATCGGCAGACGCCAAGGCGATTCAGTAAAATCTGGGATCACGCGGCGAACAAGCGCAAGGCCTTGTTCCTGTCGTCCTGGAACTGTTCGACTGCTCGGGTTGGAGAGGGCGAGACGGATTTCAATATTTTGAGCGCGAAGCCAATAAGGGAAAAGATGTTTCGCGGCGCTTCGTCGCTTCGATTTGTGTAGCCGTCCTCTCCGAGGAGGCTTATCCCTTTGACTCAGGTTCCGCTATATGTTGTGTCTGAGCGGTCCGCGAGCGTGCGCGGAATCGCGACGAAGCCAGGGCATGGCGCGGGGCCGTTCGCTCGCCGAGTTTCAGAAGGCGTTCGCCGACGAGGCGAGTTGCGCCACGTTCCTGTTCAAGCGTCGCTGGCCCGACGGCTTCGTTTGTCCCGCTTGCGGCAGGCGCCGCGCCAACGCGCTTAAGACTCGTCCGCGCTTGTTCGAATGTCTGGATTGCGGACGCCAGACCTCACTCACCGCCGGCACCGTCATGCACCGCTCGAGACTGCCTCTGACGACGTGGTTTCAGGCCGCGCATTTGATGACGACGCACTCCAACGGCATGTCGGCGCTGCAACTGGAGGCCCAACTCGGCGTCACCTACAAGACGGCCTGGCTGCTGACGCAAAAGCTGCGGCGCTCAATGATCGATCCGAACCGCGAACTTCTCGAAGGCGTCGTCGAGGTCGATCAGACAGAGATTCCGTTCCGGGTTGGCGACGCGTTCTTCGAGCCCGGCAACGCGGGGAAAATTCTGATTGCCGGAGCGGTCGAGGTCATCGAGCGCGACACCAACAAGTCGAAGCCCCGGCGCAAGGGCGCGAAGTACCTCGACACGCGCTCGGGGCGCCTGCGCCTCGCCGTGATCGCCGACAACTCCGCCGCGTCGCTAGAAGCCTTCGTGCGCGCCAACGTGAAGCCGGGCGCGACCCTGATCACCGATGGACACGCGTCTTATCCCGGCGTTGCCGGCGATTACCGGCACGATCCGCGCGTCGTTGGCGTGATGGCGGCGAACATCGTTCTCCCGTGGAGCCACCGTGCGTTCGCGTTGATGAAGCGCTGGGCGCTCGGCACGTATCACGGCTTGCGTCGCAAGCACGTCGATACCTACCTCGATGAATTCGTGTTTCGCTACAATCGCAGATTTTACCGGCACGTCTCGTTCGAGACCATGCTCGGCCTCGCCGCCAACCACGCGCCGGCGAGCTATCGGGACATCGTCGGGCGCGCGAGCCCGCGAAAAAATCAGATCGCCTGCGACACCCTGCCACTACATATAGATGAACCTGAGTCAGCGGGATAAGCCTCTCTCCGAGGATGACGTCCTTGTTTCGATGCATGATCTCTATGCCCCAATGGCCGCGATTGGCGGACAAGAGCGCTTCGGGCGAGGCCTCGCCATTCGGAAAACGGGCGATCAGATGAACGACTTCCTTCTCGGGCTCGTTCCATTGGCCGTTCTTCTTACCTTGCCGAAAGCGCGTGACGCGGCAGATGTGTTTCACGCTCGACCAATCGTTCTCGATGCCGGCGGCGTTTGCTGGAAGCACGTCGATCGAACGCCGTTCGATGCGCCCATGCGCCTTTTCGACAGCGCCCTCAAACGAGACGAGGGGGAAAAACCGGCTCGTTGAAAGCCGTTGCGATATTCTCCCGTAGGTTCTTCTGATTGTCTTTTACCGGAAACACGTAGCCGCCGCCTTTCTCGGCGATCTTCGCTACGATCGATTTTTGACAGAACATCGCATCGCCGGTGACGATTTTGTCCTTCAAATCGAGCTGGTCCAGAAGCTTCAATGCATCGGGAATCTC